>Ga0315316_10000742_pt1 | contig 21939 bp, 19 predicted proteins | sample M160m3416metaG_FD_203702 | JGI IMG/M metagenome (GOLD analysis project Ga0315316, IMG submission 203702) | Ammonia-oxidizing marine archaeal communities from Monterey Bay, California, United States - M1 60m 3416 | ecosystem: Environmental > Aquatic > Marine > Intertidal zone | place: USA... | reverse complement strand
CTTCCTGGGAGGGGTGACAGCCCGCTTCCCCAAGCTCCGCTTCGCGTTTCTCGAAGGCGGCGTCGCCTGGGCCGCGAGCCTCTACGCGGGCCTTCGTGGCGTCTTCGAGAAACGCAGCGTACAGGCGATCGGACATCTCGATCCCGCACGTCTGGACCGGGCAAAATTGCTCGAACTCCTGGAGCAGCACGGGCCCGAGTCGATCCGCCGCCGGCTCGATCGCATCGACGAGGGTTTCCTCCTCCTGAGCGACCCCGATGATCCGCCGGGCAACCTGGACGAGTTCGCCGACAGCGGAGTCCGAAGTCTCGAGGACATCCAGGAAATTTTCACGAACCGCTTCTTCTTCGGGTGCGAGGCGGACGATCCGATGAACGGACTCGCCTTCTCGGGACCGCTGCACGGCCCGGGGGCGGAGCTCGGCGCGATCTTCGCGAGCGATATCGGCCATTGGGACGTGCCGGATTTCCGCGGGGTCCTTTCCGAGGCCTGGGAGCTCGTCGAGGACGGGACCCTCGACGCGGCCCAGTTCCGCGCATTCACTTTTAGCAACGCCGCTCGTTTGATGAGCGCAACGAACCCGGACTTCTTTCAGGGAACGGCAATCGAGACATCCACCTCGGCGCTCTAGCTCGAGAGCGCCCTTCGCCGGATCATTGAAACCGGCGCGACGTGACATCGCGGGGCCTCCGGCTGCTCGCTGGGGAGCATGAATCTCCACCACAAGGTGCCCGTCCGTCGCCCCGCCGTATCGAGCCAGTTGGGAACTCCGGGGTCCTCGGCCGCAACCACGATGCGATACCGATCCCCCGGGCCGAGGCTCATCTGGTTGCGGTTCAGCGAGACCGGCCGATAGCGGTAATCCTCGGTCTGTCCGAACCGATTCCAAAGCGTGACCCCCGCGTAGACCGCCTGCGGCAAGCGCCCCTCGACGATGAGCGCCTGGCCCGCCTCGAGCTCCCACTGTCCGGCGGCGTAGACCACATCGACCGGCCCGTACCCTCCATCGGCCTGGGCACGCTTCCACGAGGTGGGCGATCCGATCTGGTTCGGCGCAGCAGCCATGTACGAGGGTCTGTTCGCGCGGCGCGACGGGTCGGGCAGCAACTGCCCACCGAACTTCGAACGCACCCAATTGGCGACCCGGTCGAGGCGGGCCGCAATGACCGCGTCCGTGGGGGGCGGAGGGGGGCCCGACCGTACGTCCAGCGTCTCGATCGACAGGCGCGGCACTTTGTCCCGGTCCAGAGCGGCGGGCGCTCGGTCCTGAAAATAGAAACGCGAAATCACGCCGCCGGAGTCCTCGGCCAGACGCAGCCAGTTGCCGGGTCGCGGCTCGGCCGAGAGCGTGATCGTATAACCGCCATCCGCGTCCAGCGCGAGTTCCTGCTGATTCAGCGCTGAGACGACCCGCGTGGCCCAGCCCCCGTTGGCGTCGCCTCCGTGGACCGTGAAGGAGCGGTAGACCTCGTCCCCGGGTACCCCCTGCAGCCGGTAGGTGCCGCGCCCGTCCAGTGGCGCGTAGAAGTAGATCCCATCCGGATTGTCGCCCCACTTGCGCAGGGGCGAGATCAAACGGACGAGTTCGGGGTCGGCCGGGTCGTTCTCGAGGTATTGATCGAGCGCGCCCCAGAGCACCATCGCCAGCGCCCGATGGCCAAGGGGGACGTCTTCGACGGGGACGTCGCGTCCAGGACCGATCCACTCCTCATCGATCTCGCTGAGCGTGGCGAGCAGCCGCCGAAAGGCGATCCGGCTGGCGGTCTCGACGGCGGCATCACCCTCGACGGCGGCCGCTGTTGGGGCGACCTCCGATGCATCGGCGCCGTTCGAGGCCCATGCCCCCAGCGAGCCCCATGCCGCCACCTGCAGCAATGTCCGACGGTCGACCGGCGGAGAATTCATCTCAGTGACCTCCCGGCTCGGAGAGCGGAGCGGCACCTTCCGGCGGTGCGGGCAGAGTCGACTCGTCCGCTGCGACCAGGACCGCCAGGAAGGTCACGGGCTCCTCGCTCCGGTTGCGCCAGGCATGAACGGTTCCTCGCTGCACGACACAGTCTCCCGCCTCGAGGCGGACCTCTTCTCCCCCTTCGAGGATGAGCCAGAGCTCTCCTTCCAGAACCTGAATGAAGTCGATCGTCCGGGTGCGATGCAGGTACTCGCTCGGCCCCGGCGTGCGGGGCCGACCCTGCGCATCCAAGTACATCAACGCATCGGGCGGCAGTTTGTTCCGGATGATGCGTACCCCGGCCCCCGCTGGTTGCAGACGAAACGACCCGCGGTCGCCGGAGGCCTGATAACTCGCCGGCAGAGCGTCGATGCTCCAAAGATCGGTCAACACCTGTTGCGGATGTCGGGGATGGGTGACCAGAGGCGGTGCTCCCTGAGACTCGACGATGGAGCGGCCCTCCGCATCCACCACCGTCACGACCCGATTGAACGCATCGACGTCCGCCGGGTCGCGCCCGGCCATGTGCGGGCTCGCACATCCTGTAACGAGCACTCCAACCAAAGACAGGCCGATGATCCACCGTTCAGACATGGTGCCCTCCTCCGCCAGAGTATCGAGAGCCCGAGCGCTCACGGCAATCCACTCGGCCGGGGCATGCCCCCCCCACTCCGCTAGTCTCCAACGCTGTGCGCCGGCCGTCCCGCTCGCGCCGCGAAGCAACGAGGAAGCCGTCTTGGACCTGACCCAGAAATGCGCCGTCATCGTCGGTGGGGCGAGCGGCATCGGCCGCGGCATCGCGCTCGAGCTCTCTCGACGCGGCGTGGATCGATTCGTCCTCGCCGACATCCACGAGGAGCGCCTCGCCCAGACCGTCGAAGCACTCCAGGCCCTGGACCGGGTCGCCTTCGGCGTTCGCTGTGACATCACTCGGGACGAAGAGGTCGAAGCCTTGAAAACCAAGGCAATCGAGGAGTGCGGCCAGATCGACCTCCTCTTCAACAGCGCGGGCGCTTCCCTGCTCGGAGCGGTCGAGAACATCGAGATCGAGCAGTGGCAATGGCAGCTCGAGATCAATCTGCTCGGGGTGATCCGTGTCTGCAAGGCGTTCCTTCCCCATCTGATCGAGCGCCGTGCGGGGGCGATCGTGAACGTCGCTTCGGTCGCCGGCCTCTACGCCTACAGCTACGACGCGGTCCCCTACGTGACCTCGAAATTCGGATGCGTCGGATATACCGAGGGCCTGGCGGTCTACCTCCGCAGACGTGGCATCCACGTGTCGGTGGTCTGTCCCGGACTCGTGACGACCAATCTGGGCGAAAACGCACGTATCCTGGGGCTCGACGACCCGACCGACTTCGTCCATTTCCCAGAGCATATGCAGCGCCCGATCCTGCCCGACGAGGTAGGCCGCATCGTATGCGACGGCCTCGAGGCCGAGCGCTTCATGATCTTGACGCATCCCGAGGACGCAGAGGTGATCCGGGCTCGCCGAGAGGATTACGACACCGCCATCGCGCTTCAAGCGGAGAAGGCCCCCGACCCCTTCTTGGGTCGTTAGGCGGAGTCGCTACCATGTCCATGACCGACGTCTCCCCGAGCCTTGCGCTCGAGCCCGCGCATACGCGCTGTCTCGACATCGCGCTCTCCCAGTCGACGCAAGACGGCGCGGCCGGAGCGAACGCTTCGATCGTTTTTCGAGCCGACCTGCTCGATCTACGAAAATCGGGTCTGATGGAGTTGGCGGGTCGGATTGCAACCGCCGGGATCATCCACAACATGTCACTCATGGGTCGCTATGACGCGATCACGGGGGAGATCCAGCAACTCGACTGGCATCAATCCCACGTCATGCACGAGGCCAACCGCGCTACCCAAGGAGAGTGCTGCCGCGACCCGATGGACCGGCTCCGTGCGCTCGTGGGCACCCGGCTCGGGCAAGGGTTCCGCTCGGACCTGAAACAATGCTTCGGGGGGCCATTGGGTTGCACCCACATCAACACCCTCTTCCAGGAACTGAGCGCCACGGTCGGGCGAAGGGCTCGGTTGGTTCGGGAAAATCCCGATCTCGCGGGTCCCCGGGTCGACGGCGAGCGCCTCACGCGTCGATCCGTGTTCTTCGACGCGTTTCTCCCCGCAGAAAGCCCGCGCTCCAGCTTGAAGGTGCGGTTCATGGAGGCCCATTACGGCCGGGCGACCCCCGCCGGTGAAGAGCGCCTCCAATGCCACGACGAGGTCCGTCTGGGCGCAGAGGTCGACCTCGCCGGCTGGCAACTCGCGCAATTGCGGGCGCGGGTCCGTCAACGCAGCGCCCCCGACTTCGAAGACGCGCCCTGGGTCGACCGATCCGAGGAATTGGTCGACTTTTCTGGGCGCTCGCTCGGGGGGGGCATGGGTCGGTATTGCAGCGATCGCTTCGGCGCCGAACCAGAAGACGACTGCCTGCTCTCGAGCCTGCTCTGTCTGGCTCCGGGGATGACCCAGGTGGGAGCCGCACTCTCGAACTCCCTGGCGCCCTCTCCCATCGCGCGACCCCAGGGCAGCGGCTCTCCGCTCGCGGGGCCGGGGCCCTGTTATATGTTGCGCGGCGACGGCCCACTCGCCCGTTCGATTCAGTCCGGACACGGACCGTCCGAGGACTGACCTGATTCGCGTTTGCCGAGCGTGATGCGACGCCCCTCGTACGGGCGACCGGGCCCCTGTCTCAGTCCTTCGACACCGCGGGCGTGACCTCGAGCACGACGTCGGAAACGAGTCGCTCGATCTCGGCCTCCTCCATGCCCAGCAGATCACGACAGATCTCCCGGGTGTGCTCACCGACGAGGGGCGCGGGGCGGATGATCGCGGGAGTCATCCGCGAGCCCTGGAAACCCGGCCCGTCGAAGAGCTGGGTCTCGTTCAGCAGGCCGGGGTGCGAGATTTCCACCGGAAATCCCCGGGCGACATAATGTGCGTTCTCGGTGGTCTCCATCGTGGTCAACATCTCGCCCGCCGGGACGCCGTGGGCTTGACAGGTCGAGGCCACCGCCTCCCGGGTCTGTGTCTGCGTCCAGGCTGCCACGCCCTGCTCGACCTCCGCTACACGCGCATGTCGCGCCTCCGCAGTCGCGAGCGCAGGATCCGCGGCCCAGCCGGGCTCGCCCATGGCGCCGACCAGCGCCACCCAGTCGGCATCGTCTCGACACGTGATGGCCACCCATTGTTGCTCGCCCTGACACGGGAAGAGTCCCCAGGGCGCCCCGCGATCGCGGCGGTTGCCGGTCGCCTCGACGGAACCCGGCTCGAGGGCTTCCTTGGTCAAGAGATCGCCGACGATCCCGACCGTGACTTCCACCTGAGCCAATTCGACGTGCGAGCCCTGCCCGTTCCCGCGGCGCCGTGACAACAGCCCCGCCAGCGCGCCGAGCGCCCCCACGCGCCCGGCCAGATGGTCCGGAAAGATCGACATCCCACCGGCCGGGCCGTCGTGATCGGCGTAGTTCCAGAGCATTTCGATACCACCCGCGGCACGGGTGCTGGGGCCATACCCCCGAAAAGTCTTCCAGGGTCCCCGCGAGCCCATCAGTTGGCTGGAGAGCATGACGAGACCTTTGTTTAGCCCGCGCAGAACGTCATAGCCGAGGCCCAACTCCTCCATGACACCCGTCGAATTATTCTCGACGACGACATCGCATTGTGCGGCCAGCGACTTGAGCACCTCGCAGCCCTTCTCCGTCTTCGCGTTTGCCCCAAAGCCCCGCTTGGACCGGCTCGAGGAGGCGAAGCCCGGCGACATCTCCGCGCCCGTCTGGATCCGGATGAAATCCGGATAGCTCCGGCTTTCGATCTTGATCACGTCGGCGCCGTATTCCGAGAACATGCGGCCGATCTCCACGCCCACGCCGCCGTGGCCGAAGTCGGCCACGCGCAGCCCGCGCAGTGGCGGAGCGACCTCGGCATCCCCCGTCGGCGCCGTCCGCGGTTCCCCCAAATTCGCGAAGACCGCTTCCGTGTGTTCGCCGATGCCGGGCGGGCCCACCGTCGGCCCTGCACGCTCTCCGTCGAACTCCAGTAGACCCGAGGGAATCGGCCCGCGCAAGCCACCGCCGAGATCCACCTCGACGAGCGTGCCGCGCTCCCGAAAATGATCGTTCTTCAAGACATCCGAGGCGAGAGCCAGGGGCGTACACACGATGCCACGCCGCTGCGCCTCGGCGGAGAGGTCGTCCATCGTCTTGTCCGCGAAGAGCTCCGCGATCAGCGGATTGATCACCGTCTCGGACAGGCCGAGCCGCGCCACGAAGCCCTCGAGTTCGGGATCCTGCAGGTACTCCGGCTCTCCGAGCCACGCGCGCATCGCCACCCATTGGCGGGGCGCGAGAATGACGACCCGCACGTAGCCGTCCGCGCATTTGAACGAGGGCCAAACGGGGCCTGCTCCATTCCGCACTTCAGGCGTCGGCCCGCTGAACTTCGCGCCCGCCCAGGTATTGGGGAGGGTCCAATCGCCCTGATTCGCGATGGCCTCATTGCAGGAACAGTCCAGGAGCTGGCCGGCGCCGGTCTCTTCTCGCTGCCAGAGCGCGCAGAGCGTCCCGAACGCGAAGGCGATGCTCGTGCCATCATCGATGAAGGATGCGGGGGGGAAAAGGGGTTCCCTGTCCGGGAGTCCCGCCTTGAAGGCGATGCTCCCCGTCGCGGCGATCACGCCATCGGTCGCGACCCGACCCGACCACGGCCCGGTCAATCCGTAGGGCGTGATCGACGTCACCACGAGGTGGGGATGGCGCTCCGCGAGCGATGATGGATCGAGTCCCTCCGCCGGTGTGTCGGAAAGGATCACGACGTCGCTGCAAGCCAGGAGCTGATGCAGCCTCTCCGTGTCCCTGCCCGATGTCAGATCGAGGACGACCGAGCGCTTCCCGGCGTTGCGCACGGCGAAGAAGAGTGACACGCCCTGCGAGACGGGCGCCAGAGTCCGTGCAGAAGAGCCCTCCGGCGGCTCGACCTTCACGACCTCGGCTCCGAGGTCGGCGAGCAGCCGTCCGCATAACTCACCGCGATCGACGCTCAGGTCGATGACTCGATATCCAGCCAGAGGTGCGCGCATGATTTCCTCGGTTTCAATGAAGTGATCTAGTCGTGAGCCACGGCTCCGGCCGTCGATCCCGCTCGCGGCCCGCTTCCGCCGGTCCTCGCAAGACGCAATAGATCGTAGCCTCCTCTGCCCGATTTTGTCCCACGCGCTCCCCGCCCAGGCCCTCCTCTCCCAGCGGACACGACGCCTGATATCATCACGGCCACGGGAGGGCCTACGCCATGAACGCTCGAACGACGACGCGCGCCGCGGAAATCCGCGGGGCCCTGGATCATCCGATCATCGATGCCGATGGACATTTCGTCGAGGTCGAGCCTCAGATGACCGACGAGATCCTGGCCTATTTGGAGTCGGTTCACCCGGACCTCCGGGATCGGTACCTGCGCGGCAAGGTCGGGCCGACCGACACCTCATCCAATCTTGCGGACAACCCGGGGGATACGGCCCGGGACCGCTGGACCTCGGCCCCCTCCTGGTGGGGATGGCCGACGAAGAACGTTCGCGACCGGGCCACCGCTCACCTCCCCGCGCTCCTCGACGAGCGACTCGACGAACTCGGCATCGACTACACGATCCTCTACCCGTCGATGAGCCTTTCCTTCCTCGACATGCAGGACGCCGAGCTCTCGGGCGCGCTGTGCCGAGCCGTCAATCGGATGCACGCTCGGGTCTTCGCTCCCTACTCGGCGCGCATGTGCGTAGGCGCACTGATCCCGATGAACACGCCGGCGCTCGCGGTCGAGGTGCTCGAAGACGCGCTGACGCTCGGGTTCAAAGCAGGTGTCATGTCGGGCTATGCAGCGCGGCCGATCGCGAAACTCGAGCGCGAAGCCGGACACCTCGACCCGCCGGTCGTACGCTTCGACACCTTCGGCCTCGACAGCGCCTACGACTATGACCCCTTTTGGGCGCGCTGTGTCCAGAGCGGCTTTTCCCCCGTCTCCCACAGCTCCACCCAGCGTTATCACGTGGCTCGCTCCCCGAGCAATTACGTCTACAACCACGTGGGCGGGATCGGCCGATCTCAGGAAGCGCTGGCCAAATCGCTGCTGATGGGGGGCGTCACACGCCGCTTTCCGGATCTGCGCGTGGGCTTCCTCGAGGGAGGCGTCGCCTGGGCCTGCAGTCTCTTCGCGGACCTCCTCGGACATTGGGAGAAGCGCAACCGCGACGCGATCGAGGCACTCGACCCCGACCTGCTCGATGTCGATGCCCTCCTCGAGTATTTCGATCGCTACGCCGCCGAGGACGTCACCGAGCGGCGCGAACGCGTTCAGGGCTTCTTCTCCAAGCCCGCCGCCCGACCGGAGCAGCGCGATGATTTCGCCGCCGCCGAGATCACCACGGCACAGGACCTCCACGACCTCTTCGTACCGCGCTTCTATTTTGGCTGTGAGGCCGATGATCCCCTGGTTGCTTGGGCCTTCGCCGAAAAGGTGAACCCCCTCGGAGCGCGCCTTCGCGCGATGCTGGGGTCGGATATCTCTCATTGGGACGTCACGGACATGACCCACCCCGTCGCGGAGGCCTGGGAGCTCGTGGAGCGGGGCACCCTGGCGGAGTCCGAGTTCAAAGATTTCGCCTTCATGAACGCGGCCCGCCTCCACGCTGGTCCGAACCCGGCCTTCTTTCAGGGCACCCGCGTGGAGAGCGCGGTCGCCGAGGCCCTGGCCGAATCGAGCGACTGACCGACCCCGTCCCGCCCCAGACCGGAAAGGATCCACATGCAACGACCCCAGGTACGCCCACTTCGGAGCCTCCTCTTCGTTCCGGGCTCGGACGAAGCTCGGCTGGCCGAGGTGCCCTCCTTGAGCGCCGACGCGGTCGTGCTCGACATGGAGGAACCGCAGACCCCGATGACCGAGCGCGTCCGCGAGCGCACGCGAGCCCTGGTCTCGGAGTTTCTGGGTGAATCCGAGGGCCATCCCGCCGATCGACCTCGCTATTTCGCGCGGCTGCGCTCGGCGTCGTCGGGCCATATGCTGACCGACCTGCAGGCGATCGCGGGTCCGGGTCTGTCGGGCCTGCTGGTTCCCAAGATCGAGGACGCTCGCGACATCGTGGCCGCCGACGCGCTGCTCACGAACGTAGAGGTCCAAGCGGGCCTCGAACCCGGCTCCCTGCTGCTCTATCCGATCCTCGAAACCGCCAACGCGATCCGACTCGCCTATGAGATCGCGATGGCTTCGCCGCGGGTCGGCTACATGGGCGGGGCGATCTCCCGCTTCGGTGATATCCATCAGGCACTCGGCTTTCGCTGGACCCGCGAAGGTCGAGAGACGCTCTTCCTGCGCTCGAAGGTCCTGGCCGACGCCAAGGCGGCGGGCATCCGGTACCCCATCAGCGGCATGTGGGGCGGGGAAGTCTCGGATCTCGAGGGGCTGGAGGCTTTCGCGCTCGAGCTCCGCAACCTCGGCTATTACGGGATGATGCTCGGCCATCCGGACCACGTCGCCTTGGTTCACGAGATCTTCTCCCCCGCTCGAGAAGAGATCGCCTACTGGCAGGAACTGGTCTCCCTGGCCGATGCCGCCGAGGCACGCGGCAGCGACGAGGTCGTCCTCCATGGCGATGCCGACCAGGGTGAGGGGCACGTCGTCCACCTCGCCCACGTCGGCTCGGCTCGACTCAACCTGGAGTGGGCCCGCGACCTCGGGCTGGCGTGAGCGACACGCCGGCGGTTCAGGACTGGCTCGGCGAGGCCGACGATCCGCGCGCCCGCTCTCTCCTCACGGTCCGGCGACACATCGACGCCGAGACCCGTGACGACACGGACGCGATCTGCGCGACCGTGTCTCGAGACGTCTTCTTCGCCGTCCCCGTCCGGACCGCGGGAGGCCAAGACCTTCCGGAAGGTTCCGTCCTGACGAACCCCGACGCGGTGCGCGAGTATTATTCGCGCCGAGCGGAACACTACGTCGTCCGTGCCTCGTCTCAGTTAAAGAGCGTGGCCACCCCCTGGTATGTCTTCAACGAGAGTGCCGCGACCCTCCGCGCGACGGGGCCGATCGAGGGCGTCGCGGCCGCGGGTCGGGAGTTCGTGGTTCACTCCGCGATCCTCTTCCCGACCGCGGCCGACGGGATTCGTGGCGAGATCTGTATCACGCGACACCCATTCGCCGACGTCGCCGCGGGGCGTGTCGTTCCCCGAAGCGTGGACGGCGCGTCGCCGCAGGACGAACTTCCCGCCTCCCGCCTCCTCGATGAGGCGTGGACCTCCCTACGACAGGGTGACATCCTGGGGCTCGAAGCCCGGATGGCCTCCCACCACCGCCTCGCCCTGCGCATCGATGACGAGAGGGGCCACGCCGAAATCCACTCCGGCGATCGGCGGGCCGACGCATCAAGCGCACTCTGCCGGATCCTCGACGGGGCGCGGGACGTCTCCCTGATCACGCGGGCTGTTTCGAGCTGGTACGCCTTTGCCGAATTCCGGGTGCTCCTCGCGTCCTCGCAGGCGCGTCACCTGGCTTTGCTCTTCTCGCTGGACCAGGGGGAGATCAGCGGGACCTTCGGCTACGGCTGGACCTCTTCGTCGGCCGAGCAATCCACGTCGAAGACGTCATGACGCAGGGTCTCGCGGATCCTATTCTCGCGGAATGTCAGACAGACTCGAAGGACGCCGCGCGATCGTCACCGGTGCGGCCAGTGGGATCGGACGGGCAAGCGCCCTGCTCTTCGCCCAGCAGGGCGCCGCGGTCGTCGTCAGCGACCGGGACGAAGCGGGGCTGCAAGAGACCCTCGCGGCGATCGAGGCCAGCGGGGGGCGCGCCCTCGCGGTCGCCGCCGAGGCCTCCGACGCGGCCGCGGTGGAGGCCCTCGTCGCGCGCTGTCTGGCCGAATTCGGCGGGCTGGAAGTGATGTTCGCCAACGCGGGAATCGGCGGCAGTATGCGGCCCGTGCTCGAACTCTCGACCGAGGACTGGACCGAGGTGCTCGACGTGAATCTGATTGGCCCCTTTCTCGCGCTCAAATTCGCCGCCCTCCACATGCGAGAAGCCGGTGGCGGCTCGATCCTGTGTACGGCTTCGGTGGCCGGGCTCCGCTCGGGCGCCGGCCCGACGCCGTATAGCGCCGCCAAGGCCGGCGTGATCAGCCTGGTCCAGACCGCGGCGCAGCAGTTGGGCGGGACGGGCATCCGCGTCAACGCCCTGTGCCCTGGATTGATCGAGACGGGTCTCACGCAGCCCCTCTTTGATCACGCCCGTGCAAAAGGACGCGAAGCTTCAATCGGCCTGCTGAACCCGACGCGCCGCGCGGGAACGCCCGAAGAGATCGCCAATACAGCACTCTTCCTGGCGAGCGACGAGTCGAGCTACGTCACGGGTCAGGCCTTCGCGATCGACGGCGGACTCTCGAGCTCCCACCCGGTGGTGCCCGGCAAGCTCTGGTAAGTCCCGCGCTCGCCCGGCGCAGCCGTCGCGCCGCGGACCCGCTCACGCACTCCGAGGCGATGTCTCGGCTCAGAGGTCGTCCGGCCCGAGTGGCTCGCCGAGCGGAGTCTCCGGATCCAAGACCGCCGACTCGAGCAGCTCCAGACGGACGCCGTCGGGGCAGCTCGCGCAAACGACCCGGGAGCGGTAGATCGGGTCGTCGTTCACGATCGAGGTCTGCTCCAGGATCGTGCCGCCGTGTTCCAGGATCGACGCCCGCGTGACGTCCAGGTCCTCGACCGCAATGGCGAGATGGGTGAGCCCGCGTGCATGCCACGGAGAGAGCTGCGCGTCTCCCGTCGCGCCCGGAGTCGGGAAGCTCATCAGCTCGATCCGCAATCCGTCACGCTCGAGGAAGATGCACTCGAGTTCGATCTCTTCGAGTTCGAACATCGTCGTGGTCGGGAACCCCTCCACGCGAAGCTTCGAGAGGGGCTCGAAGCCCAAGGCGTCTCGATAGAACCGCGCCGACCGCTGAAGGTCGGCGACGGCGATCCCCAAATGCATCACTCGACGGACTCCGCTCACGTTCCCTCTCCTCGAATCATGTGGGGCAACCGGCGCGCTGCTCCGCACGCGCGCGGCCGAGATCAATACTGGCAGCCCTCGTGCTCGTGGGCAATCCGTCGCGCGTACAAGACCGCCAGGATCCGCAGGCGTCGCGCAGCTCGTGCGTCCGTGCGCGCAAGCGATACCCTGCAGGTTTGGTCAAGCGGAGGCCCCATGCATGTCGATCGACCTCACCCTCTGTAGCGCGACGCTGCTCGCCGACCCCATCGCCCCGTCGCCCGAGAGCCTCCTCCATCAGCTCGACGCGGCGCGCGAAGCGGGTTTCTCGGGCATCTCCCTCTGGACACTTCATCACGATGCGGCCCGCCAGGCGGGCCACTCGCCCCAGGCGCTACTGGAATCCGTGCGAGATGCGGGACTCTCCATCCCCATGGTCGAAGCGCTGATGCCCTGGGACATGCCCGACGAGCGCTCCGTCCGGGAGCAGGCGGTGGCCACCTTCACCCTCGCCGAGGCCGTCGGCGCCCAGCAGGTCGTGGTCGTCACGATGTCTTCCGAGCCGCTCGGGCTGGCCTCGGCGATCGAGCGCTTCCGCCTCGTCTGTGACATCGGGGCCGACCACGGCATCGGTGCGATGATCGAATTCCTGCCCTGGAGCGGAATCCCGGATCTCGAGTCGGCCTGGGCGATCATCGACGGCACGAATCGCCCCAACGCGGGCCTCATGCTCGACACCTGGCATTGGCAGCGCCAGCCCGGGGGCCCGAGACCCGACCTGCTTCGCACGCTGCCCGGCGACCGGATCCCCGTCGTCCAACTCTGCGATAGCGCCCCGGATCCCTCGGTCGGAACCGAGCGCGAAGCCATGACCGACCGTCGACTCCCGGGCCAGGGAACGATCGACTTCGCCTCCCTCTTCGGCGTGCTCGACGAGATTGGAGCCCGTCCCGTCATCGCACCGGAGGTTTTCAACCGGGAACTCGCTGCCGCCGGGATGGGATCGATGGCCGCACGCGTCTTCGAGGCCAGCGCCTCGCTGCTCGGAGGCCTTCGGTCCTGAACGGAAGCGGCCCGAGTCCTCAGCCGAGGCTCAACGGGAGCGACGAGATCCAACGGATATTGAAATGAGGTGAAAAGACGGGCTCCCCCGACAGCTCGATCTTCGCGTACCGCGCGAGCAACTGCCCGATCATCTCCTGGGCTTCGAGCCGTGCCAGCGAGGCGCCGAGGCAAAAATGAGCGCCCGCGCCGAAGCTGAGGTTGGGCCCGGCGGTCCGCGATACGTCCAGGGTGTCGGCGCGCTCGAAGACGCGTGGATCCCGATTGGCGGCGCCCGGAGACCCGAAGACCAACTCGCCGGCCTCGAGCCGGCAGCCGCCGAACTCGACATCCTCGAGTAGATAGCGGGTCACGAATTTGGTCGGAAAGTCGAAACGACCGAGTTCGTCGATCGCACGCGGGAGCCATTCGGGATGATTCCGCAGGCGCGCCAGCTCATCGCAATGCCGTAGCAGCGTCAGGATGCCGTGATTGACGAGCGCCCCCGTCGACTCCGCGCCCGCCATGATGATCGCCGTCGCGATGCCGACGATCGCCGGGCGATCCAGCCCGGGGCCTTCGCCGGGCGCGACCTCGAGGTGGACGAGTGCGCTCATCAGATGTTCTTCGGGACGCGCCTCGACCCGCTCGATGATCTCTCCGATCATGGCTTCGAAGCCCAGCGCCGCTTCATCCGCCCGCTCCAACGCGGCCGTATCGCTGAGCGGATTGATGGCGTTCTGCAGCGCAACGGCATAACGGCAGAAATCGGCCTCCATCGAAGGAGAAACGCCCATCAGAAGGCCCAGGACCTTGATCGGAACGCGCGAGGACAGGTCACGTACGAGATCGAAATCATCGCCGTGCGCCGCAGCCTCCTCGAGGGCCTCGCTCACCAACCCGCGGATCGAGCCCCGCAATCGATCGACGGCGCCGCGCGTGAAGGTGCGGCTCACGTAACGTCTCAATCGAGCGTGTTCGGCCCCCTCCTTGAAGGTGATCGTTTCCTGGCGCAGTCGTGCCCAGGGTGATTCCTCGCCGTCCGTTTCGGGAGGCGCATTGCGCCAATGAATGGGATCCGTCCCGACCGGCGCGTGCTTCAGCAGGTGCTCCACATCCGCGTGACGCGTCAGGAGCTTCGCGTCCATCTCGGGCCAGTCATAGACCGGGTGGTGCTCCCGCAGATGGTCCAGCACCGGGGCGGGATCGCGATCGTAGGCGGCGGTAAAGGGATCGAAGGAGGGGCAGTCCTCACACGCCATCGACTCTTCCTCCTTGTCCATCTGTTGCATGCACTCGCCGCGGGCCCGCCGAGGATCAGTCGGAGCTGGTCTCGCGGATCCAGCCGACGATGAGCTCGGCCGCTTCGGCGCCGGCATCCTCCTGCCAGAAATGACCCGCGCGTTCCAAGACGCAATGCGGCTGCGCGCGCGCGCCGGGAACGCGCTCGCGGAAGATTTCGGCCCAGCCTGAGGTGGAGGGGTCCGAGTCGCCAAAGATCGTGAGGAAGGGGCGTTCGAAGTCGGCTAGCGCAGCCCAGGTCGCCTGGTTCACGACCGCGCCCGGATCGGTCTTCGTGACCGGGATCAGCAACGGGAAATGACGCATCCCCGCCTTGTGCCACTCGCTCGGAAAGGGCGCGTCGTAGGCGGCGACCACCTCGGTGGAGATCGCTCTGGCCGTCGCGAAGGCAATCGAGGGGCTCGCGTCGAACTCGGCCGTGCGATGGGACTCGCGACACCAGTCGAGGAGCAGATTACTCACGGTCGAGTCCTCCTCCCCGCTGGCATGCGCGGACCAGGCCAGTCGGCCCTCGAGTCCGCTCTCCGCCGTATGCAGCATCGTATTGCCCGCCGCGACGCGGCTGAAGCGCTCGGTCTCACGGGCCAGGACCGCCATGCCCACGGGCCCGCCCCAGTCCTGGCACACGAGCGTGATGTCGCGCAGGTCGAGCGCCACCACGAGTTCACGGAGCCACTCCACGTGGCGCTCAAAGCTGTAGTGAGGCGCGAAGGTCAGCTTGTCGGAGCGGCCGAACCCGATCTGATCCACCGCGATCGCCCGAAAGCCGGCCTCGACGAAGACCGGAACCAGCTTGCGGTAGAGGTAGGACCACGCGGGCTCTCCATGCACCATCAGAATCACGGGAGCATCCGAGGGCCCCTCGTCGATGTAGTGCATTCGGAGCGTGCCGTCGGCGACCGGGTGGGTCACGTCGACGTAATGCGGCGCAAAGGGGTAGCCGGGCAGGTTTTCGAATCGGGCGTCGTCGGTGCGGACGGCGATCGGGACGTCAGGGCCGGTCAAGGGTAATGTCATGGCGTCCATCATATCGACTGACCCTTGGATCTCCCAGCGCCGGCCGGTCGCGTTCAGCCGGGCCCGGCGCCGTGGGCTGCAAGCACCCCGCTCGCCAGGGTGTCCACAAGGGCGCGCACTTCGCCCGGAGAGAGCGGTCGCTCCGTTGCGAGATGACTCAGAAGCAGCGGCCCCGCCACCAGCTCCACGAGTGGAACACTGCGTGCGCTCTCCCGGAGCTCCCCCCGTTCGATCGCCCGATCGACGGGCGAGCGCCACTCGCGCTCCCGCGGCCTCCAGAATCCGTCGACCCACTCGGCCCGACGCGAATCCGAGCGGCCCAAGGCGATCACGGCGCGCAGAATGCCTGCCGCCAGGGGATCCCGGATCAGCCGGAGACGGGCCTCGACGAAGGCTTCGACGTCGCCCCGCCAGCTCCCCGTATCGACATCGGGCAGAGCCAGCGCCTCGAAGCCCGCCAGGGCCTCGTGGACCAGATCGGCGGACGTGGGCCATCCGCGATAGAGCGTGGTCTTGTTGACCCCGGCACGGCGGGCCACCGCGGGGAACGTGACCCCGCTAAAGCCCTCCTCCGAAAGCAGCTCGAGGGTGGCGCGGAGCACCGACCCGCGGACCCTTGCGTTTCGTCCCCCACGCCGGCGCTGGGGCTCGATCGGCGAGGGGTCAGGGAGAGCATCTGCCATAAAAGCAACTCTAGGTTGCTTTTATGATCGGCTCCAGCGATCTTTGCACTCGGGTGCCCGAACTCGTCCCCGCACCCGAGGAGCCCGCCATGTCGACCGCCCCGAACGAACCGCCCGCGCCCGACGAAGTCGATGCGCCCCAATCGCCTGCCTCCCTGTCGGCCGTCAGCGACTCTGACTCCGCCCGGCAAGCCGAGAAGAACTGGCGACGCGACGTGCTCGACCCGGCCCTCGCCGAACAACCCGAGCGACAGGATCCTTTCGTCAGCCAACAGATGCAGTGGCCCGTCAAGGACCTCTATACCCCGGGCGACCTCGAGGAGATCGGCTTCGACTATTTGAAGGACGTGGGGTTCCCCGGCCAATATCCCTACACCCGCGGCACGACGCCGACGGGTTATCGCCAAGACCTCTGGACCATGCTCCAGGTCACGGGGTTTGGTACGGCCAACGACTCGGCCGAGCGCTGGGCCAAGATGCTCGAGCAGGGGCTCAACGGGTTCATCATCGAGTACGACCTGCCCACGACCAACGGCTACGACTCCGACCATCCCCTGGCCGAGGGCGAGGTCGCCCGCGCGGGCACCGCGATCGACACCCTGGCCGACATGGAGCAGGCCCTCGACCTGCCCTGGGACAAACTCTCCCACCTGAACTCGGTCTGCAACGCGCCCCAGCCGGTGAACCTGGCGATGATCCTGGCCGCGCTCGAGAAGCGGGAGATCGACCCGAGCAGCTTCACGCTGCAGATGTCGAACGCCATCCTCATCGAGTACACCTGCGTGGGTCGCTACATCTACCCGCCCAAGCATGGCCTCCGCATCGCGACCGACTGCATCGAGTACGTCATCCGGCACCACCCGAATTGGATCCCGATCACGGTCGTGAGCGCCCAGATCTACGCGGCTCGGGCCAACCCGGTTCAGGAGCTGGCCTTCGGCTTCTCGATCGCCATGGAATATCTCGACGCCACCCTCGCCCGCGGCTTCGACATCGACGAAGTCGCGCCCTACTGGAGCTTCGTCACCGGACTCGAGATGGACTTCTTCGAAGCCGTCTCCAAGCTGCGCGCCTACCGCAAGATCTGGGCGCGCCTGATGAAGGAGCGCTACGGCGCAAAGAAGCCCGAGTCGATGCAACTGAGACTGATCAGCTCGCCGGGCACCACGGGCCTCACGCTCCAGCAGCCGCTGAACAACATCGCTCGACTGGGCATCCAGACGCTGGCCTGCGCGCTCGGCGGCGGGGCGTATGCGATCACCACGCCCCTGCACGACGAGGCCCACGCCCTGCCGAGTGAGGAGGCCGTGCGGGTCGGGATCGCGGTCCAGAACATCGTGGCCCACGAGACCGGTGTCGCGGACACCGTCGACCCCTTGGCCGGCTCCTACATGGTCGAGTCCATGACGCGCCGCATGGAAGACGAGGTCTTCGCCGAGATCGAGCGGGTCGACGCCCTCGGCGGCGCCCTCGCGGCCATCGAGGCGGGCTATTTCCAGAAGGAGCTCGCCCGCTCCCAACGCGATCGACACCGCGAGATCGAGGACGGCATCCGCAAACAGGTCGGCGTCAATCACCTGGTGCAGGAAGACGAGAAGCGTTCGATCGAGATGTTCAAGCTCGGCCAGGAAGCCGAAAAGAAGCAGGTCGCTCAACTCGTGCGTGTCCGAACGGATCGCGACGAGACGCTGGTGGCGAAGACCCTCGAGCGCGTGCGCGAGGCTGCGACGAGCGACGAGAACCTGGTCCCGCCGATTCTCGAGGCAGTCAAGGCCTACGCCACCCAGGGCGAGATCTGTGACGTCATGCGCGACGTGTTCGGGGTCTACCATCCCGACTCGCTGACCTCGGGGGTCTGATGTCCGATCGCAAGATCCGGGTCCTGCTCGCCAAGCTCGGCCTCGACAGCCACACCGTCGGCGTCACCGTGATCGCCCAGTCTCTGCGCGATGCGGGGATGGAGGTGGTCTATACCGGCCTGCGACAGACCCCCGACATGGTCGTCCAGGCCGCCATCCAGGAAGACGTCGACGTGATCGGCATCTCGAGCCTCTCGGGCGCGCAGATGCAGCATATCCCGAAGGTGCTCGACCGCCTGCGTGAGCAGGAGGTCGACGACAAGCTCGTGGTCGTGGGCGGCGTGATCCCGGACGAAGACGCCGAGTCGCTCAAGGCCGCGGGCGTCCACGCCGTCTTCACGATGGGGGCGCGGACCGGAGACATCGCGACCTATATCCGGGAGTGGTGGGATACGCAGAGGGCACAGGAAGCCTAGGCCGTGGAGCGAGACCCGATCGTCCTCGCCGAGCGCGCGAGAGAAGGACATCAGGCCTCGGGGGCCCGGCTGATCCGGATGCTCGAGGAGGGCGATGCCGGCGCATTGGACGGCCTACGCGCGCTCCTGCCCCACGCGGGTCGAGCCCACCTGCTCGGCATCACCGGTCCCCCCGGCGCGGGGAAGTCGACCCTCGTCGACCGCGTCGTGGGTGAACTCCGGCGGCGCGACCAGCGTGTGGGCGTGATCGCCGTCGATCCGTCGAGCCCCTTCTCGGGCGGAGCGATCCTCGGCGACCGTGTCCGCATGCAGACGCACGCGACGGACCCGGAGGTCTTCATCCGTTCGATGGCGACCCGCGGCCAGCTCGGTGGCCTGGCGCGCTCGAGTTTCGAAGCCACCACCGTCCTCGATGCGATGGGCTACGACGTGGTCCTGATCGAGACCGTTGGCGTCGGCCAGGACGAGGTCGACGTCGTCGAGCTCGCCCACACCACGGCAGTGGTCAGCATCCCGGGCATGGGCGACGACATCCAGGCCATCAAGGCAGGCATCCTCGAGATCGGCGACCTCTTCGTCGTCAACAAGGCCGACCTTCCGGGCGCAGACCGCGTCGCCAAGCAGCTCACTGCGATGCTGCATTTGCGCGAAGCACCGCGAGACGGATGGGAGCCCCCGATCGTGAAGACCGAGGCGGAGCGGGCGCGCGGGATCCCGGAGCTCGTCGACGTCTTCGAATCGCATCGTGACCACCTCGAGTCGAGCGGAAGCCTCCATCGAAAAGCCGTGCGGCGGCGCGAGCGGGTCTTCCACGATCTGCTGCGTGAACGCGCCGCGGCCCGCGTGCTGGCCGCAGAACCCGATGCGGGCCGCGGGGTTCTCTCCGCGCTGGCGTCGGGGGAACTCGATCCCTATGCGGCGGTCGAGGCCTTGCTGGGACCGGACGAGCTGTCGGCCTCCCGCGGCGTCGCCTGAGGACCCGGCCCCATCAGGCGGCGGCGCCCGGCAGGCCTGCCTTGCCCCCCCCCGCACAAATCTCCGGACACGATTGACGTGAAAAACGCGGCTGACTAGCGTTTTCCGAATGGGAAAAAGCATCACCGCCGAGGCCTGGGTCGCAAACGCATTGGGAGACCCGACGAAGGTCTTGGAACGCCGCACGATCGAAGTCCGCGCACCGGAGGCGGGCGAGATCCGCGTCCGGGTTTCGACCTTCTGCGTCAACTTCAACGATACGGATATCGTCCGCGGGCGTTGGGCGACCGTGCCGCTGGAGCCCCCCTTCACGCCCGGTATGGAAGCGATGGGCATCGTGGAGAGCGCGGGGCCCGGCTCGGAACATCTCGTGGGCAAACGCGTCGTCGGAATACCGGTCGGAGCACACGGCGGCTTTGCCCAGCACGCGGTCGTGGACGCCACGAGCGCCATGCTGATCCCGGACTGGCTGAGTGACGCCGAGGGCGCAGCGCTGCACTACCCCTTTCATCTGGCCTGGTTTGGCCTGGTCGAGCGAGCTCGCCTACAGCGCGGCGAGACGGTCCTGGTCCATGCGGGGGCCGGCGGCGTCGGCTCCGCCGTGATTCAGCTCGGCAAGGCCTTGGGCGCCACGGTCATCGCCACGGCAGGGGGACCGGAGAAAGTCGCCTTCTGTCGAGAATTAGGCGCCGACTTCGCCCTGGACTACCGAGAGGGCGGTTTCGCCGAAGGGGTGTCCGCCGCGACGGAGGGCCTGGGTGTCGACGTCGCCTTCGACACGGTGGGAGGCTCGGTCACGCCCGAGACCTTTCGCTGCATGGGCATGAACGGCCGACATCTGCTCGTGGGCTACGCCGAGGACATCGCCAACGACGGCGCACCCCTCTCCCCGGCCCCCGCCATCTACGGAAACTTTTCGCTGCTCGGGGTGTGCCTCGCCTATACGCTCGACCCCCTGGCAACGCGGCTCGGCATTGGCCTCAACCTGCCGACCCGCGCCGACGGGCTCGAGACCCACCGGCGCATTCTTGAGCTCCTGAGGACGGGCAGCGTCCGGACGGTGGTCACGTCGGAGGTCCCCTTTGAGGAACTGCCCGAGGCCATGGAGCGGCAGGAGCGTCGCGAAACGATGGGGCGTACCGTGATTCGAGTGAGCTGACCCGTGAAAGGACCGTGACGTGCTGCTTCGCCTCTCGAGCCCCCTCGCCCTGCTCCTGCTTCTAGTCTGCTCGGGGTGCAAGAGCACGCCGCAGAGGCCCTCCCCTGCATTGGCTCCGTCCACCGACCCTGCCACCCAGCTGATGAGCGGGGAGGCCTGGATCGAGTATTGCGAGCGTATCCAGGCCGCAGGGCTCCTGATCCTCGGTGACGATTTCCCGGGCTCCGAGGCCGAGCGGGCGGCCGGTTTCCGGCATCTCGCGCGGACGGTGTCGATGGGATTGCAATGGGAGGTCGATTTCGCCGACGCGGACTTCCCCGCGTTCTACCGTCACAACGACGACGTCACCAAATGGGGCGGCCCCAACGTCGACAACGGCTACCTCCGCGCACGGATCGACGGGACTCAGACCTACCGCCTGACGGGGCAGCTCGGGACGATCGAGGACCTGATCATCTCGACCTCCAACGGCGATATGCACGACGGTCGTTTGAGCGTCGCGGGCGACTTTGATTCATCACAGCTCGTCCTGGATGAAGCCGGTGGTTTCGAGCTCTTGATCGGCCCCGACGTGGATCCCGAGACGGGGATTCGTACCCCGCCCGACCATGTCCAGCTGGGCATTCGACAATATTTCAACGACTGGGAGACCGAGTCGCCCGCCATTTTCCACATCGAACGGGTGGGCGCCCAAGGAAGGGTTCCCGCCGAACCCACCCCCGCCTCGATGGCGCTGCGCCTGGACGCCGCAGCGACCTGGGTCGAACGCGTGATCCCGTTCTGGAATACCTGGATGCAGCAGAGATCCCAGGTGATGACCGTCAACCGCCTCGGCCCCCCCATGAACGTCCCAGGCGGTTCGAGTGACATCTTCTATGGCGGAGGCCGCTTCGAGCTCGAAGAGGATGAGGCGCTGATCATCGAGACAACGCCGCCCGACGCTCGTTATTGGTCCTTCCAGTGGTATACGGATGGCTGGTTCGAGTCGCCGGACTTTGGGAACCGCCAGTCGAGCCTGAACGGGACCCAGACACGGGTGGATCCCGACGGTCGGATCCGAATCGTCGTCGCCCGACGAGATCCCGGTGTCCAGAACTGGATCGACGTGGGCGGCCAGCGCGCGGGGCTGCTCAACTACCGGTGGATCTGGTCCACCGATGCGCCCACCCCGAGCGCGGAGGTCGTCCCCCTTGGCGAACTCCGCGCGCACCTACCCGCCCAGACGCCCCCCTTCTCAGTCGAGGACCGCGCGCGTCAAATCGACATTCGCCGTCGTCACGTCGAGCGCCGATTTCGCCGCTAGGAGACTCGCCCGATGCAGGAGCCGAGAAGGAGCGACTCGGAGGGCGCCCACGCGGGGTGGGATGAAGAGATCGATGTCCTCATCGTCGGACTCGGTTGTGCGGGGGCGAGCGCCGCCATCGAGGCGGCTCGACAGGGCGCCTCCGTCTTGATCCTCGAAAGGGCCAGTTTCGGCGGCGGGACCAGCGCCCTGTCGGGCGGCGTGCTCTACTGCGGCGGC
>Ga0315316_10000740_pt1 | contig 21949 bp, 19 predicted proteins | sample M160m3416metaG_FD_203702 | JGI IMG/M metagenome (GOLD analysis project Ga0315316, IMG submission 203702) | Ammonia-oxidizing marine archaeal communities from Monterey Bay, California, United States - M1 60m 3416 | ecosystem: Environmental > Aquatic > Marine > Intertidal zone | place: USA... | reverse complement strand
ATAACTGCTCAACTAAGTGAAATAAACTCTAATTCACCAGATGAGATATTATCATTGTTTATCAATGGATGGCGAACAACTTTGATTATTTCTAGTATTATAGTTTTTATATCTAGTTTTGCTTCATTCAAAACAAAATAGAAGGAGATTTTATGAATATTTTAAAAGATAAAGTAGCAATTGTAACAGGTGGAGGCACAGGCATAGGAAAAGCTATTGCAAAAATATTTTCATTGGAAGGTGCTAAAGTCATAATTGCATCAAGAAACCAGGAAAATTTGATTAATGCTGTGAATGAAATAAGGCAATCTGGTAACGAAATAATCGATTATTATAAAACCGATGTTACAAATACAGAAGATGTTGCAAATTTGTTTTCTTTTGCATTTAATAGATATGGGTCTGTCGATATTCTTGTAAACAATAGTGGAGTGATGGCAGGGAATCCTATTGATCAAGTTACTGATGATCAGTGGGAACAAGTGATTTCCGTGAATGTTACAGGAACATTTAAGTGTACAAGAGAAGGTTTCAAGTATATGAAATCCAAAGGCGGAAAAATTATAAACATAGGATCAATAGCAGGAGATTCTCCAAGAATGTTTTCATCGCCGTATACTACAAGTAAACATGCAGTTAGAGGATTAACAAAATCAGCAGCTTTAGACGGTAGAGAGTATGGAATATCTGTTGGTTGTTTAAATCCTGGGAATACTATGGTAGAAAGAAGATCAGATGGTAGATCAGGAACAGGCAGAGATGAAGGACCTGAAATCCTAATTGATGCTAATGATATAGCTAGAACAGCTCTACTTATGGCATCATTACCAGAAGGAACTAATATGCTTGATGCAACAGTATTACCTGTAAAACAAGAATTTATTGGTAGAGGATAACAAAAAAAATCGTATAATAAAAAAAAAAATTAGGAGCTAAAATGTACATATTGATGGTAAGACTTAAAGTTAAAGAAGAAAAAATTGAAGAATTTATTAATGAATCTATAGGAGATGCAGAAGGTTCAGTTAATAATGAACCTGGTTGTAGGAGATTTGATATTATACAAGATTCTTCCGATCCAACGTTGTTTGCATTTTGCGAGATTTACGATGATGAAGATGCTTTTAAAGCACATACGACATATGATCATTTCAAAGTATGGGCTGAGAATACAAAAGATTTTTATGCAGCAGAAACAGAAGTTTCTTTTTGTAAACCTATTTATCCAAATGAGAATGTTATTTGGGACTCTGCAAGAGAAAATGCTTCAAATCATGACTACTTTTCTAACTCATCATTAATGGTTATTGCTGCTCCACAATATGTAAAAGAAGAAAATGTAGATGAATTTATAAAATCTATTACTTTAGATAGTATTGGATCCACTAACGAAGAGCCAGGATGTTTAAGATTTGATGTTTATCAAAATCTAAATGATCCTACTGAACTTTATCTATACGAAGTTTATTCTAATGCTGATGCATTTGAATATCATAGAGGAACTCCGCATATTAAAAAATGGCAAGAAACTGTAAAAGATATGTATGATGAGTCCAGAAAAGGACAAAATGGCAGAAGAGGTAAAAATATATGGCCTCCTGATAATTGGGAATGGAATTCAGGTCAACGAAAATAATTTGGGGGAAATATGAAAGTAACAGGAGTAAAAACATACGTAATAGAAAATGAGTCTGCACCACGTTCAGGTGGAGGTGAAGAAACTGGGAATTGGTATGTAGGAGGGAAGTATTTTCTTATTCTGGAACTATCAACTGATGAAGGAATTATAGGCTTAGGAGAAAAGCTTACAGGGAGTTCTTTTACAGGAAATATGACTTGGAAAGATTTTAAGTCTCAAATTCAATTGGTTCATGAAACAGTAGAAGCATTTGTAGTTGGTAAAAACCCATTTGATATCGAAAAAATTTACTATGATATGTATGCTGGAAGGCACGATTATAGGCTTCCTAGCTTGCATTATGGAATGGTTTTGTCAGGAATTGAAATGGCATTATGGGACATAGTTGGGAAAGCAACTAATCAACCTATATATAATTTACTAGGTGGGAAATGCTGGGATAAATTGAGAGCTTACGCATATATGCCACCAATACCACAAGGAAAAGCTGAAAATGCAGGTGCTGTTGCGGAGCAATTGTTAAATGAAGGCAATACAGCCTGTAAATTTGATCCTTTTCACCCTATTACTGGTGTCCCTAGGGATATTAGCCTAAAAGAAATAACTTACACGGAAAACATATTTAAGAGCATACGCTCTGCAGTAGGTAATGAATTGGAAGTTGCCTTAGGTACACATGGTCAATTGACTACTTATAGTGCTATAAGAGTTGCTAAAGCTATAGAGCCTTATCAACCTTTTTGGTTTGAAGAGCCTGTATCTCCAGAAAATATAGATGAAATGGCTAGAGTTGCTTCACATACGAGTATTCCTATTGCAACAGGAGAAAGGCTAGCTACTGTTTTTCAGTTCTCTGAATTATTAAAAAAACAGGCAGCTCAAATAATCCAGATTGATATTGGTCAAGCAGGAGGTATATTAGTGGGTAAAAAAGTTGCAGCAATGGCAGAGGCAAATTATGCTGTTATCGCACCTCACATGTATTGTGGACCAGTTGCAGCAGCAGCAGCTTTACAAGTAGCAACGTGCGCACCTAATTTTATGATAGCTGAAGCTAACCAAGGCCCTCTTCATAAAAAAATATTTAAGGATCCAGTTGTATTTGAAAATGGTTTTATAGAAATACCAAAAGGACCAGGTTTAGGTGTTGAATTTGATACTAAGGTTCTAGAAAAACATATAGTTAACTAGTTATAAATCTATAGTAGCAAAGCATGGTTTTCCCATCAAAGTATTACTGTGTAATTTCCCTCCAAAGTTGGCGTCAGAGATCCACATTTTATCTCCTTTTATAGACATTCCATGAGGATAAGGATCATCTTCATCTAATTGAATGCTGTCTAAAATAGAACCATTATTTATGTCGTACTTAATTATTTTTTTACTTGATGTATGAGCGCACCATATTCCGTTATCCTGCCTAGCTAGCCCATGTAATCTTTCTTCATCAACAAGGAATTTAGAAACAATTTCATAAGTCTTAGAATCTACTTTATATATTGCCTTAGGGTTAAATGCTGTTACCCATATAAATCCATCATCCCATTCAATTCCGTGAATTCCACCACCATCAGGTGTAGGAAATTTATCTATATAATTTCCTGTTTCTAAATCTAATTTATATATTAATCCTTTGTGAGTATCAGTGGGTTTGAAACTTCTTGCTTGTGTTTCACCATTTGAAGCTGTCCAGATGAATCCACCTCCTACAGTAATACCTGAACCATTTTCAGTTATAGTTTCATATTTATTTTTTATATTTCCTTTTTCATCTAAAACGTAAACATCATCTAATTCTTGATCCATTACATATAGCCCTTTTGAAGACCATTGCAATCCATTAGGATGTTTACAAGGTGATTTAAATATTTCAGTAGTAATCATTTTAACCTCGTTTATTTTTATAGCTGTGATGAAATTAAGAAAATGTCATCATATACAAATAAAATTTATTTATATATTATTACAAATACGTATATGTTTTCTATATTTAAGCGAAAAAAGAAAGTAATGATTTTTATAGATGGTTCAAATCTATATCATGTTCTTTTAAGAAATTGTGGCAGAAGTGATCTAATGTTTTCTTCATTTGGTGAAAAGCTGACTGGCAGAAAAAGAACATTGGTTAAGATATTTTATTACAATGTGAGACAGGAATTAGAAGGTAAAATAAAAATCCCTGATGAACAAAAGAAATTTTTGGCTAGCTTAAATAAAGTTCAAAAACTAGTAGTAAAATTGGGCATTTGGAAAGAACAAAATGGTTCTATTGTTGAAAAAGGAGTAGATGTATTATTAGCTACGGACTTAGTTTTAAACGCTGTAAAGAATAATTATGATCATGCCATTATTGTTAGTGGAGATGGAGATTTTTTCCCAGCTATTGATGCGGTTAAGAAAGAAGGAAAAAGAGTTGAAGTGGCAGCTTTTGAATCAAATATTTCTAAGGAAGCTAGTGAATCAGCTGATAAGGTCTTAAAGCTAAAAAAATCTTTTTTTAATAATTTATGGATGCCAAAAAGAAAATCAAGAAAATATTCAGATAAAAATAAACTTTCTTCTGAAAACAAAAAATCAAAAACTAGAAGTTCTAATAAAAGAAGAAAATTACTTGTGTAGTATATTAGAACGAAATGAATCTATTCAAAATACCTAGACAGATAACATATACGATTATCCCATTAAGTTTGATTATTATGGGAGATAGTATTTTATATGTAATATTACCTACAAATTATGAATTTTTTGAAATTAATTCATATTTAAGTTTGCCTTTTGAATTTTGGATAGGTTTTATTTTATCTATAAATAGATTTATTCGTTTTTTTTCAAATATTTTTTCAGTAAAAATATTTAAGTCTTTTGGCTTTAGAAATACTATATATATAGCATGTTTTTTAGGTGCAGGTTCAACTTTATTTTATGCATTATTTAAAGGGGTATTATTATTAATTCTTGCTAGAATAATTTGGGGTTTTTCTTATTCATTATTTAGACTAGGTTATCAATTAAAAGTCTTTTCTTTTTCTGCAAATAATTACGGTAAATATCTAGGCTACTGTTTAGGAATACAAAGAACGGGTAGTTTTTTGGTAGTTACTATAGGTGTATTGATTTCAATAAAATTTGGAATTCATTTCACACTAATCTTATTATCTTTGTTGCTAATTCCTGCATTAATAATTTCTTATTTTATAAATAATCTAGATGTTTCAAAATATACTCCAAGTAAAATAAATTGGAATTTAATTTATAACGATCAAAACAATAATATTAGAAATAAAATAATAACGATTTCTTTTTTTAAATTCACATCTTCTTTTACATCAAATGGCTTAGCTATAGCTACAATTACTCCTTTTTTATTATCAATAAATAAAAATCTATACAATGTTGAAACTATAATAGCTATCGCTGGATTCATTGTAGGATTTAGATGGATTGCTGATATATTTTTTGGCATTATTTTTGGAACCATATCAGATAGATTTGGAAGAAAAATCAATATTATATTAAGCTGTTCACTAATGATAATTTGCATTTTAATTTCAATTAGTGGGATAAGTTTTTATTTAAGTATAATTTCTTTAGTTCTAATGTTTTTTTTCAGTGTCTCATTAGAAACTTCTTTGGATGCTTTATTAGGAGAAATATCACCTGAAAATCAAAAATCTTCTATAATATCCAGATACTCAACATGGCAGGATTTAGGCGCTGCTTTGGGTCCAATGATAGGTTTTATTATAGCTAGCGGACTTGGGATTTCATTTGGATACTATTTGTCTATAATAATGTTCTTCCTATGCATAATTACTTTTTCTAAATTATTTACCAATCAAGAAGAGTAAAATTATCTTTGGAATTTAATATGATTTCTTGTGACGATCCGTCTGGATTCATTTTATAAATATCAGAATTGTTATATGCATTAGATGTAAATAAAATACTTCTATATCTTTCTGACCAAACTATATTGCTTTCGTCTACTTTATTGTTTGTTAATCTTTCTATTTTTTTAGATTTTACATCTATCATGTATATTTCTTTGTTATTTTCTAAGTTATTTATATATAAAATTTTATTCCCACCAAATGCCCAAGTGTATTCACTGATATTTACTTTTTGATTTTCATGAATCTTATCTCCAAAATAATCATTTTTATCAATTTCTTTCCCAGTATTGTCTACTACTTGATCTACATCTTTGTATATCCAAATAGATTTAAGATCCTTATCTGTACGACTAAAAATTAAGTATTCTCCATTCGGGCTCCATTTTGGATTATTTCCTTTAGTAATAAATATCTCATTTACACCTTTTGGATTTGATAAATAAATTGAATCTTCTACATTAAATACAATCCATTTGCTATCTGGTGACCATGAGCCTAATTTTGCATTTTTATCAGGTCTAGTTATCGGAAGAAAGCTTTTTAGATTTAAGGAATATAAAAATATGTTAGCCTCTTTATCTATGGGATTAAATTCAACTGCAATTTCTTTTGAATTTGGTGCCCATTTAAATCCAAGAATGTCTCTATTTTTATTATTTGCTATTTCTAGTTCAGTTCCTTGATCATTTGCTATCCATAATGTTTTTTTATTATTTCTTTCTGTAATAAATGCGAAGTTTTCTTTATTTGGAGACCATTGTGGGTTTATAGATTTTGATTTTAAGTCAGTTATAAACTTGAATGCTGGATTTGAAGATGAGTTAATAAGAACAATTCTAGAATAATCTCCAATTTTTTGTTCAGCTAGAATAGTTTGATTTGAGTTAAAAGAACATGATGAAATAAGAAAAACTGTAAGACATAAAATTTTTATTATTATTGTTTTATTCACTATAAATTTATTAAGTGGTTTTTTTTTATCAGTTTAATGATTATAATCAAAATCAAATTTCTAGGCATTTATAGAATTTTACGGAAATATATCTTAGGAGGTATTTATGAAGTTTTCTTTTTTTTCAATGCCCTTACATTTACCTAATGAAAATCCAGCCCTAGCTTTCAAAAGGGATCTGGAATTAATTCAAACTGCGGAGGATCTTGGATTCGATGGCTTTTTTGTAGGAGAACATCATACTGCTGCATGGGAAAATATTCCCTCCCCAGAGTTGTTTTTATCAAAAGCATCAGCTTATACAAAGCGAATTCAATTAGGTTCTTCTTTAGTAAGCTTACCATTTCACCATCCTTTTAATGTAGCAGAAAGATTTGCATTTCTTGATCATTTGACAGAAGGAAGAGCAGTTTTGGGAGTTGGCCCTTGCAGTTTGCCTCCAGACGTCAAATTATATAATGTCCCCTCACAAGAATTAAATCCTATGATGAGGGAATCTTTGGAAATAATTGATTTATTATTAACTTCAGATGATCCAATTAGTTATTCTGGAAAATATTGGAATATAAAAGATATGTTTATTCAATTAAAATCATTTCAAAAACCTAGAATTCCTTACGCAACAGCTTCAGTAGGATCCGAAAGATCTTTAGAGTTTGCATCTATGTACGATATGCATCTTTGGTCATTGGCTTTAGAAAATACACCTCCAAATGGAATTCATTGGTCTAAACAATGGAAAAAAACAGAAGAGATTTCACAGAAACTAGGAACTCAACCTTCAAAAGATGATTGGAGGGTAGTTACTTATGTACATTTAGCTGAAACAAATAAACAGGCATGGGACGAGGTAGAAAAAGCCATTGAAAGAGATATTCATGAATATTTTTATGTTATAGGAGGATATGAAGGATGGTTATTAGATAAAGATCAAGATCCTTACTCGTTAACTGCAAAAGAAATTGTAGAATCAAGAAACTGGATTATAGGAACACCAGATGAAGCTATAAAGAAAATCAATGAGATGAATGAGAAAGCGGATGGGTTAGGAGGTTTGATGTTTACAACTCATGAGTGGACTAATCAAAATTCTATAAATAATTCATTAGAACTATTTGCAAGATACGTTATGCCTGAGTTTAGGGGACATACAAAATCTATAAAAAAAGCATGGGATTTAACAAAGAAAGATAGAAAAGAAAATAAAATTCCTTCTTTGTCTTCTAAAGAAAAAACTCCAAGTATAGATGATCATAAATCAAATTTATTTATCAATAGATAGGAAGTATTATGGGAAATGTTGACTTGATTGCACTTATAAACCAAATAGATGAAAATTCTGATGAGCTAGTAAATTTACATCAAGATTTGATAAAAATTGAATCTGTAAACACTGGATATATGCCTACTGGAAATGAAACACAAGTTGCTGAATTTTGTTCAAACTGGTTAAGTAAATATGAAATAAAATCCAAGCTGTTATCTAGAGTTGATGACAGGGCTAATATTATTGCTAAATATCCATATTCTGGGAATAAAAAAAAACTTATGTTGATGTCTCATACAGATGTTGTTCCTGTGGAAAATTATGATAAATGGGAATTTGAACCTTTTAGTGCAGAATTGAAGGATGGGAAAATATTGGGGAGAGGATCCTCAGATTGTAAAGGCCTGCTTGCATCCCAAATGATGGCAATGGCAATATTAGCTAAAAATAAGATAAAATTTGAAGAAAATTTTACTCTTGTTTCTGGAGCTGATGAAGAACACGGAGGCAGATATGGATTTGGTTGGCTTCTTGATAATCATCCTGAAGAGTTAATGTTTGAGTATGCTATAAATGAAGGAGGAGGTTCTCCAGTTACCATAGGGAATAATTTGTATTACCTTCTAGGTACAGGTGAAAAAGGGCGACTTGAAATAAATATTAGAATTAAAGGTGAAAGCGCTCATGCTTCTGTCCCTTGGATGGGCAAAAATGCAATGGGCTCAACTTCAAAGGCTATTGATAAAATTCTAAATTTTATTCCTGACCTAGATTGTTCAACAGATATATTTAATTATCTAGGATTGTTTGGTATTGAAACTAAACCTGCTATACAAAATTTGGATTTAATTATTAATGAAGCTTATGAAAAGAATCCCAGCCTTGGATCACTCTTAAAAGCTTTGTCTAGAATGACAATAACTCCCACAATAATAAAAGGAGGTATAAAATCAAATTCTGTCCCTGAATTTATTGAATTGGTTTTAGATGTAAGGACATTACCAAACCAAAACGATAAAGATGTGGAAAAAGAATTAGACAAATTATTTGAAGGAATCCCCAACCTTTCTTATGAAATAGATTATATGGCTAAACCAAATTCTTCACCGTTTGAAACAGATTTATTGCAGGCAATAAAAAAATCCCAAGCTTTAAGTGTAGGAAGAGATGATATACAATGGATCCCATCTGTATCAAATGGTTTCACAGATTCAAGATTTACTAGAGAATTAGATGTTATTACTTACGGATTTAGAGGTACGCACCCAGATGATAACCCAAATTCTGAAAATGTTCATGGTACAAATGAAAATTATGGAGTTAAGTCATTAATTAGCTCATCAAAAACTATGTTGGGAACTATATGGGAAATGTGTAAGCCTGTTAACCAGTAACAGCTCCCTTTGAAGCAGGTTGAACAAGTTTAATATATTTTCCTAAAGTTCCTTTTTCATAAAGTGGCTTTCTTGGCTTCCAACTTTTTAATCTTTTAGTTATTTCTTCTGAAGGAATCATCAAGTTTAGTTCAAATTTATCCAAATTTATTTCTATTGTATCTCCATCTTCTACTGCTGCTATTGGTCCTCCAACAGCAGCTTCTGGTCCTAAGTGTCCAATGATTGCACCAGTTGAACCACCAGAAAATCTTCCATCAGTAATCAAGTAAACGCTTTCACTTAGACCTTGACCTACTAAAGCTCCAGTTATAGACAACATTTCTCTCATACCAGGTCCACCTTTTGGACCTTCATATCTGATTATTACTACATCCCCTGCTTTAATTTCTCTTTTTCTCAAAGCTTCCATAGCTTGCTCTTCTTGATCAAAAACTTTAGCTGGGCCTGTAAATTTTTTACCAAAATCATGACCTGCAACTTTTAAAACGCATCCATCTGGGGCTAAGTTCCCAAATAAAGTAACTAAGCCTCCTGTTTTAGAAATAGGGTTATCAATAAGCCTAACGATATTATTTTCATTGGAATTTATATCAATATCTTTTAAATTTTCTTTAATTGTTTTACCAGTTACAGTCATTTGATCTCCATGAAGTAATCCTGCATCCAACAGCCTTTTCATTACAAGCTGAACTCCTCCAACTTTGTCGAGGTCAAACATAACATATTTCCCACCTGGTTTCATATCTGCAAGTAGTGGAGTTCTCATTGATATGTCATGTATTTCTTTCAATGTAAGTTTTATACCCATTTCATTAGCAATTGCAGGAAGATGTAAAGCTGTATTAGTTGATCCTCCCATTGCGACAACAAGTGTAACAGCATTTTCAAAAGCTTTTTTTGTTAATATGTCAGAGGGTCTAATATTTTCTCTAACAAGATTCATCACAGCGGCTCCTGCTATTTTTGAAGAGTCTTTTTTCCTTTGATCTACAGCGGCTTCAGATGCTGACCCAGGTATACTCAATCCAAGAGCTTCTCCAATGCTAGACATTGTATTTGCAGTAAACATTCCTCCACAAGATCCAGGTCCAGGACACGCATGAGTTTCAATTGCTTTTAATTGTTCATCATCTATTTCTCCTGCTTGTCTTTTTCCTACTGCTTCAAAAGCACTAATAATAGTTAGATCTTCACCATTTAGGTGACCAGGCAAAATTGATCCTCCGTATACAAAAACACTTGGTATATTTAGTCGAGCCATAGCCATCATTGCCCCAGGTAAAGATTTGTCACATCCAGCTATTGCGACAAGTCCATCATATCTTTCTGCAAAGCATACAGTTTCTATAGAATCAGCTATGATTTCTCTAGAAACTAAAGATCCTTTCATTCCTTCTGTACCCATTGAGATTGCATCTGATACTGTTATAGTTCCAAATTCAAACGGTGTTCCTTTTGAAGATCTGATTCCATCTTTTACTTCATCAGCAAGCGGTTTAATACCTGAATTACATGGGGTAACTTCGTTATGTGTAGAAGCTACTCCTATAAAAGGAGCATTTATATCGTCATCATCCAAACCCATTGCTCTCATCATTGATCTATGAGGTGCTCTTACTACTCCTTCTGTAGTTTCCCAACTTCTCCATTTACCTTTTTGTCTTTCTTCTTTTTTTCTCTTCATTTAAGCCTCAACAATTTATACAGATTTAATTAATCTTTTTTATAACTATTTAGTATATAACGCTATAGTGTGTATAAGAGTATACTAATTCAAGAAATTATAAAATTATGAGGTTTTTTTATGACTGAAAAGTTAGAAAATTTTAGATTACCAAAATATGCATCTCCTACTAAATATAAAATTGAACTATCTCCAGATTTAGAAGATAAAAATTTTTCAGGCAATGTTGATTTGTCTATAAATATCTTGGAGAAAACAAATGAAATTTCATTAAATGTAGCTGAATTAGAAATTAGTTCTATAAATATAAGTTCAGATCAATTTGAAAATATAGAAGTTATAAATTGGGATATAGATAATAAATATGAAATTATGAAAATTGAGTTATCAGAGATTCTGGAACCAGGAGAAATCAATTTATCTATTTCCTATACAGGTATATTAAATGATAAATTAAGAGGCTTTTATCATTCTACATTTAGTGATGCTAACGGAATAACTCAATCAATTGCTACTACTCAATTTGAATCAACGGATGCTCGAAGGGCTTTTCCATGTTTTGATGAACCAGAGTACAAATCAGTATTTTCAGTATCATTGATTGTAAAAAAAGATCTATTTTGTGTTTCTAATGCATCAATTAAGAATGTCGATGAAAATCATACCAAACAATTAAAAAAGATTGATTTTGAAAATACTATTCCTATGTCTACTTACTTAGTTGCTTTTATTGTAGGTCCTTTCGAAGCATCTAAGGCTATTAATGTAAGTGGAACCGATTTGAGAATTATTTTCCCAAAAGGAAAAGGGCACCTTTGTGATTTTGCACTAGAGTTAGGTAAATATTCTTTAGAATATTTTTCTAATTACTATAAGATCCCATATCCTGGAGACAAATTAGATATGATAGCGATTCCAGATTTTGCTTTTGGAGCAATGGAGAATCTTGGATGTATTACTTATAGGGAAGCTTTGTTGTTAGTCAATGACAAAGAAGCAACTTCAAACGAGCTGATTAGAATAGCAGATGTTATTGCACATGAAATTGCTCATATGTGGTTTGGAGATCTAGTTACTATGAAATGGTGGAATGGAATATGGCTTAATGAAGCATTCGCCACATTCATGGCAACAAAAGCAGTTGCAGACTATAAAGAGGAATGGAATAGATGGGCTCAATTTTCACTCGAAAAATCTATGGCGATGGATATAGATTCTTTAAACACAACCAGGCCTATTGAATATCCTGTTATTTCTCCCTCTGATGCTGATGGAATGTTCGACTTGATTACATATGAAAAAGGTGGTTCTATACTTAGGATGCTTGAACAATTTTTAGGTGAAGAAATTTTTAGAGACGGTGTATCCTTATATCTTAGTAAGCATTCTTACGGGAATACCGAAACAGATGATTTATGGGATTCATTGGAGAAGGTTTCTAATCAACCAGTAAAAGAAGTAATGGACTCTTGGATTTTTCAAGCAGGTCATCCAATGATTACTTATTCTTTCAATGATGATAATCTATCTGTTTCTCAAAAAACTTTTAGATACTTAAAAACTTCTGATGATACAATTTGGGGAGTTCCTTTGTTCATAAAATATTCTTCAGAAAATCAAAATAAAGAAATAAAATTTCTGTTAAATAACAAAGATCAAAAAATCAATTTAGGCAAAAATGTTGATAATGTTTTTCTAAATTCTAATGCCTTTGGTTTTTACAGAACTGATACTAAAGATTTAGAACTTTTATTTAATATTGATAAATTATCTTCTGAAGAAAAATATTCAATTTTGGATGATTATTGGGCTTTATTATTAAATGGTTCTAAAAAACTATCTGACTTTTTAAATTTTTCAGAACAATTTTCTAATGAAGATGATCCTGATATACTAACATTGCTTTACTCATGTTTTAGTAATTTAAACAGAAATTTATCTGATAAAAGTTATTTACATTCCATCGTAGAAAAAGTGTTTAGTAAAACTTTAAATAATCTTGATAATAAAGACAAAAGATCTATTAGAGAGACACAAGCTCTTGCTGTATGTTTTAGAGCAATGGCTACAATATGTAAAGATTCTGCTATTATAAGCAAATCTAAAAAGATACTAAATGATTACTTAAGTAATAACTCAGAGTATGAGCCGGATATTATTTCTAGTGTAATATCAATTAATGCTTCTAATGGCGATTCAGGTTTGTTTGAAGAATATGTGAATTTTATGAATAATGCAAAAACTCCACAAGATGAAGTTAGATTTCAAAGATCTTTATCTTTGTTTAAGGGAGATAAAGAAATAGAAAAACTATATGATCTTATCTTAAATAACAAGATAAGATCACAAGATTCACCTTATATTTTAGCTTCTACTCTTAATAATGAAGCAGTAGGGTGGAAAACTTGGAATTTTATTGAAAAAAATTGGGAAGAATTATCAAAACTATTCCCAGAAAACTCTATAGTAAGAATGTTGTCAGGAATAAGATCTCTTAATAAAAGAGAATACTTAAACCACCTTAAAACTTTTTTTGCTGATGGAGATAGAGTAAAACAAGGTAAACTTCAACTGGATCAACATCTTGAAAAATTAGAGATAAATGTGAATTTTAGAGAAAGCTTATAATATTTATTTAGTTGTCTTCTAAATCTTTAAGAAAATTTTCAATTCCAGGAGGTAAGTCAATTTCTTCTTTTTCCGATGCTTGAATCTCAAACTGTTTTATCATTTCATTAACTTGATTGTTATTTTGTAGGTTTTTATGTATTTCAATATATTGATTTTCACCCTTTTTTCTTTCTGGGAAATCTTTTGGGAATTTATATATGTGAGACAAGCTTTCTAACAATCTAGATGTAGCTAGAAAATCATCTTCTAGTTTTACATAGAGAGGAATATGCACCATTAATGATAACGTTTCCAATAAGAGGTCATTGTGTAAAATTTGTGATAATTGTGAAGTCATACTTGTAGGACCAGTATAATTTGATTTGTTTTTTAATGTTTCATTTAATGGTTCAGGTGGAATCCATCCTTTATAGCTTCCTGTAACTGGTAGAGGTTTGGTGTGAGGAACAGAATCAAACATCCCTCCGATAGAAATATATCTTTTCCCTCCGAGATTTTTAATTAAATCAACGATAGCTAAATTGAATTCTTCTGCAAAATTATGAGGTTCCAAAAGATATAGTAGGAAAATATTTTGATCAGAATGACTTTTACTTCCGAAAATAACAGTATTAGGGATTCGTATTTTTCTTTCACCATTTTCACTTAATAGTTCAGGCCTATATCGAGTCATATCATAATATTTACTTGGGTTCTTAAGTTTTCCTATTTCTTCTAGGTTGAAAATTTTTACTAGTCGGCTAATCGAATGATGACCAACATTCCCAACATTTATCCAAGGTCTGAGAATACTTATAAAATGACTATTTTGATAGTTTGATATCGGTATATTTAATTCAAATTCTTTAATATTCAATTTATTTTATTTGATTTCTTAATTAAAAATATTACATATTTATATATTAAAAATAAATGTATCAAAAATAAAAAAATAAAAAAGTTATTGAATTTTTTTATTCATATCACTATTATTTAAATGTAATGCTTATGCATTATTTGAATTTAAACAAGTATGAAAGGAGGATATTTTAATTGGAAACGAATAATAAGCGAGGTGCTCTTAACTGAAGGCGCCAAGAGGGTTAAGATACCTCCACTAAGAGTGAAATTATCCGGTAAGGATTTTCCTTACCCGATAATTTCACTCTTAGTATTTAAAAGAGATTAAAAAAAATGATTAGACATTTTACATCTACTGTTTTTGTAGTATTTGAAAATAAAATAGCTTTACATTGGCATGAAAAAGTTAACATGTGGTTGCCCCCAGGAGGACATGTTGATGATAATGAAGATCCAATTCAAACTGCAATACGTGAGTGCAAGGAAGAAACAGGTATTGATATTTCTATCTTTTCTGAGAGCGTTTATGATTTTACTGACAAAAACTTACAAAGCATATTTCCTCCCGAAACTATTCTTATCGAAAATGTAAAAGATTCTAAAATAGGATCTCATCAGCATATTGATTTTATATATTTTGGGTTCCCTAAATATTCTAATTTTGAATTGTCTTCAAATTGGATTTGGGTAAATAAAAAAGATTTAGAAAACGAAACTAAATTTCAAAATCCATACTCAGAATATTTTTCTCCACCCAATGATGTTAAGATTTTAGGCATTGAGGCAATGCTTAAATTAAAAAATCTGAGCAAATGATATTTTTTTACTCAGATTTTTAATTTATAGTTCTAATGTTTTTTTATTTCAACATCTGCTAATTCTTCAACGTGTTTTGCTATTGCAGAGTGATCACTTTTTCCTTCTCCTTTAGTTACCAAACTTGTTAGTACTTGTTGTAAGTTTGCTGTAACTTGTAATGGCATATTTAAATCTCTTGCAGCTTCCATTGCATTATTAATGTCTTTGTAGTGCAGCTCAATTCTGAAGCCAGGTTCAAAGTTTCTATCAACCATCATAGGAGCTTTTGCATTTATAACGTTTGATCCTGCTAATCCACCTTGAATAGCTTTATATACAGTCTCTGGGTTGACTCCTGCTTTTGCCGCAAGAGCTAAAGCTTCTGCTAAGGCATGAATGTTTGCCCCAACACATATTTGGTTAGCCAATTTTGTTATTTGTCCAGCTCCGTGTTCACCGCATAGTATTGCAGATTTTCCTAATATATCAAACAAAGGTTTCGCTTGTTCAAAATCATCAGCAGATCCTCCTACCATTATTGCTAAATCTCCAGATATAGCAAAAGGTTCTCCACCAGAAACAGGTGCATCTAAAAAGTTTATCCCTTTTTCTGAACATCCTTTTCCTATTCTTTGTGAAACTCCTGGAGCAATCGAGCTCATATCAATTACTAAATGCCCTTTGGACGCTCCATCTGCTACTCCACCTTCTCCTAAAATTGCTGACTCTGCTTGTGGCCCATCTTGAACCATTGTTACTGTTATATTTGTATTTGAAGATGCTTCAGCAGCTGATTTGCATCCAGTTGCTCCTTCTTGCTCTAATTCAGATACAGGGTCTGGAAATAAGTCGTAAACGTAAAGTTCATATCCTGCTTCCATAAGGTTTTTTGCCATAGGTTTTCCCATGATTCCTAAACCTACAAATGCTATTTTTTCTGCCATAATTTTTCCCTTCAATATTTTATAAATATAATTTTCTATATTATAAGAATTAACAAATTTAATCTTTCCAAAATCTTTCTTCTAAGAAAGTGTAATCTGTATCTTCTAACCTTTCGTTAACGTTTTCAATCATTCCTGGATGTCCACATGCATAAACTATAGTGTCCTTTGCATTAATTCCCCAAGCATCTAATCTATCCTCAAGAATATTGTTAACTCTTCCTTCAAAACCATTCCAGGTACTGTTTCTTTCTTCACCAGGACGACTGATTGAAGTTTCAAATACAACATTATCATTTTTTGCAAATTCATTTAATTCTTCATCATATCCAAACTCATCTAAATATGAAGCCCCTTCTAAAACATAGAAGTTACAATTTGCAAATTCTTCTTCATTTAGATGTTTTCTAAGCATACTTACATAAGGAGCGATTCCTGTGACCGTACCAACCATAACATGATTCTTAAATCCAGGTTTAATTACAAAGATTCCTTTTGCTCTTAGTCTCATAGTTACAGATTCACCCACTTTAAGATCATTTAAAAGAGGTGTTAAGTTACCATCTGGAGGAGGTACCAATTCAATAAAAAGCTCGATTTGATCTTCATCTGGAGATGATGCAATAGAATATGCTCTTTCTATTCCTCCTGAACCAATAGTACAATATTGACCAGGCTTGTAATCAAATTTTTCCTCTGGTTTGAGCCACATTTTCCATAAATCTTCAGTTAGTTGTTCCTTTTTAGTTATTTTGGCCCACTGAAACTTACCTTTTACAACATCTAGAGTCATTTGATAGACCTCCCAATTTTTATTTTTTTAAACCCTAGTATTATAGACTTTTATTTTCATTATCAACAGGATTAAAACACTAAAAATATATGATCATATAATGGAATTACTAAAATGTAATTTTTTTATAAATTCAAAGAGTCTCTAAAAATCTCTATTGAATAATAATTTATTATTGCTATCATCTATTTAATCAAAATTCTTTAAGTAGGTTCAGTGAAACCTCAAGGATAAATAATTGAAATCATTTGAAAATTATAAAACACTCTTAGACGAAGATGATATTAGAAGAGCTGTAGCACGTCTGTCTCATGAAATCATAGAATCAAATCATGGTACCAATAACCTTATTCTTATAGGTATAGAAACAAGGGGGCATCATATTGCATCAAGGATAGTTAATATGATTAATACTTTTGAAAATACCTCTCTAAATTGTTATTCAATAAATCCTCAGTTTTTTAGAGATGATATAAAAAACAAAAACCAAGAACAGGTAATAGATTTAAAAGTTGATGTTCATGAGAAAAATCTGATATTGATTGATGATGTTCTGTATACGGGTAGAACTATAAGAGCAACCTTAGAAGCGATATTTAAGCTTGGGAGACCTAATAATATAAAACTTGCAGCCCTTGTAGATAGAGGTCATAGAGAAATTCCTATAAGACCGGATTTTATTGGTAAAAGTATTCCGACAGCAAATTCTGAACACGTAAAAGTTTTTATGAAAGAAGAAGATGGTGTAGATAAAGTTGGTTTATCAAAGGAGCAAATCGCTAAAATATGAATTACTTGGCAAAACATTTATTAGATATAGATCATCTTTCAAAAGATTATATTTATGATTTATTAAATAGTGTAAAAAAAATAAAAAATAATCAAAGAAAATCTGATCTAAAAGGGAAAAATGTATGTGCATTATTTTATGAGGATTCTACAAGAACAAAGTTAAGTTTCCAAAAAGCTGCAAGTAATCTTAATCTAAATTTTCATAATCTTGATGTTCAAAGATCTAGCCAAAATAAAGGGGAGTCTTTTTACAACACTATTAAAACCATTAATAGTATAGGTATGGATTTAATTATTGTAAGGCATTTTTCATCAGGAGCACCTTATTTTTTAGCAAAAAATACAAATTCATCAGTTATAAATGCTGGAGATGGTTCGCATGCTCATCCAACTCAAACTCTTTCTGATTTATTCACTATCTATGAATTAGAGAAAAATTTTGAAGATTTAGAAATATCTATTGTTGGAGATGTCCTATATAGCCGTGTTGCTAGATCAAATATCCTTGGATTCTTAAAAATGGGTTCAAAAATTAATATTCTTGGACCAAAAGAATTAACTCCTAGTGCCATTATAGATATATATGAATCACTTGATAACTCCTTCAAAAATAAAATTAAATTTTATGAAGATTTTGAAAAACCAATATTGAATTCTAATTTTATTATGGCTTTACGTATTCAAAAAGAAAGATTTGATTCTGACTCTTTTATGAATTTTCATACCTATAAATGGAAAGTTGATATGGAAAAATTAAAATACTTTAAAAAAGATGTTTTTGTTATGCATCCTGGACCAGTAAATGAAGAAATTGAACTATCGCATGAAATAGTACATTCTGACCGTTCGTTAATTTCTAAGCAAGTAGAAAATGGAGTCTATTTACGGCAAAAAGTTATAGAGGAGTTGTTAGAAAATGAATAAACTTTTATTGAAAAACTTTACTATAATCGATCCTTCAGGAAATCTTAAAAATATAAATGATTTATTGATTGTTGATGGGAAAATCAAAGAATTATCAGAATCAATTGAATTATCTGATGCAAAAATAATAGAAGGTAATAAAAATATTCTTATCCCTGGACTTATAGATTTACATGTACATTATAGAGATCCTGGTGAAACTTATAAGGAAGATATAAAAACGGGTTCAATGGCATCTGCTAAAGGTGGATTTACTACTGTAGTTATGATGTCGAATACAAGCCCTGCAATTGACAACTTAAGTGCACTTCTTGAACAAAAACAAATAATTGATCTATATTCTAAAATACGAGTTCTTCAAACATCCTCAGTTACAGTTGGAAGAAAAGGTAAAGAATTAGTAGATATCGATCTTCTTTCTCAAAATGGTGTTGTTTCTTTTAGTGATGATGGAGATGTTATTAGAGACCCAAAAATCCTAAATCAAGCGCTTAAGCTTGCTAATAAAAATAATAGGACCATTTTTGAACATTGTGAAGATCATGAATTAATTAATGATGGTGTTATAAGCGATGGAAGTGTATCTGTTAGATTAGGTCTTAAGCCTAGATCAAAAGAAGCTGAAATAACTAGCGTTAAAAGAGATATTGAAATTGCTAAAAAAAATGATCTATGGATTTATTTACAGCATATTTCGTGCAAAGAAAGTGTTGAACTTATTAGAAAAGCCAAAAATCAAGGAGTAAAAATCACTGCAGAGGTAACTCCACATCATCTATTTATGAATGAAAATTGGACTTATGGAAAAAAAGGAGCACTCCCTTCTTGGATTGACTTAATGTCCTACGATACAAACACAAGAGTGAATCCTCCTCTTAGATCAGAAAATGATAGAAAAAGTTTACTTGAAGCAATAAATGATAAAACTATCGACATAATTGCAACAGATCATGCTCCTCATAGTAAAGGAGATAAGTTAGATACTTTTGATAATGCACCTGCAGGAATCAATGGGGCTGAAACTGCTCTAATTACCTTGTTGGAGTTAGTAAATAGAAATGAATTAAGCTTTGAACAAATAGTAGAAAATATTTGTAATAAACCAGGGGAAATATTAGAAAATATATTGGATTTAAAGATAGGAAGAATAAAGAAAGATTACTTAGCGGATCTGGTAGCTATAGATTATAATTCGAACACAAAAATAAATGAAGATTTTTTTATTTCTAAAAGTAAAAATTCTCCTTTGATAGGTTCTGAGATGAAGGGAAAAATAAAAATGACTATTTTTGATGGGAAAGTAATATTTGAGGACAAAAAATGAAAAAAATAAATTTAGTATTACAAGATGGAAGTTTGTATGAAGGATTTTCTTTTGGGCATTACGGTGATGTAACGGGAGAAGTAGTATTTAATACTTCTATGACTGGTTATCAAGAAATGCTGACGGATCCATCTTATAGAGGACAAATTTTAATTCCTACATATCCTATGATTGGCAATTATGGCATAAGTTTTTCTGATGTCGAATCTAAAGAAATACAAGTTTCAGGATTTGCAGTAAGGCAATTTTGTGAAACACCATCTCACAATAATTCCATAATGAATATTGATGAATATCTGAAAAAAAATAATATTCCTGGAATTTATGGTTTAGATACAAGATCAATTGTAAAAAAAATCCGAAATTATGGAGTAATGATGGGTTCTATTACTTTTGATGAAAATATAAGTTCAGTAATAAAAAAACTAAATTCAATCGACTCATATGATGAATATAATTTTGTGTCAGAAGTTTCTAGTGATAAAAAAACTATTAGAAGATCAGATGAAAAAAAATTCAAAGTATCTGTTTTAGATTTAGGAGTAAAAAACAATATTATAAGATTGCTTGAATCAAGAAGTTGTGAAGTGACAGTATATCCATTTGATACTGAAGCAAATGAAATCGTCTCTTCAAAACCAGATGGAATAGTTTTATCTCCTGGCCCGGGAGATCCAAATAACTTAGTTGATATTTTAGAAAATGTTAAAAAATTGATTTTTTCTAAAATTCCTATTTTAGGAATTTGTTTAGGACATCAATTAATAGCTAAATCTTTAGGAGCCTCAACATATAAACTTCCTTATGGACATAGAGGAGGGAACCAACCAGTTAAGGATCTGAAATCAAATAAAGTATATGTCACAGCGCAAAATCATGGTTATGCAGTTGCAAATGAAAAAATGCCCCCTGAACTTGAGGTCACTCACATAAACCTAAATGACAACACAATTTCAGGGTTATGTCATAAAGAATTGCCAGTTTTTTCTATACAATATCATTCTGAAGCTTCTCCTGGACCAAAAGATTCAGAATATATTTTTGATGAATTTATCCAAAAAATCATTTCAAAGAAAGAGAGTCTATGAAAAATAAAACAGTATTAGTTGTAGGATCAGGCCCGATAATTATAGGCCAGGCAGCAGAATTTGATTATGCTGGAGCACAAGCATGTAAATCTTTAAGAGAGGATGGTTATAGAGTGGTTTTAATTAACTCTAATCCAGCTACAATAATGACAGATAAAGAAATGGCTGACAGGGTATATATTGAGCCCATAACTACTGAAATAGTTGAGCAAATAATTTTAAAAGAGAAGCCTTTTGGAATTTTAGGAACTTTAGGAGGGCAAACTGGCCTAAATCTTACTTCTGAACTTCATAAAGAAGGGATTCTTGAAAAATATAATGTTGAAATTTTGGGGACAAGTATTGATTCGATAGAAACAGCAGAAGATAGAGATAAGTTTAGAGAGTTTTTGATGACAATAGATCAACCGACTCCCCCTTCTATTGCTGTTAATGATGTTCAAAATGCAAAAAATGCCGCAAAAAAAATTGGATACCCTGTAGTCATTAGACCTGCATATACACTTGGTGGTACAGGAGGAGGGATTGCAAAAAACGAAAATGAATTAGTAGAAATTTCTAAGCAAGGTATAAGTCTTTCTAGAGTTGGACAAGTTTTAATAGAAAAATCACTTGTTGGATGGAAAGAAGTTGAGTATGAAGTAATGAGGGATAACATAGGCAACGTTATTACAATTTGTAATATGGAAAATATTGACCCAATGGGTGTTCATACTGGAGATTCTATCGTTGTAGCACCATCTCAAACCTTAAATGATAAAGAATATCAAATGCTAAGAACTGCAAGTCTAGATATAATTTCAAAATTAGATATTAGAGGAGGATGTAATGTTCAACTAGCTCTGAAACCTTCAAAAATTGTTAAAGATACTATAGGAAATGATTTCGAAACAGATCCGGATTATTATGTAATAGAAGTAAACCCTAGAGTGTCTAGATCTTCTGCTTTAGCTTCAAAAGCAACAGGGTATCCAATAGCAAGA
>Ga0315316_10000738_pt1 | contig 21964 bp, 19 predicted proteins | sample M160m3416metaG_FD_203702 | JGI IMG/M metagenome (GOLD analysis project Ga0315316, IMG submission 203702) | Ammonia-oxidizing marine archaeal communities from Monterey Bay, California, United States - M1 60m 3416 | ecosystem: Environmental > Aquatic > Marine > Intertidal zone | place: USA... | reverse complement strand
GAGTTAACACCAGATACAGTTGAATATGTAACTGTACAAGCGGGAGCCGTGTTAAAATTTGATGAAGTCTTTGCATGGGCAACCATGATTATAGAATTTTATTTTGGAGCACAATTAGCAAAGGGGAAGTAATATGCCTTACCAAACAAGTCCAGAGATTGACTTTTCGTCAATTGGTTTAATGGTCGATGTACCAGCAAATCAAATACCTCAAGGAGGTTGGAGTGATTCTCTAAACGTTAGACCTAGAAATGGATCGGTGCAAGGCGTTAATGCTTTTGCTAACGATATAGTATTACACCCTACTGATAATAACATTGCTAACGGAGAGGCTAAGGCTGTATGCCAGTTTACTCCTGCAGGCAGTGATAATTTAATTATAGCATTTGTTGTTAAAGGTGTGAATGGTAATGGATCAGTTGTATTATATGATACAGGTGGTTCAGGTAATAGCCGTTGGAATGATATTACTAATGCCACAGCTGACCAAGTGTTTACATTTGATGATGACTATCCACCACAGATATTTGTATTTAATCAATTATTAATTGTCAATCCAGGAACAGATGCCCCACCACAGTTTACTGATGCTAAGGTAGGAGCTGGAAGTCTAGCAGAATTACCTAACTGGTTAAACGACAGTAGTAGTCAGCCGATAATATGTAGAATACTTAGACCTTATAATCAACGCTTAATTGCTATGAGTATTAAGGAAGAACACGGTGCAGGTACAGGAGATGATGTATATCAGCCAATTGACTTCCTATTCTCATCACATATTACAGCTATATCTTCTTTAACTGCTGCACAGTGGACAGCTTCTACAACCAACACTGCAGGTGATGCATTCCTTAATGCCACACCCGGTAAGATATTAGACGGAGGTCAGTTAGGTGAATTCTTTATCGCCTATAAAACTGACAGTGTAGTAAGGGTAAGAGAAACAGGTGATACAAATGTGCTAGCTATTGAAAGCATATTTGAAGATGATGGTATATACTCTACAAGATGTTTTGCTAATATAGGTAACTCACAGCATTTAGTTGTAGGTAACTACGGAATATACATACATGATGGTCAATCAGAAAGACAAGACATAGCTAAAGATTTATTTAAAGACACTATGTATGCTTTAGTTAAACCAGCAGAACGTAATAGAACATTTGTATTTCAACAAACAAGAGATAAAGAAGTTTGGTTATGTCTACCTTCTAATAGTAATAGCACAACAGGTTGTGATATAGCTTTTTGTTACGATTACAGTTCAGGTAAAATACATAAAAGAACTTTACCAGGAATTACAGATTTGTTTGAAACAGAATTAAACGGTGAATTAAAAATATACGGTACTAAATCTGGAACAACTTTACAAGTGTTATCCAATACAGTATTAGAGTCTGGTGGTTACTTTGAAAGAATAAATGATAACTTAACAGACAACAGTAAGGTTAAACATATTAACAGAATAGAAGTTAACGCTGTTGGAAGTTGCTTAGTAGCTTTAACTGGTACTCAAAATTTAAGTGACTCTAAGAGTTATACTAATGTTACTTTTAACCCAGCAACAGACCACAAGGTAGATGTACGTACTTCAGGTCGATACATGAATCTTAAAGTAACTATGAATGGAACAACTAATCCTCAATTAAGTAAAATGCAATTTGACCTTAAGATGATGGGAGTTAGATAGGAGATATTATGGCTAAGATTTCTGAGACAGAGCTTCAAAAAAGATTAAAAAAATTAGAAAAAGAAGCTAGTACTACTAGTGCAATGGTAGAAAGAGTCGGAGACCAATATCAATATACTCAAACTTATATTTATATAGCATACGCTTCTGCTCTTGCTAATCTTTCTAACGGAAGTATAACTAATCAAAGTGATGCTACTACTTTTCAGTATGAGCCTTATGATGCTAGTGGAAACTTATTAGCCTACAGGGGTTATTTCTTATCTAAATCTGTTTACGCCTCTGGTGATCCAACAGATTATACTTGGGAATCTACTTCAGGAGACGTAGGTTTTACTTCATCAGAGAGACAATATACAACTTCAAAAGGTTTAGAATCAACACTAGGTACCCCTACAAAACCTGGAACAGGTATTACTTGGACAGTTATTAATGCTGGAACTGCTGTACCTGCGTCTGCAGTATGGTTAGCTGTTAGGCATACAATAAACGATATAACATCTAACTGGGTTATTATTCCTTATGGAACTTATGTTGACACAACAATAATAGCAGATGATGCGGTAACAGGAGCTAAGATTAGCAGTAGTACTACAATAACAGCTGGCACTGGAAACAATGTTGGTGTTCTTGACGGTGCAGATTCTACTTATAGAATATACGCTGGTCATGCCACACCTGCTTCAGCTCCATTTAGAGTTAAGCAAGATGGTACTGTTATTATTGAGTCAGCTTCGTCTGGCAGCAGGTTAGTGCTAGAAGATGATGTAATTAAAGTTTACGATGGAACTACACTTAGAGTTAAAATAGGTAATTTGTCATGAGTTACGGTCTTAGTCTTTTTAAATCAGATGGATCATTAGGATTTTCTACAGCAGATGTTACATGGCAATTTCTTGATCAATTTATAGTTAGCGCTAATGCTTCGTTTAGTCATAATTACACAGAAGCGTCAGGGTTAGATATTATAGTGCAAAGACAATTGTATGATGCACCTCCTAATTCTCAAGAAGATTATGTACCTAACGCTACTGTAAGCGGAACAACAGTTAATATAGCACCACAATCAGGTTTATCATCTTCTAAATGTTTAGTAATAGTGATGGCAAGAGATACATAGGATTTAATTATGGCTTACGGATTTGAAGCAAAAAACGATAATGGCAAAGTAATTATTAATGACACTATACAAAATCTACATTTTGTTGGCAAAGCAACTCATATATCATCATCTTCTGATTATGGAAATTTTCCTAGTTATGGAGGAAGCAATGATGCCCTTGATGGTAGAGTAATTTTTACATACAAAATAACTTCAGCAGGAACGCCAGTAGCTTTTATTAAACCTAATGATTATTCTAGATGGCATAGTCAAATTCAACAATATTGGCAAGCAAATGCTACACTAGCTACTCTTTCTAGTGCATTAAGTAGAGACTTTGAAGACATGGACGATGATGATACTGTAGACTGGTACTTTAAAATAATAGTTAGTGGAACATCTACATCTAATCCACCAGATTTATACTGTTTTATTAACGCACACCATATGCATGCTATACCTAGTAGTGATACACACGGTATGATTGTATACAAATCAGATGGTGTTATAAAAACATTTGATAGTAGAAAACAACCATTAGCTATTACAGGTGGTGGTACAGCTTCTGCCCCACCGTCAGACCCTACAAACAGTAGTGGTACACCGGGAACTTCAACAGGTCATTCTTGGAATTATTCTAGTAATGATCATGATTTTAGAAGTAGTAATAGATATACAGCTCACAGTGATTCTGCAGCTAATACTTCTACTGCTATGTTTTCTTGCCCTTCAATGGCACAAGCGGTGTATAAAAGACAACAACATGGATATAAACAATCTTGTGGTTGTTGTGGATTTGGTTGTCAAGACCATCATTCAACTGCCTCTTGGTGGGTTATGTATCGACAAGCGTTTAGACTAAGAAGTGGTAATTTTGATTCTGGTTGGACTAACTATGCAGCTGGATATGCGTTCAGTTCTAGTTATGAATCAGGTGGTTGGTTCGGAGGTGGGGGCGGTAGTTATTCTACAGGCACTATGCCTTATACAGCTAAAACAATTAATTTACAGAGTAATGCTTATATCCTTGCAGACTCATCGAGGTATGACTAATGTTTAACTATGTAGAAAACAAAGAGAATTATATTTCTTTTATGGATGATAACTATTTAGACAGCTATGGTAATCCCTCTAATTCATATACACCAGAGGAAATTGCAACAATAATATCTGCAATACCTGATGAGCATTGGTTTACTTTTGATAAAGTAAAAGTATATGTTAACGGTTCTGTTGAAATTGTTGGAGCTTGGTTCTATAATCCAAAAAGAAAGAATGATGCTAAGTATATAGGTGAATTCACAGATGGCTCTGCCACTATAGAATTTAGAGAAAAGAAAGGTGATTCAATACTACAATGGGAAGGTGTTCTTAGTAACGGTAAGATTATAAACTATGAGTCTTCTAAAACACTTAGGGAGGGTTATGGTAGGTTATCAACAGGTAATGACTTTGATAGTTATAATAAAGCTTCTGTTGTTAACAAATGGTTAGCCCGTAGTTGGATCGATGGTGGTGAAGAAGAATTATTTTTCTTAGTAGAAAGCAGACAGATGTTAGATGACGTAGCTGCGCATTATAGTCTTCCAGTTCCTTATGATGATGGTTTAAAAACAATATTAGATAGCGACTTACAATCTATTCGCTTCAAGTCTGTTGATTTAAATCACGAAGGAGAAGGAAACTTTGTAGCAGTAGTAGTGGCTAGTGTTGTATTTGAAGACAACGTAGCTACTAAACTTAGATTATATAAAACTTCAAGGTGGAATGATTAATGCTAAACATAAGACAAATAGAAGGCGAAGAGATATTACTTCGTTATAAAGATATTAAAGAGGAATTAGACAGAGCCTTAGAACATTCTGACGGTGAGTGGACGTCAGCACAAATAGTACAGAACGCTGTAGCTAATCCTGCTATGTTTCATATATGGGAAATACAGAAAGGTAATTATTGGATTGGAATTGCTTCAACTAGGGTTATAAATTATATGAACTTTAATTCATTACACATTACTACATTAGGTGGTAACGGTATGTATAACCACTTACAGGAATTAATTCTTAAATTTGAAGATATGATAAAAGAATACAAGGGAATAGACGTATTAGAATACACAGGTCGTAGAGGATTTGTGAAACATTTAACTAAAGTAGGTTGGAAAGAACAATATACTACTATGAGAAAAAGCTTAAAGGAGAATTTAGATGGTTAAAATTTATGATGGTGTTACTATAGATATGGGCACTAGCAAAATAGTAGAGCACGGTAAGGTTACCTATGTAAATCCTTCTAATGTTGCTTATACAAAAGGTGGTGATGATAAATCTACTACTGTTAGTACAGGGTTTGCTGATGAATACAAGCCTCAAATAACTAATATGCTTAATACGGGTCAAAACCTTTATGAAAGCGGACAGTTAGGTCAGGTAGCAGGGTTTAATCCAACACAAATAGCTGCTCAAAATCAAGGCATAGCTTCTGCTGGGGTTCAAACAGGTTTAGAACAAGCAATGGCTGATCAAGCTAATAAAGGTGTTGATTTATCTGGTATGCGTACTGCTGCTCAACAACAAGCACAACAAGCATTAGGAATAAATGCAGCTAACGCAGGTAGAGCCGGTGGCTTAGGTGGTTCTAGACAGATGCTTAATCAACAATCGATTGCTAACGATTTAGCTGGTAAGTTTGGACAAATAGACCAAGCAGCTCAAGCACAAAACTTTGCTAATAAACAAAATGCTCTTGCAGCTCAAGGACAAGGTGCACAAATGTTAGCAGGTATCGGTGCAGGTCAACAACAACAAGCTCAAAATCAAGCCGATGCTCCTTATAAAGGTTTATCACAATATGCTTCATTGTTTCATGGTATAGCAGATAAATCTACTACTACTACACAGCAAGGACAAGGAGGTAAATAATGAATTATTTTAAACCTTCTATATTAGATGATGAAGACTTGTTGAAAGGGTTAAAAAATAAAAACCCTGAAGCAGGTGAAATAGACAACAGTCCGGGTTTAGTAGGTCAAATAGCACAAGCAGCTTTAAAAGCAGGTGCTACTGCTATAGGTGGAAAAGCAGGTGAAGTAGTGGCTGACGGTATAAATGAGAGTTATAATAATTCTTTAAAGATGCCTGCTGCAGGGGCTACTCCTCAGCAACAAATGGCTGTTGGTCCTGCAGGTTCGCCTCTTCAAAGAGGACCACTAGCAATAGACACATCTAATATAGTTGCTTCTAATGCACCTTTAAATCCAATTGTTCCAATGACTGTTACTGACCTTGATATGAATAATAACACGCCAGCATGGCAAAATTATATTAAGAATAATAAAGACGGCAGGTATCAATATAAATCTAGATTTGACAGATATGGTAAACCAATATCGTTATCAGGGAGTGTAGTATAATGGCTAATGTAAAAAGTGTATGGGGTCCAGCATCATCTGAATTAACATGGGGTGGATTTGCAGATAGAAATAGTAATAGTAATCCCGGTGGAATGGCTATAGATAATACAGACCAGTATTCAGAAATGTATGCTCCAGCAGGTAAGATGGTAGGTCAATTAGCTATGGGATATGCTAAGAATAAAGGTATGCCCCAATTTTCTCATATAGATGATAGGACAGGACAATCAGTTTACAAAGTAAAAGATTGGGCTAACAATATGTTTGATTACCCTATGGGGGAAAATAGAGTTTTAGCTAGGAACTTACCTGAGTTGCATGCTAGACAAGACGTTTTAGATAAACAAGCAGAGATTAAAGCACAACAGGAAGCCGCAGCTGCAGCAGCAGAAAGTAGCGATCCAGTAGTAACTCCTTCTGAAGTATTTAAAACTTCAGATAGTGCTACTCAAACTCTAGCAGAGTTAGGTGAAGCAACGGGAGACGCATGGATGGACTCTTGGTATGGTGAAACGTATACACAATTTTTAAATAAAAATCCTGATAATGAATTTGAAATTGGTTTAGCTTGGAATGATCCAGGTAGAACTGGTACTATGAATGTTGTAGAATATATAGGTGGTGCAAAAGATACTCATGCAGCTTTTGATTTTATACATAATATATTAAAAAATCCTTCAATGAAACCTGAATTATTTCAAAGTGGTTTTGAAGAAATTCAAAGTGATAAAGTAGACGAAGTTAGGCTTTGGATGGAAGGAGCTTTCTTTAAAGGCACTCCTATTTTTAATAGAACAACTTCAAATGCTTGGCATTTCTTTAAAGAAAATCCTGCAATGTGGGCTGAATTTAAAAAGAACCCTGTTAAATGGTATTGGGCTAATAAAACAAAACACAAACTTGAACCTAAAGCACAAGGTATTTACGGCTTGCTTGACGATGATTATTATTCACAACAAATGGCAGATGGTAAATATGAAAACCTAATAGTAAAATAGGAGACACTATGACTTTTGAAGAATGGGATGCAATTACTCCCGATTATGGTCAGCCCGGAGGTTTTATAAATGGACAAGGTAGTACAATGACCATGCCTAGTACTAGAGAGTCTAGGATGAATGATTGGAGAAAAAGTCTTTCTAATGATGATATATTATCAATGGTAAAAAACTCTGTCGAAAGCAGATCATTATTAGACACTGTTACTACAACAACTACCAAAAAAGCAGATGGTTCAACGTCTGAAAAAGAAGTAAAGAGTTTAGAAAATGGTGACAAGATGATAACGGAATATAAGAAAGGTCCAGGAGAACAAAGAGCAGAAGATATATTCGATTATGATACAAGACCACCAGAGTTAGGTCCTCAGAGCCCTCTTAGGAATATGGTAGACCTTTCTAATATAGAAGCTCTTACAAATGACGGTGCTCCGGGTTCTTTACTTGACTTAGAAAATGCTCATTCTAGTTATGGAGAGAGAATTGGAGCAGATACTTATAGACAAAGATTAATGGATCAAGTTCACGCTGGTTATGGTGAGCGTACAGGTATGTCTAAAAAAGATCATTTGCTATGGCAAGCAGAAAAAGCGTATGAGCTAGACAAGAATTTAGCTAGAACGGCTGCTGCTGCTGCTCCAAGAGGAGAAGACTTAGCTGAAAGTATTTTTAATGATGATATAAAAACACCAAAATATACATACACTAGTGGTGGTCTTATTCCAGCAGATTCTTCATTTGACCCTACAGGCTCTGGTATTCCTACTGAAAGAGGGGAAGACTTAGCTGAAAGTATTTTTAACAATGATACAAAAGCGCCTGAATATATATACACTAGTGGTGGTCTGATTCCAGCAGATTCTCCATTTGGTCCTTCAGGTTCTGGTATTCCTACTGAAAGAGGGGAAGACTTAGCTGAAAGTATATTTGAATCTACTCCAAAATCTTACCAGTATCCACCTAAAGAAGGTCAATATTATGACAGTCAAGGTGTATTGAGAGACGCTATAGGAAGAGAAGTATCAACTCTACCACCAGTGGGTCAAGATAAGATAAATCAAGCTGCTATGCTTGATAAAATTGGTAGTGAGACCGATAATAACCGTTTATTAGCAATAGCAGAAGGGTTAAAAGAAGAAGGTCTTCAAGATAATCGAGACGAATATGGAATTACTCCTGACACCAAAGCAAGAGGTCACGGAGGTGGCGGTGTAAACCTAGAGAAAGCTCAAAATGCTAGAATGGCTGCAGCAGAAGTAGTTGGTAGCCATATTACAGACCAATATGCAGGTTTATTCGAAAAAGATGTAGAGGTAGAAAAAGAAGTTGATCCAGATGCTCAAGCTACTACAGAAGAAGCTGGAGAAGCAGCAGTAACACTTACTACTGAACTAGAAAAAGAATTAAAATCTTTAGAAGGTAACCCGGTTCTTCAAAACCAAGCTTATCAAAAATATTTAAGAGAAATAGGCTATATTAAGCCTTATAAAGAAGAGTTATGGGAAGCATTATTTAGTGTAGGCGCAGGACTAATGATGGGGCAATCGCTCCGTGGTGCTGTAGCTGATTCTTTTGGTAGAGCTCAATTGCTTAAAGAGAAAGAAGCAGCAGAGAAGAAAGAAAGAGATAAGGAAATGCTTAAGTCGATGATGGATAACTCTAAATATATGAATCCAACTGTATTTACTTCTTTATTAAATCAGTTTGGAATAGATGGTTATGAAAGAGATATGTATGAAGCTATTTTTACAGCTCAAAAGAATGAGAAATTAAGCGAAGAAGCTGCAGCTTATGGTACAGCAGAAATAGCTGCTGCTAATAATTCTTTATGGGATAAACTAAAAGGTTATGGTGAGAAAGACAGGACAGGAAGCCACGGATTATTCTTTCATATGATGTATGAAATAGCAAACAATCCTCATTACGAGGCACAAGGGTTTGATATTAGAAAAGACGGATGGAAATATGTAGTCTCTCAAGCTATGACTGATTTTTGGGCATATCAGGACAGCGATGAATATGAAAAGGCTGATGTTAAAATTATGTTTCCAATGACGTTCTTTAACAATGCAATGGGTCTTGTAGACAGTGATGGTAAAAATACTATTATATTATCTCAAGATGATCCTGAACTTCTTGCAAGAGTTGGCAACGCTAAAATGATTATTAATGTCCAATATCCTGAAAGAAACGAGAGAATGGATATTGAAATAGGAATACATAAGGAATGGGTAACTAAATTTGCAGGTAAAGGCGGTAAGTACAGTAGTAACTATCCTCTTTATTTTGCAGACCAAGTTGCAACTAACTTATTGAACCAATAAACACAGGAAAGCTTATGAACTGGTATACACTTAGTGATGGTAAGGAATATAGAATAATAGATGGTGATACTATAGCAGACAGAGCTAATAAACGTTATCGTATAGGTGGGATTGATACTTATGAGATTGACCACGGAATAGAAGGTGGGGATTTTGGTTCTAAGCAAGGAGAAGTTCAAAGACAAATACTAGAATCTTTAATAAAAAATAAAAAGTTTTCTAATATAAATTTTACTGGTGAGTTTGACAAGAGAGGAGATACAGGAGCTGCAAGAGAAATAATCTCTTTAGGGAATGACAGTGGTGGTGACGTAGTAAACACTATGTACTATGAAGGTTTAGCTCCTTTAAGAGGTAGAAACTTTACTGAAGAAGGTCAGTTAGCTTACAAACAAGGAACAATCAACCGCATAGTAAATGGTAGAAGAAAAGACGAGTACTTTGATAATTTGAGAAATGACCTAGCTATTGCTAGTGTAGGAGATGACTCTTTTATTAAGCAACCAGCTATTAACGAAGCTTATTTTGATCCTAAAGTAAACAAAGGTGTCCACTTCAGACATAGTGATAGAGACATGTATAACCAAGCTCATAGTCCTTTAAAGTCTAGTTTTGGTGGTGGTATTGACTCAATGCAAGCAGGTCTTTACGGTGTCTTAGAAATGACAGGTCACAAGTTTGATATTGACTACCTTAAGAGTGCTGGTGAAGCAGGTGTATTACACAATATGGCTGCTGAGGCAGAAATGCCTGAATGGGTTAACAATATAGAAGACGTTAATTCTATTGGTGACTTTGCTGATTGGGCAGCAGGATCTTTAGGCGGTAGCTTGCCTTATTTTGGTCTCATGGCTGCAGGTTTTTTACCTGTTCCAGGAATGGCGCAATTGTCTTGGGGCTCAATGGCTTTAATTTATGCAGGTCAAACTTGGAATGAAATGGAAGGCGCTCCTGATAAAAAGTCAATGGGAGTTGCTTTGACTGCAGGTATATTGCAATCTATGTTTGAAAGGTTAGGTGGTAAGATAGTATTTGGTAACAGCGCTACTCCTAAAATGCTTAGTTCTAAGAAAGGAATAAGAGAAGCTATTAATAAACTTTCGGTACAACAAAGAGACCCTGCTACAGGTCGCTTTATTAAGAAAAATATTACTAATGCAGAAGCCAGAAGGCTTTTAAATGAAGCTAGAGAAGCAGAAATAGTTGCCACTTTAAAGCAATTTAATCAGAATAAAGTAGTATGGGGTGCTTGGGCACAAACAGTAAGAGACAAGGCTTTATCTGGAATGGTGGGTGAATCACTTACTGAAGGCGCACAAGAGTCAACTCAATATATTGGTGCTTGGCTTGGTTCGGAAGAAGGTAAAAAGAAATTTGATTTAGATGAGTTTAGAAGTAGAATTATTAACGCAACAGCTGCTGGTGGACTACTAGGTGCTGGTGTAAGAGGTGGTGGTGGTGTTCTTACTACTCCTAATCCTTACGATGTTAATGTAAGACAAGTAGCTCATGATCGTTTAAAGAATATATACGGTAAGTACGTAGTTACAGACCCTGAGAGTAGAGAAGCAATATTAGATGAGGCTAGTCGCAAGTATATCTCTCCAGAAAATTTTAAAGGCAATACAGGTAATCCAGATTCACCTTATGTGCCTAAAGAAACAGACTTTATTCACGAAGTTATTGATGGGGTTCAAACAGAGGTTCAAGTTACTAAGGTAGACCCTAAAACTGGTGAGGTCTTGAAAGTATTAAACCCTGTTACAGGAAAACCGATTGGATATAAAGCATTTCTTAAACAAATAGGTGCTAATAGTAATGTTAAAAAGAAAGTTAAGAACATTGATAACAAAGACCCTGATAAAGAATACGAAGTAGTTTATGATATTGATGGTAATGGTTATGAAGTTGAAGTCACTCTTAGAAAAGGAGATGCTTTTAAAATAAAAGATCCTATTACTGGAAAAGAGCGAATTGCTGATAGTGAATATATGTCAGCTAATCCTTTAGATGAAGAATATGTATTGCAAACACGCAAAGCTGATGGCAAAGACATAAAAGTAAAGGATATTGGAGACGAAGAATTGCTTGACTTCATTAAAATTTCTGTAGAAAAAATGAAGGAGCAAAAGAAAGCAGGTGCTGCCGGTAGAATGGCTTACTATGCTCAAGGAAGAGACCTTAAGGCTGCTCAAGAAGAAGCAAAGAGACGAGGCATTGGTGGAGCTTTTGAAGACCTTCTTATAGCTGCTGGTAAAAAAGGTTTAGATGAAAAAGAAGAGAAGGAAATACAAGAGGTTAAAGACAGTATAACTTTATTAGAGAAACAAGTTAAGAAACTTAGACGAGCTTTTTTAGATATAAAAAAGAAGTATGATAATCGTGCTAGAAATACTCCAGAACAAAAACAGCTTTTAGATGCTGCAGAGATGAAGTATCTAGAAAGCAATATCAAACTTCAAAGAAAAAAGTTACAATTATTAGGCATACAACAAGGTGTTACTATAGAAGACAGACCACAGGTTCAAGCTATCTTAGAAGAAGCTAGAAAATCTGTAGAAAGGTATATTACTATAAGAAAAGATATTCCTCCTGAAGAAAAACAAGCAGCAATAAATGCTTTAATGAATACTGGTAATCAAGAATTTGAGTCTTTCAAAGAGTTATTTGAAAAAGTAGAAAGTAATTTTAGTGAGGAAGCTGTTTCATACGATCAAGAAGAAGAAGCAGTTGAACCCCAACCTGAAGCACCAAAGAAACATACTCCTGAAAGTAATTCTAAAGATACTTTTCGTTGGAAAGAAAAATACGAAGCCCAAGAGAAAGCTAAGTCAGGTTTTTCTAGAGCTTGGGAATATGTTTCTCAGTTTAGATGGTTGTCTACTGGAAACCAAGTACTTGTTAATGAATTTAAAAGAGAGGAAGGGGAAGACGGCTACAACGCTCAGACTATCTTGAGAGCGGAGCTTGACTTTTCTGGATTTGTAAATACTATTACTACATTTGGTAAGACATTTGTTCAGAACAGGAGGGCTATTGAAGGTGTATTACATCACAGGCTTGATAGTATCTTAGAGAATTTTATGAGAACTATACCCGGATTGAAGCCTAATAGAAAGAAGCACCGAGGAATAGCTTACGATATGCTTGTAGATAACCTAGAATCAAGGGGCTTTGGTCCACCTGATTTAATTCTACAATCAAAAGAAGGACATATACCCTCTAAATATAAGAATATAAAGGGAATAGAGGAAGCTTATGATATTGCTTTAGCAGCTATACTAGCTCATGAAGCAGAGAAGGCAGCAATAATTCAAAGAGTTAACGAGAATTACAGTGCACCTGCTTGGCATACTTTAACACAAAGAAAAGTATCTCAGAATAAAGTAATTGCTAGTAAAGAAAAATTTATTAAGCTTTTAATGCAAAACAAAGCTGTTTATTTAAATAGTAACCTATCACTTGGAACTAGAAAAGAATTAAGGAACCAAGTTAAGATGACTAGGGCACAAGCAGAAAGAGAATATGCTGCTATTATTGACGCTCCTTCTGGTTATGATTACCAAGATTGGGCTGATACAGAGTTGTTAAGTAAGAAGCCTATCGGTTTAAAGAGAAGAATAGATTTTTCTAACCCTGCTTTTAAAGATTTCTGGGAAGAAAATTCTTATATTGCTGTTAAACACAGGCACACAGAAACAGCTCACTATGTAAGTGACATGGAAGCCTTTGGTTTTGGTGGTCAAGCTTTACATTCAAGGATCCAAGGAATAAACGAGCAGCTTATAGATTACTATAGACAAAAGGGTGCTTCTGTTGAAGAAGCAGAAGAGATGGCAGAACGTTGGATGCCGAGGATATCTGAAAGGATATTTAATCAATACATATCGCATCGAGGAGAGTACCATAAACTTAAAGATAAAAATTTAAGACACCTTGCTAGTAACATTGGTTCTATGTTATCACTAGCGTTTATGTCGTTAGCTACTTTTTCTTCCTTTGCAGAAGGCGGACTAGTATTTAGAAACGTAGTTGGTATAAATGAAGATGATGAAAAGAAATTTTCTAAAGCCACTATGAAAATGGCTTTGTATACTAAACAAGCTGCTATTGCTCATATGAAAAAATTTGTAGACCTTGAAGGTGATTGGGCTAATACAGAGTATAGAGAAAAAATGTTTCAGCAACAAGTTAAAAGAGGATTAACTACTCATGACATGGGTGCTGGTCACGTTATTGATGCTTCTTATGATGACGATAAACAAAACTTCTTGCAAAGAGAGATTATGCCTCGTTATTATAATTTTATTGGCTTGACTCCTTTGACAACTTGGATGAGGATATTAAGAGATACTGCCAGTGTAGAAGAAATAGGTGCTTATATGATGGATGCTATGACAGCATACCAGATGAGAGCTAAACTTATGAAGAGAGGCAACAAAGATAATGGCAATCAACCAATGAGTGCAGCGGATGCAGCTGAATTCTTTGGAAGCTCTGATATGACTCAAAAAGAGGCAAGGGCTTGGATGGCTATGACGCAGTTAGGTGGAAGCCCTATGGAAGTTCTAGGATTGTATGATAAAATACAAAGAGCTTATGTTAAAGAGATGTATGTAGATGGAGATTATAAATATAAATCTCAAATGAGTAACCCTATGTTTCACGATTGGTTAGAAGCTAAAATGAAACAAGGCGGTAATAGTGACATAACCCGCTTCATGGAACACTTAGATATAATGCGTTCTAATTTTGTAGATGCTTCATTAGTTAACCCTGATCCCGGTAAGAGACCTCCTGTTTATAGTGATGGTAGAATGAGGTTGTTATTCTTATTTCAAGGTTACTTAGCTACTTTTTCTGCTCAAATAGCACGACCTATATTGAGAGATTTAGCAGGTAAAGGAGCACCTAAAGACCAGATTAACGCTGCTGGAGTTACATTAACTATGATGGCACTAGCGTTTTTAGGATTAGCTTTCAAAGATGAAATCAAGTATGGTGATAGACCTTCTTGGCTTTCAGATGCACAATATGTTCAAAGAGGTGTTCAAGCTTCAGGTATAATGGGTCAAACAGAAAGAGTATTTAATTTAATGTTTCCATTATATACTTCTGAATCAGACACTTTAGCTGATAAGGCTTGGGCAGAGTTTGGTGCAGCATCTGGAGCAGTAGATGCCTTACTTAAAGGAACTTCTCATGCTATGACAGGTGAAGAAGAATTAGCATGGAATCAATTTTTAAAGATAGCACCATTTGGTGTTGTAACAAGAGGTAGGCAAGGTGCAGCCTCTTTATTCGCTGGAGATGAGTAATGGCAAAATTTTCTAATATTGGCAGTCAAAAACAACGATCGCTAAATACTAAGATTGGTAAGGATGAACAGAGAAGAGCTGTTCTTCAAAAACTAGCTGACGATGCAGCTGCTAATGCAGAAACAGAAGCAGAAGCTGCTAAGATAGTTCAATTTCAAAAGGATCAGAGACGTAAAGCAGAAGAAGCAGGTGCTATCACAGGACAGTATCCAGACTTATCACCATATGTTACAGGTGAGGCTATTCTTCCCGGTAAAAGAAGAAATACTGAAGCTACTGCAGGTAATATAAGTCAGTTTATTGGGTATGATGATAACGGAGATATAATAATTTCTCCTAGAGATTCTACGCAAGCCCAACAAAATATGGATTATCGTACTAATCAGATGCAACAGTTAGGAGCAACAATAAGACCTCCTGATTACAACTTAAAAGGATTAGATCCAGAGTTAATTAGAAGAATGAGTGCAATGGGATTGTCACCTGGACTTGGTGCTGATGGTACAGGTACGGGAACTTATGACGAAGAAGGAGACATGTACGCTGCCTATCCGCAGCTATCTCAATTTGCAGAAGGCATGGCTTTACCTGCAGATGAACAAAAGGGATATATAGAAAGTTTAATAGCCGAAGGCTACTTACCTGTTAGTGAAGTAGGAGGGGTTCCTAGGAAGTTACAGAAACGACAAAGTGTTTCTGGTGAATTAAATGAGGAAGATCAAAACACTTATGATTTAGTTTACAAGCATTACTTAGAACGTACAGGTAGTGAAACTATTGCTACAAATAGAGCTAACTACTGGAGGAATAAACAAAAACAAGACGCACAATCGTTCCCTGCTTTTATGGATAGGGGACAATACATACCTTTAACAGCGCAAGAAGCTACTACTGTTGTATCAGATTTATATGGTAACGCAAATAAGTTACAAAATATGTTTATGAACTTTGCTGCTTCTAATCCACGAGTAGCACAAGCTTTTGACAAATGGGTAGGCGAACCTAACGCAATGCATAGTCCTCAGTTAAACTTGGCGCTGCTATTAGCTTACTATAGAGCAATGGAAGAAGCAAGTTGGGCTGACTTTTCAGATGAAGAAAAAGTAACTCACGAGAAATATGCTCAAGTTAAAGGTGAGAGACACCCGAATCTTTGGAGGAGAGATCGTAATAGAAACGCTAGAACACCTCAAAGAAAAGTTTTAGAAGAAAGTATAGGTGATTATATTGAGGAAGTTACTAGAACAAACTTTGGTAGCACCCAAAGCAAGTCTCAGATAGGACAACTATTATTAGAAGCAGTTGCTCAAACAGATTTTGAAGCACATGATATTTGGGCTGGAGCTCCTGCTCCTGCTGGAATGTCTCTTACAACTAATAAAGTAGAGAGATATGTAGAGAAAGGTAAAAACAAAAAGATGTATAAGGTAGAAGGATATTCTACTGACAGAGCATTAAGTCGTTTTTTAGCTGACAGTAAGGGTATAAGAGATTTACTTCAGCCTAACTTTAGAAATCATGTTCGTCTTAATCCTGTAAAACAAGAAAGAGCTCTTGACGAAGAAGTACAAGGCTCTAAAGTTTCTGGCATTAGTCCGATTAGAACTAATGAACAGAACATTACAGAAAACATGGGTATGCAGTTAGACCCTGCTATGATTAATATCTTTGACCAGCTATATAATAATAAAGACTGGCATGAATATTGGAATCATAATGTAAAGTTTAAACCACAACACTGGCACATAATATCTCAAGAAAATGCTTGGATAATTCAAAATGCTAAAGACGGTAAGACATTCTATTTAGATAGTAAGTACAGGAACTCTGGTCGTAAAGGAACACAACGTCTTTTAATGGCAGACATGAAACCTATGAGGGCTATGACGATTAGTGCTACGCATTCTGATAATATAATTCTAAGTAAGAAAGGTAAAAAGAGAACTGCAGAAGAAGATTTACTAATGGTTTCTTTGAGTATGATGCTAGGTTATGATGACAAAGTTTTCTCTTATATGGAAAGAGGAATGAAAGATTTGTTTGAAGGTAAAACTGTTAAGGCTAAAGAAGCTAGAGCTATTGGAAGATACTTTAATGAGTTAGGAAGCTATAAACAACCTAGTGATCCTACAATGAGTGCTAAAAGGTTAGATGCTTCTGGATTTATTGTAGAAGGTTTAGACAGTATACAAGCCTTGAGAACGTTAGATTCTTACTTAAGTGCTAAAGAGAACGGTCAAAATGTTTTTCAAACTAAATTTATTACTGCAGTAGATGCTGCTCAATCAGGACAGAGTATTCAAGCCTTCCAAATGGGAGACATATTAACTGCAATGAGAGGTGGTTTAAACACTCCTGATTGGATGCCTCGTAGTACAAAGGCTAGAAAAGCTGGTAACAGACTAGATTTAGAAAAGCTTTATGAAGCAACCGTTGGTAACACTAAACAAATATTAGATGGTCAAACCCAAGAAGATGCGCAATTAGATAAGTTTATTAGGATTATATTTGGTGAACCTGAAGGTGGGTCTGTTAGTGCTCTAGGTGGTGTTTGGTCTCAAGCTAAAGCATTTGCTAAACGTGCAGTACAAGGAGCTAGTTACGGTCAAGGGCAAGAAGGTGCTATATTATCTGTAATGGAAGAACTAACAGAATGGACTGAAGACAATTGGACAGCACAAGAAGCAACAGATCGTATAGCTGCTTTGGAAGCAGAGTTTGGTTTTTATAACAAGAAAGATTTAAAAGATGGTAAGGCTAGAGAACGAGTAGTATCTATAAATGAAAATGGTGGGATAAGTTTTAGAGGTGAAGCACAAAAACAATTAAGAAAATATGCTGACGCTTTTGTTAGGGGTATGAATAAAGCAGACCCAGATATATTAAAGTATTCTCAAGAGATGCGTAATGTATTTAAAACTTATGTTAAGTTAGCCGACTTTGCAAGCCAACAAGGTATAGCATTTGATGCACCTCAATTTACTTATAATGAACCTGCTGGTACGGCTTATCATCAAATGTATGGTGGCACTCCTTATGTACCAGGATTAAAGACATCTATGTTAGACAAGGTTATTCCAGAGGAATGGGCAACTATGACTATGGGTGAATTGATGGATGCTAACGGTAATCCTATACAGGTGTTTTATGAGAAAGGTCAATCAAAACCTGACTTACAAACAGAAGTAGATGCTATGGCTAGAGATGCCGAAGAACAATCTACAGGTGTTACTAGATTTCCTGTTATAACTATTCACGGATTAGATGATTTGATTCTTTCTATGGCAGTTACAGAGCTTAAGAAGATGAGTGCAGCTGAAGCTAGTAAGACAGGTAAGCCAGATGCGTTCCAATTTTATTTATCAGTATGGGATTCAGGAAGGATAAGCCCGCTTATGATCCAGAAATTTACTGACGCTTATAACAAGGCTTTCTTAAAAGTTATGCAAGAAAATAGGTTCTTTAAAATGTTATTGAATCAATTTGAAACATATCTTGGGAAAGCAGAAGTACGTAAAGCAATGGGAACAATAAAGTTAGATAAAAATCATCCGTTATATTCTGATGTAACAGATATTGAGGGTAAAATAGATAGGTTACGTACTCTTATAGCCAAGATAGAGTCAGGTGGTAAGAAAGGTATAACTTCTCCTACTAGAGACTCTAAAACTTTAAAGGGTCAAAATACTTTAAATGATTGGGCTGAACAACTTGGTTGGAATAATACCTATATACCTTCTAAAGATTCTCAGAAGGCTAAAGCTAAAGCTATGAAGAAAGGTAGAGACGATTATGTTCCAGTTGAACCCGGTTTAAGAAGTACAGAAGAACTAATGGATGAAGATACTGTTGTTGAAGATATAAAAGATTCAGAGCTATCTGATGAAGCTAAAAAAGATTTATTTAAATCACTCCAGAATCTGTTCTAAAAAAAAAATAACCCCTATAGAAATTAATCTATGGGGGTATTTTTAATTTAATAACCTCGCTCTTTCTGGACTGCTTTAAGATTATCTTCTGCTATCTTTCTGTAGTCTTCAGATATCTTTATTGCTTGTTTATGGGCTGCGTCAGCAGAGATTCCCTTAGCCATTAACGCTAATCTTTCTGCTTCTATATTTCTTGCTTGCATTTTTTCTAAAGCTGCATCGTTTAGCTGTGGTGTGTACGCAAGACTAGTATCTAAACCTAAGTCGTTACAGGTTTCGAGGTCGTCCATTCCATTAAGCGAGTTAATATTATAATTCTTCATTAATTATCTCCATTGATTTACCAGTGTAAGTGTTCAACTGGTATTTTACTTTATTATCAAATATATTATTAGCAGAGTATACAGGGTAAGGTTCAAACATAATATTTTCTATTGCATACATTTGCTCGTCAGATATTTTAAGATGCTCTCTTATATTTTCTAGGTTTTCCCCTTCAGTAAATAATAAGGCTATTTGATTGTAATGTGTTTCTAAATCATGTAACAATTTTGGGCTTAGATTTTGTATCATTTTTTTCTTCCTCCTTATTTACATAGTCCATAAAGCTTTGCAGCCAGTTACCATCCTCTCTCACTTCAAATTCCCATTGAAAGGTTTCTTGATGTACACCTTTACTATCAGGGTGTGCTATGTTTAATGTTAATTGTGCTGTGCTCATTAGTGCTCCTTGTTTTCTGCTACTTCATCATATCCTAAAATCGCCATGCTCTTAAGTAAAGAGCGTATGCAGTCTTCTGCTGCATCGTGCGTTCCCGTACTTAAATCTTGTGAATGAGTAACAGTTATTGCTGACTCTAACATAAGACTTAAATCTTTTGCTAATCTTTTTTCTTCTACCATGTTATACTCCTATTTACGCCAATCATTTTTCCATAATGGTCTTGACTTTTTCTTTAATTGTTTATAAAGTTCGGCAGTCTTATCCATTTGAACAAGACCACCGGGTTCTTTTTGTTTCTTCTTTGCGCTTAAGCTCCTAGCCATCGTGCTAGTACTGCTACTACTACAATGCCTACCAAGATAGCGTACGTTTTATGTTCGCTAACTTTGTTCTTAAGTGTTTTAGGATCAATTCTCCAAGTCATAGTTACTCCTATTTAGATAACTCATCCGTTATATCTTTGTCTAGTAACTTCCAGATTATTAACGCAGCAATAATGCCTGCTAATCCACCGTTTCCTAGAGTCCATACTATACCTAGTATAGAACCAATTACATCTCCAGTTAAGAAAGCTACCTTTGGTCCAAAGATAACTTGTAATATAATTGACAAACTAATTAACTTAATACCAACGTCTATTGCACCGTCAGCTCCGTTCTTTATTTTTTCTAACATATATATCTCCTATATAATTAAACAGCGAGCTCCTCTTCTGTGAGGTCCACTACTTCACATACATTTCCTGTACATGCTAAAGTCTTACTTCCTGTTGTAGTATCTTCCAGCTCATATTGACTTATCAACGTCCAGTCTAAGTTCTTTGGCATTACTTTTTCTAATGCCTCGTACTCTTCCTTCGTGCAATCCTCGTAAGGTGCTTGCTGATAAGTGTGGTCGGAATGAGGTAAGAAACTTACCCCTGACACTTCATCAAAGTGTTCGTATACCCAAGCACCGACCTGCATCCATTCGTGCTCCTTTACACTTACAGTTATACTTGGTTTGTGTTCACAGTAATGTCTCTGATATGTTAACCAGAGTTCTAACTGCTCTATAGCTGTTCTGTCATTCCTTAGTACAGCACCTTCAGGTGACTTCATAGGGAACGAGAACACCTTAACACTATCAGGCTTCATTACATCATCTTCACAAGGTATGCCTTGATCGATCATGAGTTGAGCGATAGGGTCTTTAGAGTCTGCTCTAACTCTACGGATATAATGGTCATGGTGTCTAGGGTGTATGCCTGACGCTGAATCTACTAACTGGCTTACTGTACCGCTAGGTTTAACAGCAGTAGTAGCAGTTGCTTGGCTTATACCTAGTAACTCTGACCAATCTTTATTAACTTTAACAGTCTCTTTACGCAGAGCTGCTAAGAAGTCTGGTAAGCTTTTCTTACCATGATAACCTCTATCAGTATTACTTCCATTCATAAAAGAGTTGTCCATAATACCTGTAAGCGATACACCTAGTAGTGCTTCTTCTTTAGTATTAATAGTCCACTTCTTTCTTAATCGTTTTAAGTTAGTAAGAGATGCTTGGAACGTTCCTAGTATAGAAGCTAGTCTTACCTTACGCATAATATCTTTTTGCGTGTCGCTTCCTCTTACTACTACTTCAGTAAGATTACAGAACTGTCCGTCTCTTAATATAATTTCACTACACGGGTTACAACCGAAGTCGTGATTAACGTCTCGTCTACCTATTTTCTTTACAGTTGCTATGGCTGCTTCTCTATTAAAGATGCCACGCTCACCTGACTTAGAGTCGTATAGTGATAACCATTCTTTCATAAAGATACCCATGTCTGGTTTCTCTGTGTAGCATACGCTGTTGTTACTTAACGCCATTTCAGGGGTGTCTGTCCACCATTGTCCTGACTTAGCATGTCTCATACGCTCATCATTTAAGTTAGATAGAGATATAAGTGCTGACCTACGTACACCACCTACAACTACTACCTCTGCTATCTTACACATTAACCTGTGACACTCATACGAGTTTAAATTACGACCTGCTGCATCCTTAAATATACCTACTGTAAATTGAAATAGTTCTGCTAAAGGTTCTGGACCACTAGCTCTACCACCAAAGGTATTAAGCCTTGCTCCTTTCTTTCTGACCTTAGACATATCCCACTTAGGTATCTCACCATCAAATAAATATCTTATTAATTTTCTATAACCTGATTGCCATCCTTCTTTACTGTCTTGGACAACGATCGTGTCATCTACGTCTACTATCTCTGAAGCTATCTCAGGTAATTTCTTTACCTGTTCTTCTTCTACACTGAAACCTACGCCTGTACCGTTCATTAGAATGTATAGACATTCATCAAAAGCTTTAGGGTGGTCTACACTAAGGTACGCACAGTTATAGCCTGCTATATTACTAAGCTTTAAGGCTTTACCTGCTGTCATTAGTGCTCTCATGCTTGGCATTACATCTAAATTGAATACGGCTT
>Ga0315316_10000734_pt1 | contig 22026 bp, 12 predicted proteins | sample M160m3416metaG_FD_203702 | JGI IMG/M metagenome (GOLD analysis project Ga0315316, IMG submission 203702) | Ammonia-oxidizing marine archaeal communities from Monterey Bay, California, United States - M1 60m 3416 | ecosystem: Environmental > Aquatic > Marine > Intertidal zone | place: USA... | reverse complement strand
AGAAACAGTACGAACATCAACAGTCAGACCGCAGCTGTAATTCCGGAAAGACGACCTCGACCACCCGAATTGACGTTGATCAGAGACTGACCGATCATCGCACATCCACCCATACCGCCAAACAGACCACAGATCAGATTTGCACGTCCCTGGCCGATGCATTCTCGATTAACTTTATCTCGCGTCTGCTTGATATCGTCAATCAAGGTGAGTGTCATCAGCGATTCTATGAGTCCCACGCCACACAGGATGATGGCATACGGGAGGATGATCCTGAGCGACTCGGGGTTCAGTGGAATCATGTCATACTGCAGAAAGAATGGCATCGGCAGTCCCCCGCTGATACCTGTGCTTTCGCCGACAGCTGCGGCAGCATCGACAGCACCTGTTGTATTTGCTGTTGCGGTAGCAGCTGTGTTCATGCTCAACATGTCGCCGACAGTTGCCAACGCTGTGTCCTGGCCAGGCATGTCAACAGAACGATTGATCGCAATGGAAATCATTGCCACTGTCAGAATCGCAACCAGCGATGCCGGGACGGCCTGTGTGAATTTCGGCAGCAGCCAGATAATAGCCATGGTCAGGTCGACCAGCAGCAACATCAATCCCAGCGGCTGGCCCTGCAGATAAACCAGTTCTCCGGACGCTGACAGCGTTTTGAAGCTGCCAAGCTGTGCCATTCCGATCACGATGGCCAGACCATTTACGAACCCCAGCATGACCGGATGAGGGACCATGCGGATCAGTTTTCCCAGGCGGGCGAGCCCAATTCCGATCTGCAACAGCCCGCACAGAATGACGGTCGGAAACAGGTATTCGATGCCATGTTCAGCAACAAGAGCGACAATGACGACAGCCATTGCGCCTGTGGCTCCCGATAACATGCCGGGGCGGCCTCCCAGCACCGCACTGATAAGACCGATGAAGAACGCCGAATACAGTCCAATCAGCGGAGAAACGCCGGCTACGAATGCAAAGGCAATCACTTCGGGACCAGAACCAGAGCGACTGTAAGACCGGATAAAACATCATTGCGAATGGACGTTGAGCGTTGACGAAAATAATTCAGCATGTTGTATTCTAAAGACGAAACTCCGCCGCCGGGGCGCGATGCCGGACAGTTGGAGACAGGAACGATGAACGGTGCCGCGTCGATGTGGCAAACCACATCAGGGGCGGATCTGGGCGTTCTGAATGGAGCACTGTGCCGATAGACCTGCACAGTTCCGGTCTCGGGGACGGATCAACGCCTCGCAATGCCCGGGAATTTCGCCGCAAAAGGAGCTGGACCATAAGCCCCAATTGGAATTGACGAAAGGACTTTCCCGGTAGATTGCCGAATGTAAGACACGCGTTTCAGTGTTCCGGGAGCCATGAAAAAGCGATTGACATCGCCCCAATCTGTGACGGAGCAAACCGATTTGTAATACGTTGTCGCGGATGGATAGAATAAGCAGACTGTCCTGCCGAACAGGAACGACCTGTAATTCCCTGCCGCTGACCATTTTCCTGCACGTACCTTTCGTATGTCACCACGGCTTAAATACATTGCTGTATTACTGTGTGCGCTGGCTTATCCTGATCCGAATGCGATAGGGCGGGACCGAGCGGCGATACAGCGTGTTTCCGTGCAGCCGTCGACCATTGCGATTTCGGGGCGGGATCGGCAGCAGCAACTCGTTGTGACAGGCATTCGCGCTGACGGAATGCAGGTGGATCTCACACATAGCGCTGTGATCCGTGTGCTGGATCCGTCGATCGCCACCATTGACGCGGCGCTGCTGACTGGATTGCAGGAAGGCGAAACCCGGATACGAATTGAGGCTGGCAACTCAGTTGCCACAATTCCGCTTAGAGTTTTGAATTTCCGCAATTACCCGCCGATTCATTTTGAGGGTGATGTGCTGCCACTGTTTTCCAAGCTTGGTTGTAACAGTGGTGGCTGCCATGGAAAACAATCCGGGCAGAACGGTTTTCGGCTGAGTGTGTTTGGGTTCGATCCCCGTGCCGATTACGACGCGCTTGTACGGGAAAGTCGTGGACGGCGAGTCTTTCCTGGCGCCATTGAACGCAGCCTGATTTATACCAAGGCCGCCGGGATTACGGCACACGGCGGCGGGCAGCGCCTGTCGACTGACTCGCAGGATGCGCAGTTGCTCCGCGAGTGGATCAGGCAGGGAATGCCGTGGGGCAGCGAACAGACTGCAAAACTGGAAAAGATTACTGCGTATCCCGAATTGAGAGTCATGTCGCCCCGGTCTCAGCAGCAGTTGCGCGTGGTTGCAACATACAGCGATGGACGAACTCGCGATGTAACTCGAGCCGCATCCTATTCCAGCAACGAAACTGTAATCTCAGATTGTGACGGCAGGGGTGTCATCCAGACAGGCAAAGTGGCGGGTGAAGCCGCCATCACGATCAGCTACATGGGATGCGTGGATGTCAGCCGAATTGTGATTCCACAGTCCGGCGCAACTGTGCCTGTGCGACCGGAGTGGTTCACGAGTGCAAATCCGATCGACGATCTCGTCTGGAAGAAATGGCAACAGTTGCGAATCGCACCGTCTGAATTGTGTGACGATGTGACCTTTCTTAGGCGGGTAATGGTGAAGACCACCGGAACTTTGCCTCGCGCAGAACAGGTGCGCGCATTTATGGCCGACTCATCTGCCAGCAAACGGGCAGACGTCATTGAACGTGCGCTCGCTTCCAGTGAATTTACCAACTATTGGACTCAGCGATGGTCCGACATTTTGATGGTGAATTCGAAGTCTATCGGTGGTCGTGGTGCCTATGTGTTTTACCAGTGGATCCGGCAGCAGATCCGGACGAATCGTCCGTACAACGAATGGGTCTATGACATCATTGTGGCCAGCGGTAATTCCGGTCAGGTTGGACCAGCCAACTTCTATCGCGGTCAACGCACTGCTGAAGATGTGACCCGGACAATTTCGCAGGCGTTCCTGGGTGTTCGCATGGATTGCACACAGTGTCATCACCATCCCTTCGAAAAATGGGGCCAGGACGACTTCTACGGTCTGGCAGGGTACTTCAATGGTATGACGAGACAGAAGCTCGACGAAAATCGCGATCTCGTATATCACCCTGGTCACAAGGCGATTTCCGTGCCAGTGGTTAATCGTCCGGTACAAACGCGGCCGCTGGATGGCAGTCCGACAACGGCTGACGACCGCACGGATCCACGACCTGAACTGGCGACGTGGGTAACCTCTCCCGAAAATCCGTTTTTCTCACGGCTGGTTGCGAATCGCCTTTGGAAGCACCTGATGGGGCGAGGACTTGTCGAACCCGAAGACGATCTGCGTGAGACGAATCCACCGACCAATCCTGAGTTACTTGATCACTTGGCTGAGACGCTGAAGGAAAACGATTATGACCTCAGGGCATTGATGCGACATATTCTGTCGAGTACTGCTTTTCAGCTCTCCAGTCAGTCAACCGATTCCAACTGCAACGATGACCAGACATTCAGTCATTATCTTGTCCGTCGATTGCCGGCGGAAGTCATGCTGGATGCGATTTGCCAGGTGACCGGAGTTCCGGAGCCCTACCCTGGACACCCACCTGGTGCTCGCGCGATCGAACTCTGGGACAACCAGCTGCCGTCCTATTTCCTTGATACATTCGGCCGCAGCCTGAGAGAATCACCGTGCGAGTGTGGCAGCAGTGGCGAACCCACAATGGCGCAGGCACTGCACCTGCTGAACGCGCCGGAGATCGAGGCAAAAATACGGAGCGACAGCGGACTGGCGTCCTTGTTAAGTGAATCAGATTCCGATGCTGGTAAGCTAATTGAGCACCTTGCATTGATAACGGTCAACCGTCGCCCGACCGAGAGAGAGAGGGAGACGGGAGCACGATTGCTACAGAACTCTTCGCGTCGGCAGGGCATTGAAGATTTCTTATGGGTGATGATGAATTCGTATGACTTCCTGTTCGTAAAGTAGAAGCGGGTGACCTGCCAAGTTTGAGTTGCTTTTGTGTGCCACTGGCTCCGCCAGTGAATTTCATTTCGTCGGGCAATCGGATCATGAGAAAGCATTCGAAGACAAACCGTCGTGACTTCATTCGCATGGGATCCATAGCCGGCCTGGGTGTGGGCGACATCATGCGTATGCAGCACCTTTCAGCGGCCGACGGCGGTGCCCGCAGCGACGTCAACTGCATTTTTATTTTTATCGTTGGCGGCATGCCCCAGCAGGATATGTGGGATCTGAAACCCGATGCTCCGTCGGAAATCCGCGGCGACTTTCGAAATATCAGTACGAACGTCCCTGGCATTCAACTTTCGGACGTTCTGCCGGGGTGTGCTACCGTTGCAGACAAAATGGCCATTCTTCGCAGTCTGACGCACGATGATTCTGACCATGGTCGTGGTTTCCACATCATGATGTCCGGAAAGAAGCCGGGGGCTGGCGATTTTAACGGCAATCAGAATAACAATCAGCATCCCTGCATTGGCTCCATGGTTTCACATCTTGGCCGTCCAGGCGTGCTGCCGCCGTACATTTCGGTCCCTAATTTTCTGAACAGTGGTGGCCCGTCGTTTCTTGGCCCTTCGCATGGCCCCTTCGTGATCGACTCGGATCCGGCGGCACCGGATTTTTCTGTGCGCGACATTGCTCTGCCAACCGACGTCGCGACACAACGTGGTCGTCTGCGGCAATTGGCCCTTCAGCAGATTAACCAGTTTGAACAGAGTGCCGAGCGAATCGGCAAACAGGTGCGGTCATTCGATACGTTTTACAACAAGGCCTACAACCTGATGTCTTCGAAGGCAGCTCGCGAGGCCTTCGATATCGGCAGGGAACCGGAGAAACTTCGGGAAGCCTATGGTATGACCAGTATCGGACAGTGCAGCCTGCTGGCTCGTCGTATGGTCGAAGCCGGCTGTCGATTCGTTGCTGTTGAGAACGGACACTGGGACACGCACCGAAAGAACACGTACAGTCTGCGTGACCTGCTGTGTCCTGCATTCGATCAGGCAATCCCTGCGTTGCTGAATGACCTGCAGGATCGTGGCATGCTGGAAAAGACTCTCGTTGTGGTCACGACGGAATTCGGACGCACACCTCGCATCAACGAATTGGCGGGCCGTGATCACTGGCCAAATGCGTTCTCGATTGTGATGGCCGGCGGCGGTGTGAAGGGTGGTCAGGTTATCGGTGCAACTGACAAACAGGCTTCCGAAGTCACGGAACGCCCCATTTCTCCGGAAGATATGGTCGCTACAGTTCTCTATGGGCTCGGGATTGACCACACAAACATACTTCACACGCCCCTGGGAAGACCGGTCCCGATTGCCGACGGCGGTAATGTTGTGCACGAGTTGTTTACCTGACGGTGCCCCGCATGGCCTGATGTTTTCATTTTCGTATCGTTGTCTTCCGTTCATTGACTGTACCGGGACCATGGTGATTTCTCGTTGGTTTATTTTCTGGTTGATGCTCGTGGGGCTGTCGTTCGGCCATTCCGCGATGGGGCAGCCCGTACCGACCAAGCTGCCGGACAGCGTGCACCTTTTTCCGGCTGGTGCACAACAGGGCACTACCGTAAAAGTGCACATTGGCGTTGAGCAGACGCCGCCGCACGCACTTTTTTTTATTCGCGGCGATGGCGTCGCCGGTGATAGTGTTCTGGTGACTGAAATTTTTGACGAGGGTCAGCCCTCGCCTCGGCGGGCACCCACTGAAGTCCCCATTCATTACCCGAGACAATGGGCTGGCGAAGTCACTGTGGCGTCAGACGCTCCTGTCGGAACGGCGTACTGGGACATCTTCTGTGCGTCGGGCGGCAGTTCAGGAAGCCTGCCGTTCATCGTCGGTCGTCTGCCTGAGTTTATCGAAACGGAGTCGAATTCGACTCCGCAACTGGCAGAATCGATTCCGCTTCCGGTGACCGTGAATGGTCAGATTCATGGTGAACGAGATCTTGACTACTTTCGTTTCTCGTTGCAGGCAGGCCAGGTTGTGTACTGCGATGTGCTGGCACGACGTCTGGGGTCACGTCTGGAACCGATGGTCTCAATACTTGACATGCGCGGCCAGGTGGTCTGGTGCCAGCGGGACAGTTCTGGTGACGATCCTTTGATGGCCTTTAAGGCGCCGTCTGACGGGACTTATCTGCTGCAAATCGGAAATGTTTCCGTGCATGGCAGTCCGGCTCATGTCTACCGAATCAATATGACAATGGCACCGGTTGCATCGTACGCCTGGCCGGTTGGTGCTCCGGCCAGTGAACCGACTGAGTTTTCCTTCTATGCTATGTCCGGAGACGGAAATGTGCTGGTTGTCGAACGTGAACTGACACTGTCCGCTGATGCTGGTGGCGTGTTCCAGCACCGCGACCCTGAACTGGCGAATGCTGTGCCGCTGCGAGTCCTCTCGGCCGGTACGAAGACCAGCGAGACACTGAGTCATCAGGGGTTCACAGAACAGCCGATTACCGTTGACGAGGTGTGCAACGGAAGACTGTCATCATCGGCATCGGATGTCTATGTGCTCGATGTGCAGCACCAGGAACCTCTGGATATTCGCGTCATCGCTCCCATCTCACTGAGTGCTCTGTCGCTGGTACTGATGGAGATCACGGATCCAGATGGTCAGGTCGCAGGGCGTGCGAAGCTCTCGTTCACGTCAGACCACGTTAAGGCGTCGCATTATCTGGCGAATCCGAAAGTCGGAAGATACACGATCACTCTGAAGAGTGTTGGTGGGCTGGCAGCGGTTCACCGCATTGCCGGTTACCAGATTGAAGTGCGGAGGGCCAGAGCCGGCTTCCGGCTGGCGGCCGGCAGTGATTGCCTGAGCGTGACTCAGGGCAGTGCCATTGAGATCCCGATCAAAGCGCATCGTGCGGGAGGATTCAAGGGAGCGATCGATCTGAAAATCGATGGGTTGCCGGAAGGGGTGACGATCGAAAACGATGTTATTGAGGAGGGCAGGAACGATGCTAAGTTGAAGCTGACAATTCCCGATACGCTGGCGAGTGCTCGTTATGAAATTCGACTTACCGGACACGCTTCCGTCGGGAATGAAGACGTGGCTTCCCCGGTTCAGTTGCAGCATCGTGGCCACGACAGCTTCGGACGCAGCATTCACGGTGCCTGGAGGGATGTTGTGGCACTTTCGGTGCGGCACAAACCCGTGTTTCGTCTGCATTGTGAAGAGGCCTATCAATACGCTCATCGCGGCACGATTTACCCCTATGCCATGAAGATTGAGCGGTTGGGCGACTTCAGCGAACCAATTGTCATCCAGCGGGGCGACCGGCAGAATCGTGATCTTGACGGGATCGAGTTCGTGCAGACCACGGTTGACGGTGAACAGACCGATTTTGCGATGCCCATCTTCCTGCCGGAGACGATGCACATCAATATTCAAAGTCAGTCTCAGCTTTACACGCAGGCTTATGCCTCATTCACTGACTCACACGGCCAGAAGCAACACGCGTTATTTGTCGCAGAAAAACGAAATATGCTGCGGACGCTGCCAACCGTCGTAAAGTTATATGCCGACAGTACGACGCTCGCTGGCGACCCCGGGGACGTGGTGTCCGCTCATTTTAGACTGGAACGTACCAGCAATATGCAGAACGTCATGGAACTGGAACTGGTGGGGAGCATCTCAGGAGGATTCGAAGTGCCGGTCCGGCAGTTAAACCACGAACAGTTGCGGATCGACGTGCCGATCAGTATTCCGCGTATGATAACGCCGGGGGATTATCAACTTACGTTTCAGGCGTCCGGTCCACTGGATGCCAAGCCGGATCAAACAGCAATAACATCGGCAACGGTGACACTCCACGTCAAATAGCAGAGCAGGTGCCGGGCCTCTTTGAGGGATCGCTGCTGAACAATTTGTGGTGGGCTGCGTACAGCTTCGCTGCGAGGGATGGCGTCATTTGCTTCTAAACAGGGTGGAAGTTGTATCGTTGTTACTGCGATGGAACGATGGGCGAGTTCATTCCGAACCATGCGATCATCCACAGACCACTGATTATATTCGCTGCCAGAAGTGACCAGCCGATTTGTCTCATGTGCCTGATAAGCGGCGGTTGGAGGCGAAGCCAGATTGCTGAGATGACCACTGGCGTGATTAACAGACATTCAGACATGCCGCAAAAGACACTGCTCCCACAGGCCAGCACGGCTGCAGTCAGGATTACGTCGTTGGTAAATGGTACGCGATGATGAGTTGACGCTTTATTAAATTCCACGACACTTCGAATCGCGATGGTTGTGGCAACTCGGCCTATGATCCAGGCGGCACTCAAGCAGACAATTGAAGCAGAGTCAATTTCGCCAGCCAGCAGCACCACGGCGCTGGGCAGCGTGAGTCCGACGATTCCTGTTAGTTGTGCGACAAGCGTTCTTTGCCAGCCTGCTACGGACATCGCGTAGCCCGCGACGGCGAAAAATGTGCACGCGATGAGAGTAACCTGGACTTGCTCAGAACCGAGCCAGAACGCCGAGCTGCCAAAGACGATAGTGATCAGCAGAAGTACCGTCAATGTCGACAGTGCAGCCGGCGTCGAAAGTCTAGCCCGTTCGCCTTGACGTCCGGACAGCACCATTAGCGATTCGTTGGCGACAAAGCCGGCAATCGTTGCAATCGTACCCAGTAGCGCTACTGAATTCAGGCCCCCAATGGCCAATGCCACAACAAGTGGAACACCAACAATTGCGTACGCTCCGTGTTCCCTGGGATGCAGGCGAACCGGCGCCGCTGTTCCGACTGTGTATACAGCGTACAGCGGTGTCATAGTTTTTAACGCTACGGTCCTTGATTGTCCCACGATTAAACTCAAAGTAAGCGTCAAAGAGTTCTTTAACCGTTTTCGCTGATTTGCGTTTGTGTAGCAATCCATGCTTTTCCAGTCGTTCCATAAACCTGCTATCTGTATCACGGATTCTATCGATCTGCATCCGTAAGTCTGAATCGAGGTTTCCGGTACCGTCGTTGATCTGAATTACGCGAAGCTGCTGTATCAGCTTTAGATATGTGGAGTCGCGGTCACGGTCGCGTTGTGCAGTCCAGAGTCACCCACCCAGCCCCAAAGTAACCCGTTAACCAAATCGCAAACATTGGTTCTTGGCGTGTAGAAACGAAAAAAGCCTTCAAACCCGTGAACGAGTCGGAAGGCCAATTTGTGTGGAGTATTCCCGGCGGGATTCGAACCTGCAACCTTCGGCTTCGGAGGCCGACACTCTATCCAGTTGAGCTACGGGAACTTGTGGTTTTCGTCGGTTGTCTAACAGTATTTGGATGTCAGACATCCAACGCCCGCTCGCACCTTTGGAGGAATGTTTTATCCATACGACGTCCACCGTGCGTGATTATGGCAGTGCAGGACGCAGGCGGCAAACAGAAGCTGACGAAACCTTTTCCGGAATTCCGGTTTTGTGCCCACTGCGATGACTAATCGGTTCTTACGCTCATCGCTCGGACTCACCTCTGCGGTACAAGGATGGACTCTGATGCGGCCCTGCAGAATTACCGGGATGAATTTCACCATCGTTATGCCTTCAAAACCCTGCTGACCACTTCGTTTACCGCGGGGCCTGACAGAATGAACTTTGTTCGAAGCAGAGCAGGCATCTGACCAGTGCGTATTCCCGCAAGGCTTCCGAATTAAGGATCAATAAACAGTTGTTGTTGTCCACGATGGAATTCGTTCCCGGATCTGAACTTGCGGCGTTGCAGAGGCAATTTGACAAGTACGACCGACGACTTGCGGCGGCGGAAAACAACTGTCCGACAGGCCGGATCTTTTGATTATCCATGTGCCACACAATCCGCCGCCGGACCGATCTTGCGGCACAAAGAAAACGACCAGCATTTTGCGGACGTCCGCCACGGGTGATATTCTATCGCAGAATCTGAAACAGGTTACTGAAACTGTCGGTCCACAACACTCGCCGAGACTGAGGGGCAGACACATTGTGGAACGCGGATTCGTCGTCCAGTGTTGATTTTTCCTTTGCCAGCAGAATCCATTCACTGCTGGGGTCCACTGGTGCTCGAATGTCGGGAACCTGAACGGCGATCGAATGAAGGTTGTGTTCGTCCGCTACGCCTTCAACCACCGGGCGAAGATCGAAGTACAGATTGGAAATATGAACGGCGATGATTCCGCCGTCTGCCAGATGTTTTCGGTAAATGCTGAAGGCCTCACGTGTCAGCAGATGGGCGGGTACGGCATCACCGGAGAATGCGTCAAGCACCAGCAGATTCAGATTTTGAGGTCGTTCTGATTCCAGTGACAGTCGTGCGTCGCCGGGAATGATTTCCACGGTGGCCGGCGTACTGCTGAGAAACGAAAAGTGAGTTTTTGCCTGTTCAATAACATCCTCATTGATTTCGTAAAACCGAAACACGTCTCCTTCACGGCCGTAGGCCGCCAGTGTGCCTGCGCCAAGACCGACCAGTCCGACGCGTACGGACGTTTCCTGAGACTGAAACAATTCGATGGCCTGTCCGACCCCGGTGCGCCGCGCGTAGTACGTGGTCGGTCTGGCCCACCCGCCAAACGACCGAAGCTGCAGCCCGTGAATGATTCGGCCATGCCGCAGGATGGTCGCTTTTTCCACGTCGTCCTCTTCCACTTCCAGCACGCCGTAGAAGTTGCGTGTCATAGAAACGGCTTCGCTGTAATTTGCGGCGGATTCGATAAACAGCGTCGAGACCAGCACGATCAGCACAATGGAAACGGCGTTGGCGGGCAGGGCGCCAGCGGGCCCCATTTCAAACCATTTTCCATCATCGAAGACAACCCACACGGCACAGGCTGCGGCCGCCAGCAGGCAGATGTGCAGTTCCCAGAAATCAGGAAACAGCATTGGCGCTGCCAGGGCCACAAACAGACCACCGCAGGCGCCGCCAGCTGACATTGTCAGGTAGTACGCCGTCAGGTGTTTCGCGTCAGGACGCTGTCTAGCGATCTCACCGTGACACATCATGCAGATGAAGAACATCACTGCGAAATAGAGTCCGATCTGCGCGATAAGTGAGGCACTGGATTCAAACATCAGTGACCAGCAGAGGACGGCCACCAGTCCGCAGGTAATCAGAGCATTGGCAGCGCGGCGATACCACCAGTCGCTGTCGAAGCAGAGAATAAATGACAGCAGATAGAGTGAAAGCGGTACCACCCACAGGAACGGAATCACAGCAACGTCCTGGCAGACAGTGTTGGTAATTGCCAGCAGAGTGGACGATGCAATCATGGCCAGCAGGAACCATGACCGAAATCGCCGCGGTCGCTGGCGGCTTTTCTGCACGGGTTCATCTTCCGAATTCGGGGCAGAGGGCATCAGTAATATCAACTGCGTTCCACAGACGACCGCCAAGCATACGTAGACGCAGAATCCGACTGACCAGAATTGTGCCTGAGAGTCCATGTCCAGTGCGGGTTCGAAAACAAATGGATAGGACAGCAGAGCGATCAGTGACCCGGCATTTGATACGGCGTAAAGCCGATAGGGTGACTGTCCCGGATAAGCCACGCTGAACCAGCGTTGCAGTAGTGGGCCGGTGGCGGACAGCAGAAAATAGGGCAGTCCAACGGTCACTCCCAGCAGCATCAGGATTCGCAGTGTTGGGTCGTCGTGAGGCTCCGGTTTCCATGACGGATCCGGCAGAATGCTCAGCAGCAGTGCTGCAACGCAGATCAGCAGCCCGTGCAGGCTCACCTGACCACGCAGTGGAAGCCAGCGGGCGATCAGGTGGGCATAAGCGTAACCGCCGAATAAAATCGACTGAAAAAATAACAGACACGTTGTCCAGACTCCAGGAGCCCCGCCGAACCAGGGCAGGATGGCCTTGCTAATCAGCGGTTGAACCTGGAACAGCAGAAACGCGCTGATAAAGATCGTCGCCGCATACAGATGCGTTGATCGATCTTTGCGTTTCGTTTTCATCTATACCGCCTCATCTGCTTTCGTTTGACTGTCGCGTGAAAGGTTCGCACTCCAGCGGTTGCAGACTCTATCACACCAGACAGGTCGATGCATGATATTGGCAGCGCATTCCGACCACGCCGACATTAACTTTCGTGAGCAGGGAACGCGTTTGCTGCCACTGTTAACCTTCTGCAGGACGGTGCTGCTGTTGCTGTCGGCTGACACCGGAATACAAAGTGACCCTGATGTGCCCTGGTTCGCTGCTCGGAAACTGCCAGCTGCAACCTTGTCGTAGTTCCCGGACACATCTGTCCGCTGCGTCGGGTTGACGACTTCACAGACGGAGCGGCAGATTCCTGTAACAGCGTAGAATACATCTTGTCTCAGAAAACGCAGGAAATTTCAGACAGCCTGTAGGCTGTTGAGTGCCGCTGCGTGGAGATTCTGAAAAGATCCTGAACTTCCGTCCGCATAACTTCGCTCGGCGTTGCCGGACCGGGTAGACTGAGAGTGCTGGCTGCAGATGGCCAGGCGTTCGCTGCGTCAGATTCTGGCGGAGAGGAAAGTCCGGGCTCCACAGGACACGATGGTGGGTAACGCCCACCGTCCGCGAGGACAGGGCAAGTGCAACAGAAAGCAAACCGCCTGAACGATGCACTTCATCGAGGTATGTTGTGAGGCAAAGCCGGCAACGGCTTTCCAGGTAAGGGTGAAACGGTGCGGTAAGAGCGCACCAGCGATTCAGGTGACTGAGTCGGCTGGGTAAACCCCATCGGGAGCAAGGCTAAGCAGAAGGATGGGTGTCTTCGGGCGCACACAATTCGGTTCGGGTTGATATTCCTTCGGGTCAGCTGCTGGAGGTGTCGAGCAATCGGCATCGTAGATAAATGAACGTCCGCGGCGGGTAACTGTCGTTGACAAAACCCGGCTTATCGGCCATCTGTAGACAGCTTGTATCGAATGCTCTTGAAACTTCTTTGACTTTATTCAGTAATCAGTGACGTTTAAGAAGATTGTACGTCCGCACGGATTGCAGGCCGCTCCGTGTTTCAGTTTCTTTCGCCACGAATAAGGACGACTGTTACTTAATGTATGACGAATTTGAACAGGAACAGAATTTTCGACGTATGTGGGATGCGGTGCGCATCGAACGGGTTGTTGCCTATTCGTTGTTTACCTTTGGTGATTCTGATCTGCCCTACTTCCTTGTGACACCACAGGAAGGCGATGACGCGACTGTCAGAATTCGCCAGGGGCAGATCACGATAAGTCGGGCCCGAATTATTACTCCCGACAGTCTGCAGCCGGAGTTCCGTGATTTTTTTGAAGAAAACGAGGAGGCGGGATTCGCTGAATTTATGATGGCTCGATCAGCGGCGTTTTCCAATCTTAAGCTCAGCAATCACCAGGGTTCTGAACGCATCGTGACAGATACAATTGAAGAAGCCGTTGAGCGACTGAACAGACAGCTGGATGCCGAAGAAGAAGACCGCGTCGCCATACTCACGGCGCCCCTGGGACTGGCTGGTTTGGCACTGTTGAAGTATGCCTCTGAACGGATCACAGAAAGTGCCCCTGACAACCTGAATGAATTGCGGGAACGTGGGCTATTGCCGTAACTTGTTCTGTGTCCACAGGTAACCAAATGCTCTGGTCGATCTTCCGCCTTACAAAGAGTCATTCGATTTGTTCGGCCCTGCCTGAGGCTGGCCGCGGTGGTTTCCTGCAAGTTCAGCCAGGGCGGTGGGCCCCGGGCATTCCTCGCCGGATGACGGCTCTGCCCCGGCTTCATGAAACCGCGACGCACCTTGTGATTTTCTGAATTCCAGTCGGTATGCAGGTACCATTGTTGCGACAGCAATATTCAGCATTCGCCCGTGTAATCCTGTCTGCGCAAAGTACACATGACCCTCCACGTCTTGGAGCCGGGTCAAAGGGCATTGTCCACAGGGTGTCAGCATACGGCGGCATGCTCAGCAGCAAAGCGTTTGCTATGTGTCTGTCCGCCGTTTCCCTGGTGACATGCCCGGGCGGATTTGGCGACCGATGCGATGTTTTGGACGCGGAAATCTCCCGTTACGAGCGGAGTCTTCATCATAACCCGCAAATGCTGACTGGCAGACGTAGCTGAATTTCAGCAGTTTGAAGGTTTGGAAGTCGTCCCGAACCGGTCGAAACTATGTTTCGGGGTTAGCAAAGTTTGTTCTCATGGTCCGACGTTTGGTGGCGGAACGCGATGTGCCGGGCGGAACTAACGTGAGACGCGCACCTGCTTTCCTCGCTCATTTGTGTCGCGTCCTGGTCGAAGGATGTTGAGGATGGTTTCAGGTTCTGATCTTCGTATGAAAGAGCTGCCTGGCCGAGCCAGACTTGCTTCATTGCCGCCATGCGGGACGGGTTGATTGGCTCTGTGGGCGACTTCAACATCCTCAGCGGATCCTCACGAACTCAGTTCGGTGTGGCGGTGGAAGAAGTACTTGCAAACGCATTTTACCAAGGAAACCTCGAAGTGGACTCGAGGCTGAATAATGATGTGTCTTCGGGATTTAATGAATTGGCTTGTTTTCGCCGTGTGAGACCCTCTGGAAGAGGCAACGTGTTCGAGTCATGGAACTGGAAACTCCGTTTAGGATCTGGGTCACCGTTTGTGACGAAGCTTCTGAGGATGACGTTGCTGCCGCACTCTTGCGCAACAGCGATCGATCGAATCTGAAGGAGAACGGACGAGGATTGATCATGATGACGGCTTCTGCTGACGACTTGTGGTTCAGCAATTCCGGTAACAAAGTAATACCTGTCTTTTATCGAGACCGAATCAAGAACAGTATCAGATCGTCCGGCCAGCGAGCGAATTCGCATGGCTTCGTATCATCGCAGCAATCCTATTCTCTTACTTTGCCGGGTAAAACGGCACGCGGGGCCGTCTACGGGAGAGCAAATGACTGAGCATCAAGAAAGGGCGTCGATTTCACTCGCGGAGACCTGTGTCGATGCGTATGAGTTTCTTGCCCACACCAATGTGCAGCCTGGGAAAGCCTGCCTGCTGCAGATTTATCCGGCACGATCCGACTCAGAAATGATGCGACTTACACGCGAACGCACGTCGATCGGGCGGGAACCGTCGTGTGATATCTCAGTCGACGACAATGCCATGTCGCGAACGCACGCTGCCGTCGATCTTCTCGGCGGCAGGTACTTTCTGGTTGATCTGAACAGCACTAATGGTACGTACGTTGATGACGATCTGCTGCGCGGACGAATGCCTCTGGCGGGTGGTGAACTGATTCGTATGGGCGGTTGTATCATGAAGTTTATGTCGTCGATGGACGAGGAGGCGAATTACCATGCTGTTGTACATGAATTGATGACACGCGATGCACTTACGAACGCGTTCAACAGAAGCTATCTGATTCCCGTTATTGACAAGGAACTGGAGCTGTGCCGGAAGCAGAATGAGCGATTGTCCTTGATTCTGCTGGATATCGATCATTTCAAGAATATCAACGACCAGCACGGGCATCTGGTTGGTGACGAAGTGTTACGAATTTTCTGTGAACGTATCCGGGGCGAACTGCGGAAGACAGATCTGCTCACAAGATTCGGCGGCGAAGAATTCATTGTTGCGTGCTGCCGTACACCGCTGCGGGGTGCCGGGCGCATTGCAGAACGAATTCGGCTGGCCATCGCGTCGACGCCGTTTCAGACGCAGGCCGGCAGAATCAACGTTACCTGCAGTCTGGGTGTCTCAAGCAGTGACGGAGTAGAGCTGGCCAGTTGTGATAACATGGTTTCTGCTGCAGATGCTCTGTTGTATGACGCCAAAAACAGTGGCCGCAACCGAGTTCTCATGTTCGACCCGCAAGATACGCGGTGTGACGGTAACCGCAGTCAGGATCACGATGCTGATACATCCGGGGCTGCTGAAACTGTATGACCGACATTCTTCTGTCCGATCGATTCAATAGGTAAATAGTCGTTCCGGGGCGAAACTGCGACCTGCCGCAGCGTTTAATGCTCGGATGACTTTCTCCCTGGTATTCTTCGTAAGTCGTCGCCCTTTGACGGCACGTGAAACCATTTTGTGTGTCAATTGTTCCGTTGACGCTGCCACCAGATCGTGTGCCTTCAGGTCGAGTTCTTCAAGAACCTTTCCGATCGGTTGCATTCCCAGGTTTCGTTCTTCTTCCGACAATGTAGTGGACCTCATTCAGGGTTTGACGTGTTGGCTTACGTGGACATATTCACGATGCTAACACGACAGGATGGCTCTCACAGCCTGGAATCGTCCGAATTTTTGTCCGCAACAAGGCTGTGACCTTGGATGCGCCGCAGGCAATCGTTCCAATCCCGAATCCTCTGTCCAGCAAGGTTCCCCACAGAAGCAGCATTATGCCTCGCATTCAACCGTTTCAGGCAATTCGTCCCACGGCAGACAACGCTGCCACAGTTGCCTCAGTTCCCTATGACGTGGTCAGTCGAACAGAAGCTGCGGAGCTCGCAGATGGCAATCCTCACAGCTTTCTGCATGTTGTGCGGCCGGATATCGATTTGCCTGCGGACACCGATCCTTATGCCGAAGAAGTCTATGAAACAGCTCGCCGAAACCTGGATCAGCTGATCAGTGACGGAATTCTCGCGCGCGACGAAACCGCGCGTTTGTTCGTCTATCGTCAGATCATGAATGGTGTGGCTCAGACCGGCATTGTCTGCTGCTGTCACATCGATGATTACGAGAACAATTTGATTCTGAAGCACGAGAAGACTCGAAGAGTCAAGGAAGACGACCGGACGCGTCATCTGCTGACCCTGAATGCTCACACCGGTCCCGTGTTTCTGACTTACCGGGACGTCGCTGCGGTTGATGCTCTTATTACTGAAACCGAGTCGTCGAAGTCGCTCTACGATTTCACTGCCCCTGACGGCGTACAGCATACGGTCTGGCAGGTCACCGACGCGTCATCTTTTGTCGAACACCTTTCTGAGGTGGCAGCGTTTTATGTTGCAGATGGTCATCATCGTTCTGCCAGCGCGTGGCGAGCAGGAGCGGAACGGCGGGCAGCCAACCTGAATCACACCGGCGACGAAGAATACAACTGGTTTCTGACAGTACTGTTTCCGGCGAATCAGCTTAATATCCTGTCGTACAATCGTATTCTCAAAGATCTGAACGGGCAGTCAGCGGAGGACGTCCTTTCTCGACTGCGCGATGTCGGTGTTATCGAAGCCACCGACGATCCCGTGCCCCCAGCTGCCGGTTCGTTCTGTTTCTACCTGGAGGGCTCGTGGTACCGGCTCACCGTTCCTGCGGATTCGATCGAACATTCAGATGCCATCGCATCACTCGACGTCGCGATACTTGAGCAGCGTGTTCTGGAGCCGATCTTCGGCATCGAAGATGTCAGAACGGATTCGCGGATTGATTTCGTTGGTGGCATTCGAGGCACAGAGGAACTTGAGAAACGAGTCGGTTCGGATGGCTGGGCCTGTGCCATTTCGATGTTTCCGACATCCATTCAGCAGCTGATGGCCGTTTCTGACGCAGGTGAAATTATGCCTCCCAAGAGTACCTGGTTCGAACCAAAACTTCGCAGCGGATTATTGGTACACTCACTGGACTGATTATTTCGCGAGCTGGACTTCGACTTCAATGGCTTCGCCGTCGCGGATAATCTGCACTACAACAATGTCGCCCGGGCGGTGACTTTCCACCTCGGACAGAAATTCGTCCACTTTCCGGGTGTCTTTGCCGTTGACTCCGACAATCAGGTCTGCGGCGCTGCGATCTTCTGACTCGAACACCACGAACCCTCGTTTGACTCTGCGAATCGCCGGGCCTTTCAGTCCGACTTGTGCCGCCGGACCCTCGGGATCCATCCTCAGAATCCTTAATCCGTCCTCGGTTTGAAGGACTTCCGTGATTCCGATATCCGGGCGGATGACTCGACCATGCTCGATCAACTCCGGAATTACTCGTGCGATCAGGTTTGACGGGATGGCAAAACCGATTCCCGCACTTTGCCCGGTCTGGCTGGCAATGGCCGTGTTCATGCCAATGAGTCGGCCGTGAGAATCGAGTAACGGCCCCCCGGAATTGCCGGGATTGATGGCGGCGTCAGTCTGGATTACAGACTTGATCGATCGTGCTCGAGTCACAGGCAACGTTCGGTTCAGGCTGGAGATGATGCCGGTTGTCATCGTCCGTTCAAGCCCAAATGGATTGCCGATTGCCAGCACCTTCATTCCCACCTTCAGTGCGCTGGAATCACCTATCGTTATCGGAAACAGCAATTCTGGTGGCACGTCCAGGCGGATGATGGCGATATCGTTGATGGGGTCGACACCAACGGGTTCGGCATCATAGGAATTGCCGTTGTGCAACGTGACCAGAATCCGTTGCGCTGCTTCGATCACATGAAAGTTCGTCAGGATGTGTCCATCTGTATCCAGCACGAATCCCGATCCTGCGTCTTCTGTGCGATTCTGACGAAAGAACGTGCGTTCCGAACCGACACGTGTTGCAATGTTCACGACACTTCGATTGGTCAGGTCATATACATAGGCCGATGTTGCTTCGTCCGGGGTGAGCCCGTCTGACAGATACGCACGGGGCTTGCTGAGTTTCAGGTCGGCGTTGTCATCCGTGGACGTGGCAGGCCCAGATGTGTTCTGCTGTGCCGCGGGCTGTCCGGCGGCTGAGGGCAGACTGCTTCCGCCACTGATCAGCCAGGCCCCGAAAACTGTTCCTGCGGCTGCAGACACAAAGCAAATCACTATCTGCTTCATCACTGGTCCTCTTCATTCGACGCGGCGACAGGCCGCAAGGTGGGTCCGTCGGTCAAAAAAAGATAACTGAACGGAGCGATAAAGGGCACGTGCTATCGACTCTAACGACGTGGCTGTTGACGGACGAGAAGTCTAGCAGGTATGGTCGACTGGGAGCCAGACCTGTGTGCTCAAGTTGTCTGGCATTCTGTACGGGTGGGGTGACGACGATGGTACAGAATTATGTGCTCCTGATATGGCGCTGCAACGTTCAGAGTCGGCGGAAGCTACTTTGGCGGTATCAAGCGAATCGCTCGCAGGTCGATCAACGCGAATGACGGTTCTTGCGGTGCTGTGACGACCAGCTGGCGTCGACCACGACCAAGATCGATGCTGCCAGCCGCCCACGTTCTGTAGTCGTCCCATGACCCGGTACCAGGGACTCGGGCAGTCAGCAGGCGTGAGCCGGTGGACAGCTTCAGTGGGTTGCCGGCCGTGGAATTGTCACATGCATATTCAAATTCGACTGTCCAGTGGCCGGATTTCGGAGAATCTATGTTCCACACAGCGTAGTCGCTGGTTGACGACCAGAAGCCGAGATTCCTGTGCTTAGTTTCGAAAACCAGGCTCGGTCCGTAGATCTCGGCGGTCGCGGCGGACAGTGTCAGCGTGCCGTCAACGTCGGCAGTGATCAGTTGAGGCTCATTGCCCTGGAACTGTTTCCATTTCACTCCTGACGACTGAACGAACGCGATGACATCTGCAAGATCCTGCGGCGTCAGATCCTTCTCAAGTCCTTCGGGCATCAGTGATCGATTGGAGCAGGTCAGTTCCTCCAGGTTGATCCGAAGCAGTACATGCTCCTTTCCGTCAGTGCCCATCAAAGTCACACCGTTGCCTGTTTCGTTCAACAGCATTCCGCTGAAAGTCAGGCCATCGTTTGTGACGGCAGTGTAGCTTAGAAACTTTGTTTCGACGGCCTTGTTGGGGTCGAGAATCGCAGTCACCATGGCGCCGGTCGACCGATCCTTGAGTGCTGCAAGGTCCGCGCCGATGGATTTTCCAGTATTCTTCAGGCGATGGCATGTGGCACACCGTTTTTCGAACACGACTTTTCCACTTGCTGTATCGCCGGGGCGGTTGGCGATCTGTGCCTGCCATTCGTCAACGACAATGGAGCGTGCGGTCACCGCCGTTGTTTCCAGAAACTGTTTGGCCAGGAGTCTCAGTTTTTCGTTGCGGTGATTGAGCAACCGTTCACGTGACGAGGCATCAATATCGCTCGCGGCCAGTCTCTTTTCGGCCAGCGCAGTCAGAAGCAAATTGGTTTGTGATGAGGTCTGCAGCAGCTGATGCACTATCGATGACCTTACCGCCGGAGTAATACTGTTCCATTGATCGAACAGTGTTGCCGTGGCACGGGGCGAATTCTGAATAACAGCAGCAGCCGCGGCCATTTGTACGGGGGGGGGTGAGTCCGGACCGAGTAATTTCACAAGTCGCTCAGCTTTGTCGGGATCCGGTGTTCTATCCAGTGCCGCAAACTGCAGAGCAGACGCCCGCAGGTCAACGGGGGCGCCCGTATCCGCTGCAAGTTCCAACGCGCTGGCCATTGCCTGTGATACGGCGGCCGCTATCCTGGCATCGCTTGTTATGGCTGAGTTCACTATGTCGTGTTGTCGTACGTTGTTGAGAACCTGAGTTGCTGTTTCCCAGAACACCGGATTCTGACGGGCCGATGGATTCAGTCGCTGAAAAATCGTGAGCAAAGGTTGCCGCAGGATATCGGATTTCTGCATTGCCGCTGCCTGATGGATCAGCCGGACCACGATTTCATCCGAAACATCTCCACTGGAAACCGTCTTCCGCAAAACGTCAGCGATATTATCCGGCGTCAGCGATGTCATGACGGCATCGACGATTCGGGGCTCAGTTGCGTCCTGTTGCAGGAGTGCTGCCAGGGCTCCTGCGGAATCGCGGTGACGGGACTCTCCCAGTGAGAGTGCCAGTTGCCGACGAACCAGCGGCGACGGGTCATTCACCAGTTTCAGCACCTCGCCAGAAAGTCGAGCGTCACCGCGGAGCAGCGGCGACTCCAACAGCCTTACGGCGTGTCGTCTTACTTCCGAATCCTGGTCCTTCAATGCGGACAACAACAGTCTGAGCCGGTTCGCATCGCCCGTTACTGAGACGTGCTGCGATGTGTATAGTGATTGAATCCGTACGGCTGCCGAGGGATGAGACCGGCTGAGTTCAGTCAGACGTGCCACAGGCACATCATGACGATGTCGCAGAATTCGCTGAGCCGTGTCTCGCCACCAGCCATTGGGGCTGGCAAGTCGTTCTACCAGATCGTCAGTGATTGTTTCGTTCCATGATGTAGTGAACCAGCCACGCAGTTCCGGCAGTGGCGAAGGCTGTTGTTGCCCGCTGAAACTGGCTTCGCTGGTTCCTGTGTCAGACGCCGAGGGAACAACGGTAGACTTGTCTGCCTGAGACTGCCGGTCTGAGTCACCCGTTGATGAACAGCATTCCGCTGATGGAACGAGGCGATAGATGCGGCCTCTGTTGCTGCCAGCCTGCAGATTCAGCTTTCGCTGGTATTCTGCAGGTATCCAGGTGGGATGTTCGATGACTTGACGATACATGTCGGCAACGTAAACGGCGCCATCCGGGCCGGTGCGCACCATGACCGGGCGAGTCCAGTTGTCGCTGCTGGCAAAGAACTCAGATTCTTGTTCGTCGTCTGATCGCCGGCCTGCAAACGTGACGCCATCACGTTTCAGAACCAGGCGCGACACAAGGTTGTGAACGGGCTCACATGTGAAAGCGTTGCTGTAGAACTCTGCCCCCAGGAAGTTGTCGCGGTAGATGGCCGTGCTGCATGCCGATGTGAAGCGATTCACCTTGTCAAAGTCGTTAAACCGAGCCAGTGTTTCGCTGGTCGGAAAGACGGGTGCTGCCCCCGGCACTTCGGCGACTTCTGTCTTTGTCGTTGAGACTCTGGTGTGTGGGTTGCGCTGCAGATAATGTTCTTCCAGAACATAGTGCCAGATCGGGTTGGAGTTGTTATTGCCGAACCAGTTGCCGAAGTCGTCCCGCTCACGCCCGAACTGAGTGCGTCCGCTGACTGTGTCCATCTGGCCGTTGTCGGGATCGATCCGCAGATCACGGCCGTTGATATTCAGTCGGGCCATGGCGTTAGAGGGATTGCTGTTCTCCAGCGCACTGACGACGTTGATCTCGCCGCCACTATCACCGTTGGCCAGATACAGAAAACCGTCCATCCCCCAGCGTAACCCGTTGACGCGATGTTGTTGGTTTCCTGTGGTGAAACCGGT
>Ga0315316_10000732_pt1 | contig 22035 bp, 24 predicted proteins | sample M160m3416metaG_FD_203702 | JGI IMG/M metagenome (GOLD analysis project Ga0315316, IMG submission 203702) | Ammonia-oxidizing marine archaeal communities from Monterey Bay, California, United States - M1 60m 3416 | ecosystem: Environmental > Aquatic > Marine > Intertidal zone | place: USA... | reverse complement strand
TTAGTTTGGTGCTAAAGGATGTTCAAGAGCAAAATGATATTGGTTTGAATGAAACGGTGACCAAAGGCTTTAAAATGTTGGATGCTAGATTCAGTCAGAAGTTTGTTTCTGAATCAGGAACAGAGATATTTGCATCAGTATTCGGTCATAATTTACTCAATGAGGTGGCACGAAATCACTCTTCATTTGTTAAAAACGAGGTTCCCTTAGCAGGAAAAAATATTGGTGTAAGTTTTAGTGTGAAGTTCTAAATTATTTATAGTTTAAGAACTCAACTGGCGGACTAACTGTTTCTCAACTAGTGCAAGGATTCAAATCTCCCCCGGGTTTGAATCCTTTCCCCTCCGTCAAATTCTCACTAACTTGGAGCAATCAATATGATTGAAACGAAAAACTTAACTAAAACATTCGATCAAAATACAGTTCTAGAGGGCTTAGAATTTAAAGTAGAAAAGGGTGAAATTTTTTGCTTCCTTGGAGCAAATGGAGCCGGAAAAACTACGACAATTAACCTATTATTAGGGTTTTTGAAGCCAACGAATGGTGAGGCTCTCATTAATGGGTTAAGTGTCAAGGATAATATCGAGGCCACACGCGCCGCTGTTGCATATATTCCTGAACAGGTTTCTTTGTATCCTGAGTTTACTGGAATGGAGAATCTTGAATTCTTTGTGAAACTAGCAGGAAAAACCAATGATCCCGATTATTTGGCTTCTTGCCTTGAAGATGCTGGTCTCGCAAGTGAATTTCATCATTTTTACTCAAGTACATATTCTAAAGGGATGCGTCAGAAGGTTGGTATTGCCATTGCAATCGCTAAAAAAGCCAAGGTTTTACTATTAGATGAGCCACTTTCAGGTCTCGATCCAAAAGCTGCAAATGAATTTTGTCAACTATTGAAAAAATTAAAAAAGGATGGTGTAGCCATTTTAATGGCCACTCACGATTTGTTTCGTGCTAAAGAAATAGGTGATCGATTGGGAATAATGAGGGATGGTGAACTTTTAGAGACCTTAATAACTGAAGATGTTTCTCTTGCTGAAATTGAAACCATCTATCTCAGTCATATGCAGCACAATCAGGAAGCATGATAATGATTTCTGAAATAATTTCTTCGAAAGAACAAACCATCATGGGACGCAATCGTTTCACCACTATCATTTACTTGGTGACACTAGTAATTATGTTGGTAGCAATTTTTTTGAGCTGGCAACGCACTGATACATTAGAGCGAGAGCGTGCCTCTGCTGCTACAAATGATCATGAGGTTTGGATTAATCAAGGTGAGCGAAATCCACATTCTGCAGCACATTTTTCGCGGTATGCGTTTAAACCAATTCCTGCAATGTCAACATTTGAACCTGGCGCTATAGATTATAGTGGTTTGGCTGTTTGGATGGAGGCACATCGAAGAAATCCAGCTGTATTTCGATACGCTGAAGGTGCTGGTGATTTGTCGAACTATGTTTCATTGACTCCGGCTTGGATTATGCAAGTAATATTGCCACTAGTGATTATCTTATTATTATTCTCTAGCTATGCTGGTGAACGTGAGGATGGGACTTTGAAGCAACTCTTGAGTCATGGGATTTCACTAAAATCAATATTCCAGGGAAAACTTAGTGCTGCTTTTTATGTGGTATTGAAACTTCTTATTCCTCTATCTTTCATCATAATAGTTGCGACCATATTCTTTCAAGCTGGCTCAGCCCAAGTAGATCAATTACTGCGTTTAACTATTTTGCTTAGTGTGTATGCTCTTTATTTTATGATTTTTGCATTTATTGCCATTGGTGTCTCTGCTAAAAGTACCAGTCGTCGTTCAGCTGCAATCACGCTTTTCACAATTTGGTTTGTGTTGATTGTGGTTGCACCGAGATTTGCAAATGATGCTGCTACATTCGTTGTTCCCCAACCAAAAGGTTTTGAGGTTGAAAGATCATTGTCTGAAGCACGTGCGGCTTATTCTAAAGATGATAATTATCAAGAGATTTCTCGGCAAGAGATCTTGGATAAATATGGCGTGAGTTCTATAAATGATCTGCCGATCAATTACAGAGGTTACATCCTACAAAGAAGTGAAGAGCATGCTGATCCTCTTTATGATGAAGTTTATGATGACCTAAAAGAAGTATATGAGAGGCAAGAAATTATTCTTGAAGGTCTATCTTTCTTATCACCTACTACTGCTTTGAAGAAATTATCAGCGGGACTAGCGGGAACTGATCGTATCCATCATGAAGCTTTTTCTTGGGAGGCAGAGCTGCATCGTCGGAGCATTATTAAACAAATGAATGATGATTTAATGTTGAATGGAGTTGATACTGGGAATACTTATACCGCTGGAGTAGAGCTCTGGAATCAAATTACTGAATATCGGGGAGAAGCCCCGCGTTTTTTATCTCTCATTTCTTATTATATTTCGATGTTTGCTGCACTGATTACATTGACGATTTTGGCCTTTTTATTTGCACGTCGAACTACCCTAAGCATTGATGATTTAGAGGCCATTTCATGAATAAAGCACTTTTTTTATATGAGCTTTTGCGAATGCGTCGATCACTGGCAACAAAATCACTCCTGATCTTTGCTATTATTGCTGGCTTTTATTCCATTTGGTCTGGTTTGGCTTGGCAGGAATCTAATTATGCTTCTCTTATACAATATGAAGAGCAACTTCAGGAGCACGCAGCAAAATGGAGAGCGGATTTAGTAGCTATAGAGAATGGTGAGAGCGAGTCAAGTCCCTATAGTGCTAGACCTATGGACATCCAATTACCCGCAGTCCATAAAACTGGTTCTTTGTCACATCTAGCAATTGGAATGAATGAGATCTTACCTAAACGTATAATGATTAGCCCTAGGCGTAATGGAATGTCGATGGTTGAACCTTATGAATATGATAACCCGATGACTCTTTTATTCGGCCGTATGGATTTTGTTTTTTTTGTTACCATCATCATGCCCCTTTTATTAATCGCATTGAACTTTGATGTAATTGCTTCAGATCGGGCGCGGGGATTATATAAAATGTTACTCTCCAACCCATTGACTGAAAGCAGCATAATTATGAACAGAATGCTGGCGCGATCAGGTTTGTTGTTGGTAATCGTAATGGTGGCACTGATTTACGGTCTTATGGTAGCTGAAAATGTCTCAATTACTGCTGCTACTGCATGGATAATTTTAGTTGGTGCATATTTTTTATTCTGGTTTGGGCTAATTTTTCTGCTAGTTGGACGAAGCAAAAAAGGGGTCTCCAGTTTGTCGAAGCTAGTGAGCTTTTGGCTTTTATTCGTATTAATTATTCCAGCAGCTTCCAATAGTATTTCTACCTATCTATTCCCTCAACCTTCAAAGCTAGAGCTGTTATCTGACGCACGTTTTGCTTCAAGTGAAGCTACGAAACGAACTGCAGAACTGACGCAGAACTTTTTAGAGGACCATCCGGAGTTAACGATTGGTGATGATCAGGTACCAGGATATTATCGGGCTTTATTTTTATCTAATTCAGTAGTTGAGAATAACACTCAACCTATCGTTCAGGCGTTTGCTGACAGCATGCACGATCGTGAGGATATGCTTGATGTGTTGCAGTATTTGTCACCCACAACGATTATGCAGCGCAGTTTAATTGCCCTTGCTCAAACTGACTCGAGAAGCCACGCATTATTCATGCAGGCTGCTGGTCAGTATTTAGATAAAATTAATGAGACAGTTGAAGATCAAGTGTTATCTAGAAATCGTATTACAGTTTCAACATTCGATCAGATTCCGATGTTTGGGGATATTTGGATGGCGACCGCAAAGCCAAAAATTTCAATTATTGGTCCGTTTTTATTTATGCTGATTTTTGGTTTGTTATTAATTGGTTCATCGAAAATGAAGTTAGTTTCTGATAGTGGGGAATGAATTTAAAAGTTAGAAATAATATCCAATCTAGATCAGCTTATGGTCATTATTACCGAGTTGTTTCGTTTAGAGAGTTATAATTATGATTAGAACACAACTAACAACGGATAAATTTGCTATGTCATTATCCATGATATGCTTAATCCATTGCTTATTCGCCCCTTCATTTATTATCTTAACCTCTGCTTTTCTTTCTTTTTCTTATGATAATGAGTTTATGCATAAGATGATTCTATTATTAGCAGTTCCTATCAGTATTTTTGCTTTGATTATGGGTTATAAAAATCATAAAACCATTTCCTTTCTACTCATTGGTATATTGGGATTATTAATACTTATTCTGGCAGTGCTATTGGGCGAGAGAATGCTGGGTGAATATGGTGAAAAAGGATTGACTTTGATGGGTACTATTTTTGTTACTTACTCACACTATAAAAACCACCAAGTTTGCATTAACCTAGATTGCTCTTGTCATGAAGAATAAAATTATTTTTCTATAGTTAAATTAATTCTTTTAAATCTATTACCTCACTTTAATTAATGAAGTGATGTAACATAAGTATTCAGGCATTAATACATTAAGGATTAAAAAATATGGATGAGTATCAGCAAGTATTTACTGGATTATGGCTCATATTAAGCACAATTATTATTCAGGCAATCATTTTAATTCGAGCGCACAGAAAGCAAAAAAGCTACAAGGTCGGTGTGATGGATGCCTCCCTCGGTCAAGACTCTTTCTTGTTTAGAGCTTATAGAACTTTTTGGAACTCATTAGAAAATATAGTACCAATTTTTGGGATGAGCATTATTGCAATAATGGTAGATTATACGGCTAGTGTATTAACGATTATTGTATGGGTATATGCCATTTCTAGAATTATCCATATGTTCTTATACTACATTGTTGCTACTGACAGAAATCCGAGTATTAGAAGTGTTTTTTATATTACCGGTTTCCTAGCGAATTTGTATTTAATGGTGGATTTAGGAATTTTTCTCATCTTATAAAAATAGATATTAATCCAGCATAAAAAAATGAGGTCTGAACTAAATTATAACTCCTTAATTTAAATATTTTTTCTTACAATGACCCGATTATGCTTAGTGTATTGTTCATGATTTTTTTCAATATACTTGTTGTCATATTTATAATTAACCATGAAAGAGGCACCTTTTAGCAAACTATTTTTTGAAGTATCAGCCATAAAGTTTATACGGTGTAATGACGCTCCATTACCCAGATGAAATCTCGATACTGGGTCATTGGGTTTCTGGTCCTCCCTTTTAGAGATCAACAAGTAATCTCTTATGTGGATATTGAGTTGTTTTTCATACTTGCTGATATTTTCTATTTGCGGCGATGCCATTATTGCGGTGTGTAGATCGGGATCATGCGTTTTAAGCCAAGTCATAAATTTTGGTACTGGTGAGAGCGTAATAAAATTTTTGATATTGGGAATTTCCTTCTCAATGAAAGTAACCACCTCTTTTAGTAAAAAGTTTCCAAATGAGATCCCATCTAAACCCCTCTGGCAGTTGGAGATGGAATAAAATACAGCTGTATTTGCCTTTGATTCACTGAGCATGTTTCGCTGAGTATCGAGTATGGTGTTAATCTTGTTAGGCATCTCATCAAGGAATGCAATTTCAACGAAAATTAGTGGTTCTGTTGCCATGGCTGGATGAAAAAAAGCAAAACATTTGCGATCATGTGAATCTATCCTGTCCCTTAATTCTCGCCAGTTATTTATCTGGTGCACTGACTCATATTTGATGATTTTTTCTAATATTGAAGCTGGAGTATTCCAGTCAATAGGTTTTAGTATCAAGAATCCTCTATTGAACCAATCAATAAATAAAGTCTTAAGATCATGCTCCACTTTTTGAAAATTTTGATTGGCAGTTGAATTGGCAAGTATTCTCTTTCTGAGATTAACAAGGTGGATAGTCGATTCATCAAAACAGTTGAGCTTTCTAAAGAGGTCCTTTCTTTCCGTAGCTAGGACTTCTTGTAATTTAATATAGTTATTCTCAGAATCATCATTGATGTAGTTTTCTGTACAGAGTTTGAGTAATTTAGTATCAATATCTCTCTGGTCACGTAAATGGAGCAAAAGATTCTTAAATTCAGCATCATTCAGTAAATCTACCTCAGCAAAAAATTCTTTTGCATACTTTACTCTTGAGGTATTACTTTTAGTGTTAATTAAACTTTCTAGTACTTGGTATACTCCATCCTTGGGCCTACTTTTTTTAAATAAAAGTTGTGTTGGGGCCTTGATACTTTTCTCGAAGAGATTTTCAAGTAATGAGCTGATTGTCTGCGTATATGACATAATTATATTTTACAAGATACCCATTACAATACTATTAAAATCGTCTTAGAGTATAAATTTTAAAAAAAAAGGATAATGTATGCAAATAATTACACGACACTTATTGACTCTTTTTTTGCTAGGTCATTGCAGTATATTAATGGCTGTAGAAATAAATAGTGATCAAGAGGGGGGTGGAGATATCCTATCAGTAACTGGAGAAATTCTTACTCCAATTGAGCCCAGTGATCTAAGTTTAGCTAATTTAGCAGCAGCAAGAGTAGCGTTTCAAAAGAACCCCCAAGATCCAGATTTGAATATATGGTTAGGGAGAAGAATGGCATATACGGGTAATTATCATGAAGCTATTAAAATATTTTCAGATGGAATAAAGAAGTATCCCAATGATCCTAGATTTTATCGTCATCGTGGTCACCGTTATATATCTATAAGACAATTTGATCAGGCGATTGAGGATTTGACAAAGGCAACGACACTAATGGAAAACCTCCCTATTGAGATTGAACCTGATGGTTTACCTAATAGTCAAAATATCCCTTTAACCACCACGCAAGGAAATGTTTGGTATCACTTGGGACTTGCATATTATCTAAAGCAAGATTGGCCAAATGCATTAAATGCTTTTCGCAATGGTTATAACTTGGGAGGTAATGATGATAATTTGGTTTCTACAGGACATTGGATATATATGATATTACGTCTCATGGGAAAAGAAAATGAGGCTGACCTTGCGCTTAAAGATATTAATGTTGAGATGAATATCATTGAGAATATGAGCTATCATCAATTATGTCTTTTGTATAAGGCTGAGATTAAGGTTAATGAAATGATGACTGCAGATGGAGATAGTCCAAGCAGTGCCGCAGTGGCCTATGGATTAGCTAATTACTTCTATTATAATGGTGACAAATCTAGATCCAATAAACTATTGCAAAGTATAATAGCTGGTAGAAGTTGGAGTGCTTTCGGTTTCATTGCAGCCGAGGTGGACTTAGCCAATAACGATCGATAGAAAAAACATCAAGAGGATTTAATTTACATTAAAATTGCCCAACCTAAGGAGTATTTCTAAATGTTAAGTATTAGATTTGCATCAATAAAGATTAGTCTGATTATGTTGCTGTTCTCACCCGTAGCATGGACACAAAATGCGTTAGTATTTCAAACAGATTTTGGTTTAGAAGAACCTGCTGTTTCTCAGATGAAGGGCGTGGCCTTTAATGTTTCCTCTGATTTAAAAATGTTTGATATTACTCATGAAATTCCAAGATTTAATATTTGGGAAGCTGCCTATCGCTTGAATCAAGCTGCTGACTATTGGCCGAAAGGAACCGTATTTGTGAGCGTTGTTGATCCAGGTGTGGGCACGCAAAGAAAATCTGTGGTCTTGGAGACAAAATCAGGACACTTTTTTGTTAGTCCTGACAACGGGTCTTTAACTTTAGTAGCCGATAAACTTGGTATACAGGCAGTTCGTGAGATTAATGAGAAGGTCAATAGACTAAAAGGATCTGAGAGATCTCATACTTTTCATGGACGTGATGTTTATGCTTACACTGGAGCAAGATTAGCCTCTGAGGTTATTAATTTCTCTCAAGTTGGGGATTTGCTTGATCCAGTTGTATTAAGGCTTGAATACACTAAACCGCAATTGCAAAAAAATAAAATAACTGGAAATATTCCAATACTTGATACTCATTATGGAAATGTGTGGACTAATATTAGCATTGAACTTTTTGATCAATTAGAAGTGATGACAGGTGATTTTGTGTGGATTAAAATCCTCACAGCTGACCAAGAGCTATTTTCGCAAAAAGTTAAATTCGCAAGTTCGTTTGGTCAAGTGGAATTAGGTGAGCCGGTAATCTATGTCAATGATATATTAAATATCGGGATTGCATTGAATCAAGGAGATATGGCTAAAACCTATAATATTTCTGCAGGTTCGTCGACAACTATCGAGATCTGGAAGTAATTATCATATGCCCAATGAGATAAAATTAAATAAGTCAGCACTGTGGTTTGGTTACTTTGGCCTAATTCCTTTTATGCTCCCAAGTATAACTATATGGCTTATTGGCACAGGGGTTCCTATTGATCCTTTGTACCTATTTTTTTGTACTTATAGTTTACTAATAGGTTGTTTCTTGACTGGCACATTATGGTCATTCAGTATTCATGAGAATCTATCTACACTGGGTCCAATAGTCCTTTTTTTGTTGCTTTTTATGTTCTCGTTGTTATTAATGGCATTGTTTTATCCGGTAACATTATCTGTTATTAATATTTATGCAATTGAAGAAAATGTTTCGTTACTTTTATTGATTTCACTGATGCTTTTCTTTTGGGTATTGTTTGCTTTTGAAATAAGAACCTACAACTATAATCAACATTACAGAAATATGAGATTTAGACTTACTCTTGCAGTATTTGTAGCACATCTTTCTTGGGTAATATTTTTTATAGTAAAATTATTTTAAGCATAGTTATCTATTTTTGAGAAATTATTTTGAATAAAAGTTTGTTGGTAATATTGGGTAATCAACTCTTTCCAATCTCTGAGATAAAGAAAATTAATCCATCTGCAGTGTTTATGGCGGAAGATTATGATTTATGCTCAGAAACCAAACATCATAAATTAAAAATCCTGATGTTCTTAGGTGCCATGAGAGCGTACCGAAAAGATTTAGAAAATCACGGAATGGTGGTTCATTACTCTTCAATTGATGACAATGAATTTACCCAGTCATATGAAGAAAAATTAATGGCCACAGTTACAATGCATGAGATTTCTGAAGTTAATTATTTTGAAATTGAGGGTCATGCCTTCGAAAAGAGATTTAATACCCTAAAAAAGCAACTTAAGATTTCATGTAAAGAGCATCAAAGCCCAATGTTCCTATGTACTAGGGAGAAATTTTCTCTTTTTTCACAACAGAAAAAAAATCTCAGAATGGCAAGTTTTTATCAGCTTATGAGGCGTGATATGGAAATATTATTAGATGATGCTGGCAAGCCAGTTGGAGGGAAATGGTCGTTTGATGAAGAGAATAGGAAGAAGTTACCACGCGATCTAGATATACCAGAGATGCCTCTAGGTAATAACCATCCTGAGCTCAACGCTTTAAAGGAAAATATTAATATACATTTTAATGACCACCCAGGCTCTATGGATAATTTATGGATGCCATTAAATCGTGAAGGTGCTCTAGTTTGGCTGGATAAATTTTTTAAGTATAAATTTTCTAATTTTGGCTCTTATGAGGATGCTCTGTGGAAGGAGAATAATTTTTTATTCCATAGCGCATTGAGCCCAATCATGAATCTTGGGCTGATTACACCAAGGGAAGTTATTAAAAAAGCTATTGATTACCATGAAGGACATCCGATTCCGTTGAATTCATTAGAGGGATTTATACGTCAAATCATTGGTTGGCGGGAGTTTATAAGAGGGGTATATCATTGCAAAGGTGAGGAGCAACGAACCAGTAATTTTTGGAAGCACAATGGGAAACTCACTAAGCACTGGTATGAGGGTACAACAGGCATTGAACCACTCGACGATATTATCCATAGTTGTCTTGATTATGGTTATAGTCATCACATCCCGAGATTGATGATTGTGGCTAATGTTATGACTTTGGCAAGAATTGATCCACATGAAATATATAATTGGTTTATGGAAATGTTTGTCGATTCATCTGATTGGGTTATGGTGCCCAATGTATTTGGTATGGGAACATTTGCAGATGGTGGAATATTTGCTACTAAACCATATCTATGCGGATCTAATTATATTTTAAAAATGAGTAATTATAAAAAAGCTCCATGGTGTAACGTGCTGGACGGATTGTACTGGAAATTTATTAATGACAATCGAGATTTTTTTCTAAAACAACCTAGATTAGCTATGACAAGCAGAACTTTAGATCGTATCAAGCCAGAACGAAAGTCACTTATTTTTAATGAGGCTGAACATTTTATTGAGACAAAAACATATTAATTTAGTTTGTTAGTTAATATATATAAATTAATGATTTAAAACATTTTTTTTAGATATTGTATGATTTCATCGGATTCATATAACCAAATATCTTGCTGCTCTTTTTGGGGAACCCTTAAGCAAGGAACTTGCTGCTTACCCCCAAAAGTAATTAGATCAGATTTATGATGACTATCTCTTTGCGCATCTCTAAGTTCAATATTAATTGCATTCGTATGCATAAACCTTGTGACTTTTATACAAAATGGACAGGTAACAAATTGATAAAGTGAGAGATCTTTGGTTGCTTTATCAATAATTGCTTGCGCACTAGCTTCCCTTTTAATAGCTTTAGGTAATGTGATGTAATTGATTACCCTAAGTGAGTTACCAAATAGGGTGCGTCCCAGAACTCTTCTTAATATTTTTCTAATCAATGCATGTCCTTATTTTTGCTTGAGATATAATGCTTTTTTATTTGCAGTTATAGAGTAAAATTTTAAATAAATGAAAACAAGTAAACTTATACATGAAATTTCTGGACCTAGTTCAAAAGCATGGGCAGTTGGTGATAGAGCTTTTGATTTAATGGCTGAAGGTAAAGATATTATTCATTTAGGAATTGGTGATCCTGATTTTGATACACCAAAACCAATAATTGAGGCTCTTGAGGAGGCTCTCCGAGATGGGAAGACTCATTACAGTCCATTAGCGGGAGAGGAGGCCTTGCGGCAACAAATAGCGGTGCATGCTAACTCACTTTATGGGTCAGGCATTTCAGAAGGAAATATTGCTGTATTACCGGGTGCACAAGCTGCTTTATTCTCTGCGCTCTTATCCACTGGTGGCCGTGGTGACGAAGTAATAATATTAGAGCCTACATATGCCACTTACCCGTCAGTAATTAGAGCTACTGGAGCAAGAGTAGTGACGGTGGTGCTGGATGATGCGGATCAATATCAACTTAATATTGATAAAATAAAAGCAGTCATAACTGATCGAACGCGAGCTATTCTAATCAATTCTCCATGTAATCCCTCTGGTGTAATATTTAAGCAAGAAGCGCTTAATAAACTTGCTTCTTTATGTTGTGCAAGAAATATATGGCTTATTTCTGACGAGGTCTATTGGTCTCTCACATACGGGCAAGAGCATGTTTCAGCTTATACTCAAGTTGAAACCAGAAGCAATGTGATCGTCGTTAACAGCCTCTCAAAATCCCACGCTATGTCAGGTTGGCGCATTGGTTGGATAATCGCCCCTGAGATTATTATTGAGGCATTGACTAGCTTGTCACAAGCTCAATATTTTGGCGTTAATCAGTTCGTTCAATATGCCGCCATAACAGCCCTTAAAGATCAAATCAGTCCAAAAAGATTCCATGAAATTTTTCGTGCGCGTCGTGATGCTTTTTTGTCCAAATTAAGCCAGAGTAAAATTTTGCGTTTCATTCATCCTGAAGGTGGTATGTTCGTCTTAATTGATGTTGTAATGACTGGCTTAGATGGGGAGAGCTTTGCCGAGAAACTTCTAGATAATGAGGGTGTAGCAGTAGTTCCCGGTTTTGGTTTTGGACCATCAATGAAGTCCACCATTAGGGTTGGTTTTCTCGCTGAGAAATCAATACTAGAAGAAGCTGCTATCCGTATAATGCGTTTTGCAGACACACAATCTCGCATCAGCTAACGCTTGTTAATTTTTTTTATATAAAGGATTTGCTTCAATAGCTCTATTATCAAAGCCGTTTGGATATATCTCGCCTTCAAAAAAAATAGCGAACTCTGGCTCAACTAAATTTTTATAGGTTGCCCATACCGATTTTGCTGTGGTGCTATTCATGATGCCAAGCTTTAAGACATTGATTCTTGCTTTAATGAGCCCGTCTGAAACAAAACCTAATTTATCTTGTAAGAATACTTCTCGGGCATCAATGATCAGCATAGTTATATATTGTGTGATTTGAGTTTGCTCTGCTTTTGTGAGTGTTTCAGACTCCCAATTTTTAGCTAAAAACTCAGCAAATTGAGTATCTCTAGCTACCGTGAACCTACGTTCATATACTCTAGAATTAAGTTTATTCTCTAGGTTAGAGATGGCCAATTTATTATTCATATGAATTTGCCTTGAGAGATAAATTAATGTTATTACGGTTGCTATGGCAGCAATAAGTTCACCGATAGCGCCAAGTTCTATGTATGTCATACATTCCTCCAATTAAACTGCTAGTATTGTTTATACTTCATCATAAAAGATTCTTTAGATAAAGAATGTTCTGGGAAAATTTTTAAAGAAGTTGATTATTAACTAATTAAATTAAAAAGTGAGGAGTTATGCGTTATTACTTATGTTTTTTGACCATCTTTCTTTCAGGATGTCTTAATGTTCCATTTATCCCTTTAGTTGACAATGAAAAAGACTTAGCTGAGATTGATCTAGCAGTTAGTTTACATCATCAACCTGCAGCGACTTACTCAGAGTAAAACGGAAAAAATAATGGCGTCTCAGCAATCACCGATTTATGTAATCGGAAGTATTAATACTGATATGGTGGCAATGACAGCCCAGTTGCCGGCACCTGGTGAAACTGTAATGGGTGGTGAGTTCATGATGACGGCAGGAGGTAAGGGGGCTAATCAAGCAGTTTCGGCTGTGCGACTTGGTGGTAAAGTTACCATGGTAGGTAGATTGGGCGAGGATATATTTGGAAATCAATCTATTGAGAGATTAACTGCGGAGCAGATAAATTGTGACTTTATAACCAGAGACCCAAAGACTGCCTCGGGTGTTGCGTTAATCAGCGTTGATGCTCAAGGAGAAAATCATATTGTTGTTGCACCAGGTGCAAATAATAAGCTTAGTTATAATATTGTTGATTCGGTTATAACGGCGCTTCCAGAAAATGCCATTATATTAATGCAACTAGAAATACCACTCGAAACTGTAAAATATATTATCGATAGGACGCGTAATTCCTCTCAAAAAGTTATTCTGGATCCTGCACCTGTACCTATGGTTACTCTTGATGAAGGTTATTTTAAAGATCTTTACCTAATCACACCGAATGAAACTGAGGCCAAACGCTTAACAGGTATTGAAGTTTCTGACGTTCAAGCAGCTGAAAAAGCGGCTATTAAATTATTAGCTACAGGAGTGAAAAACGTTGCCATCACCATGGGAGCTAATGGGGTGTTATTAGCGCAACAAGGTGCGATGAAAAAGATTGCTTCACCTGAGGTAGATGCCGTTGACACCACAGCTGCTGGTGATTGCTTTAATGGAGCGCTGGCGGTAGGTATTGCCAGTGGATTGACTCTTGAAGAAAGTGTGGAAAGAGCCTGTATTGCCGCTTCAATATCAGTCACCAGAAAAGGTGCCCAGGATGCGATGCCGTATGCAGAAGAGATTAATGAATGTTTATCGTAGAAAATTATACTTTGGCTGTATTATTTTGCATTGTCACAATGCTTTGTTGGGGCTCATGGGCTAATACCCAAAAACTGGCGAGTAAAACTTGGTCTTTCCAATTGTATTATTGGGATTATGCGTTAGGTGTGGTTTTATTTAGTTTATTAATGGGTCTGACTCTCGGCAGCAGCGGAGATTTAGGTAGAAGTTTTACACAAGATTTAACACAAGCTTCTCTCAGCTCACTAAGCGCCGCTTTTTTAGGCGGTGTGATTTTCAATCTTGCCAACCTATTAATCGTAGCTGCTATTGATATCGCAGGCATGGCTGTGGCTTTTCCAGTTGGTATTGGGATCGCATTGGTACTTGGGGTATTGATAAATTATTTTGCAGTTCCAATTGGCGATCCTTGGTTATTATTTGCAGGAGTATTTTTAGTGGCTTTGGCTATTGTATTAGATGCATTAGCTTATCGAGGTTTATCAACTCAGCAAGCACAAACTTCGCACAAAGGTCTTATATTGTCTGTTGCAGGTGGATTATTAATGGGTTTTTTTTATCGTTTTGTGGCTGCTTCAATGTCTCTTGATTTTGCTACACCACAAGCCGGTTTAATGACACCCTATACAGCTGTATTTATTTTTTCAATCGGTCTTTTTACTTCTAATTTTCTTTGGAATACGATTTTTATGTATCGACCATTTAAGGGTGAAGCGGTCACCTATAAAGCATATTTCCAAAATGGAAATCTCCAATTACATGGTGTTGGTATTCTCGGTGGCGTAATCTGGTGCTTGGGTATGTCACTGAATATTCTGGCAGCAGAGCAAGCTGGTTTTGCCATATCGTATGGTTTAGGTCAGGGTGCAACTATGATTGCAGCTATTTGGGGTGTTTTTGTTTGGAGGGAGTTTTCAGGCGCGCCAGAGAAAAGTTTATTATTAATTAAATGGATGTTTGTTTGTTTCTTGGTTGGATTGGCATTGATTATTATATCGCGAATATAAATATCTTTAAGTGTAAGACTGTTTCATCTGTAATTTTTCTACTTGATTCTGCTCGTCATAACACGTTAAATGGGTTGGTACTTAATTTTAGGAGATCGATATCATGGTTGAATTAGTTGTTTATTCTTTTGTTTTAGCATTACTGGCACTGTGGATTTGGCCTTTATTATTTAATCTCAGTAATCTTGATTACTTATTAACCAACAGAGATGAAGCAGCTCCTGAGTCAGTTAAATTTCAACGTGCAAAACGTGCGGCAGCTAATTTTCAGGAAAGTTATCCTGTTTTCTTAGCAATTTCGATCATTGCTATCATCCAGGGGGTCGACGTTACATCGCTGGCAACCTATTGGCTGGTATTGAGAGTTTTATTCATGGTTACCTATACGGCTGGAATAACCTATCTGAGAACGTTGCTATGGGTGGGCTCATTGATTTGCTTAATTATGATGGCTATGGCGTTAATATAAATTTTGATGTCTAAAAAATATCAAGTGGCCACGATTTGTGGCCACATTTTTATGCGAGCTCAAATCTTTAGGTACCTATTTTAGATAGTCGTTTATATAATTCATGCATGGAAATTGTTTTTAACAATAGGAGCATCATATGAAAAAACTATTATCACTCTTGTTATTTTTTTCACCCATTGTTACCGCACAAGATACAGAATTCTCTTACACTTATATTGATATAACTGCTACTAATGCAGAGGGAGTTGGTTATCTGGGAGATGTGTATTTGGGGTTACCAGCTTCATTGTATATCAAGGGCTCTGTTCGAGATGAAGAGGTAAAATCTGATAGCACCATTTATCAAAGATCTAAAAAAGTTGCTGCTCTTGGTTATCATCAGTCTATTGCGGATATTTTTAAGAATGTTTCAAAGAGTGGCTATTCCTTTAACTTCGCCCGTATTATGGACATTTTTGCAGAACTCGGAGTTAATCAATGGGAATTAGAAGATCCAACCAGTTTAACTAAAACTGGTTCAGATTTATATGCGCATGCTGGTGTAAAAATGGGTAACAGTGAAGGTTGGGAGTTTAATCTCTACCTTGAGAGTACTAAGCTTGCCGATATTGAACTAAATCCTGTTTCCGAGAAATTAGAATATTCGCTTGATGGAGAAATAAATAACAATTTTGGCTTCAGATTTATAAATAACTCTATGAGTAATATGGGTTACAGCTTTGGTTTGAGTCATGATGATTTTTCCGGGCTATCAACGGCCGTTGGCATAAGGTTTGGTTTATAAATTCAAGATGTCTTTTATGCGCTTAAAGTATATTGTACTTCTTAATATATGCGTATTGGGTTGTTCACCTTATAAGGCAGTTGATGTTATCTCGGAAAATTATAACAGTAGAATTGATTATATTGTCTTGCATGCAACATCTCAGAATTTTGCGGAATCTCTAGCTACATTGACAATGGATTCTGATTATCCCGTCAGTTCTCATTATTTGTTGCCGCGACTCGATGATGGCAGTTATGATCGAAATGATTTGGCAGTCTATAGGTTAGTGCCTGAACATGAACGTGCTTGGCATGCTGGAAGGAGCTATTGGGCTAATGAGGATGCTTTGAATGATCGGTCTATCGGGATTGAAGTAGTTAATGAATTTGCTTGTATTGATCACTCCACCATTACTCAATCCCCAAGCATTGATTATCTTGATTGTGAATTTCTACCATACCCTGAACACCAAATTGAATTATTAATCACTTTACTCAAAGATATTCTTTTGCGTTATCCAGATATAAACCCAATTGATATTGTTGGGCATGCCGATATTGCCCCCATGAGAAAATCCGATCCAGGCCCCTATTTTCCCTGGCAGCAATTATACGCCGCTGGCATTGGTGCCTGGTATGATGAAGAGACTGTAGAAAAGTATCTGGATATGCTTGACACTCAAATACCATCTACTAATCATCTTCAGCAAGCACTGGTCATCATGGGTTACCCACTTGAAGAGAATGGAATTTTTGATGAAGAGACACGATATGCATTACGTGCTTTTCAGTTACATTATCGTCCTTCAGATTATTCTGGTAAACCGGATATTGAGTCTGCAGCAATTTTATTCGCATTGATTGAGAAGTATCGTGACATCAAAATGTTGACTTTTTTAAATTAGATTATTGCAAAATCTGCTCAAATAGGATTCGATTGAATTTTTCCTCTTCCTCCATGTGCGGTAAATGACCGGATTTATCAAATACAAACAATCTGGCTTCAGGTAATAGATTCTGTATTTTTGTGCGAACCTCTTTTAAAGGTAAGACCGAGTCATGCGCACCCCACATAAAGGATGTTTTTGTTTTATTTTCGAATAGGGTTTGATGTAAAGGATTCATTGCTTGATAATTTTTACGAGTAGATAACAAAGCTCTAGCAAAACCTTGGTACTTCAATAAACCATTATAACGTGTGGCCCATTCTGTGAATCTTTCGGGTGCATAGAAATCACTTAACTGCCCTTGTCCAATATTTTGGTAAGCCTCGTTAATAAAGTTTTCAATTTCTTGTGGCGTTACTGTATTTTCCTTAATAGCTTCATCTGCATGAAACCCAGCTGGGGCCACAAAAATCAATTGATCAATTCTGTCCGGAAAATGTGCTGCAATATAAGCAACTGTTCTCCCACCATCTGACAGTCCCACTAAATGAACTTTCTTCAATGCCAATGCATCTAGGAGATTTATGAGTTGCTTGGCAAAAAACTCAGTAGAATAATCAAGATCCGGATTATCAGAAAACCCACGCCCAAAGGTATCATAGCGAATGACTCCATAACCACGTTGAATAGCTTCTTGATAAGTAGGCTCCCAAATATAAGAGGGTACGGAGAAGCCATGCACCAAAACAATATGTTTTTCAGCCTCTTTATTAGCCTGTTCATAATATGTGTAACCATCATCAAGATGAATGAATTCACCATCCCAGCGTGAACTAATAGAATCTCTAAATTTCTGATCTTTAGGAAGAAATTCATAATTACGGTATTCATCACAACCATAATTCTTCCATTTTGAATTAATGCTAGACAAATAAATAAATTTCCAGAGCCCATGTTGTTTTTCCATGAGATAAGTGGCGGCTAAATCACCTTGTAATAGTGAACCATCAGTTTTATAGCGGTTATAATGATTGAAAACCTGATAAACCGTGTCACTTTGCTTGCAAAAGGATAATTTTTCTTCGCTATACCAGTAATCGTTTTTTCTTAATACTGTGAAGTCAGTTTTATAATTTTCTTCAATAACAGTTGCATCACTCGTGGTAATAGAAGCCTTGTTAATCTGGGCTGGAGAGTGAAAATTGTCTCTTGCAATAGCTTTAGCATCCATATTGAGCCAATTTCGTGAATAATTCTGGTAGGCCTTAAATGCCTCGATTGAGGTATCTTTAGCTAAAACAATACTATGATTAGAAGCAATGATAGAAAAATATAAAACTGCACTGATAATTTTTTTATAGCTAGACATTAGTACCTCCTTTTAGTCTTCGCTAGGCGAGTTTGATTTCTCTTCTTCTTTGCTCGAGAAAATCTTCAGCCATAATATGTTCAGGATAACGATCTGGACACTCTCTTGAAATACAAGATGCTAGTGTTTTGATTTGCCAGTCAGGATTAGGGTGCACAAAGAATGGAATTGAGTATCGCGAGATAGTTTTATCTGAACCTGATTTGGCAACGCGATGAGTTGTGGAAGGTAAGTAATGATTGGTGAAGCGTTGAAGCATATCACCAATATTACAAATAATAACATCGCGATTAACTGCTATTTTCTCCCATTGACCTTGTTTGTTTAATAATTCGAGACCGCGTTGATGGCCACCTAATAATAATGTGATCAGATTAATATCTTCGTGCGCACCAGCTCTTTCAGCAGTATTACTTTTTTGTATGGGAGGATAATGAATGGCGCGCATTAAGCTATTCCCATGATTGGCATGCGTTATGAAATAGTCGTCATCTAACTTCAGGAAAAGTGCTATGGCAGAAAGCAATTTTTGTCCTAGATCATCAAATTGATGGTACAGGGCATCAGTTTTTTCCTGAAAATCTTTGATTTCATGTACTTCTTTATTGTGATGCATCCATTTAGCAAAATCATGATTAGCTGCAAGTTTTCGACCAACATGAAAAAATTCTTTAAAGTCTGCCTGGGTACTGTCTTTTGGTGTCTCGATACTCATTGGGGTATAACCTCTAGCCCCTTTTAATTTTTTGTCATAATAGGTCATCTTAGTGGATGTTGGGAGCGCGAAGAATTTTTCAAAGATACTCATCACCTCATCAATCAATATTGGATCGATGGAGTGGTCTAGGATGCCACAAAAACCACAGTTTAAAATATTCTCCCCAAATTGTTGGGCAAATAATTTTTTATCAGCAGCTTGTGAGGCAAGTGAGATGTTGGCAAATGGCGCTGTCATATTACGTTTTTTACCAAGTTATTGGGTTGCCAACCAAGCATCATCACTTTCTTCAGTGATACTTTCAAAGAGCGGGGTTGAGAGATAACGCTCTCCAGTGTCAGGCAAGACGACGCAGAAAGTACTATTCTTTGGTGCTGTTTCTGCCACGATTAGGGCAGCCTCCATGGTAGCACCAGCTGAGATTCCACAGAAAATCCCTTCCTCTTTAGCCAAGCGTTTTGCCGTATTTATGGAAGCTTCATCATTGACTGGGATGAGTTCATCAATGACCTTTGGATTCAAAACCCCAGGAACGAAATCTGGCGTCCAGCCCTGAATTTTGTGTGGCTGCCATTGATCTCCTGCGAGCAAGCTAGCATTTTCAGGCTCTGTGCCAATTACTTTAATATCAGGTCTGGCTATTTTTAATACTTCACCAGTACCAGTGATAGTGCCGCCAGTTCCCCATCCACTGACAAAATAATCTAATGATTTTCCAGCAAAGTCACGGAGTATTTCTGGTGCTGTTGTATTTCTGTGATATTCAGGGTTCGCGGGATTTTCAAATTGTGAAGCGAGGAACCAACCATGCTTTTGAGATAATTCTTCAGCACGTTTGACCATGCCTGAACCTCTTTCAGCAGCGGGCGTCAGGATCACTTTGGCACCAAGTGCTTTCATGATTCGGCGACGCTCAATGGAAAATGTTTCTACCATGGTGGCTACGAATGGATAACCTTTTGCCGCACATACCATGGCTAACGCTATCCCGGTATTACCAGAGGTAGCCTCAACAACAGTCTGACCTGGCTGCAGTGCACCACTATTTTCCGCATCAGTAATGATAGCAATAGCAAGGCGATCTTTAACCGATGAGAGAGGGTTAAAGGATTCGCATTTGGCATAGATTGTTTGGTTTTTTGGGCCGATCCTATTGAGTTTGACAATGGGTGTATTTCCAATCGTTTCGAGTATGCTGTTATATAACATGGAAAGTGCCTCTTAGTTTGAGTGAAAAAGTGTAACCACAATGATCCTAGTTTATACTTTTCTTACTTTATTGGTTCCATCCTAACAAAGGAATGCACTTGAACACTATCGAATCAGACAATTTTCATAAAATCAGCTCGGATTATTCTTATGCAGGATAAATTAGCCACTTTTTATGCGGCGACAGGGCATTTATTTATGCATATGTTTGCAGCTATTTATTTTGTTATTGTTTTGGGTATCGAGGATGACTGGCAGTTGGCCTATGCAGATCTAATTAACTTATGGTTTTTTGGCTCATTATTGGTGGGACTTGGCTCTCTTCCAGCAGGATGGCTGAGTGATCGTTGGTCTCGAACTGGCATGATCGCAGTTATGTTTTTTGGATTGGGTGTTACTTCAGTCCTCTGTGGTCTCAGTGGGAGCAAAGGATCTCTGATGGTTAATTTATCAATATTAGGTTTATTTTGTTCGATTTATCATCCTGCCGGTATATCTTGGGTGGTTAATATGCCGGGCAACACTGGCCGAGCATTAGGATTTAATAATATTTTTGGTGGAGTGGGAATTGGTGTGGGTGCTCTCGTTGCCGGCTATCTGGTGGATAATTTTAGTTGGCAATTAGCCTTCATCTTACCAGGTTCAATATCAATAATTATTGGTGCTATGCTGAGTTGGCACATACACACTGCAAGGATTGCATTACAAAATAATCACTCTCCTAAGTTTTCTGATAATCCAAATCAGGGGGATTATCTAAAAATTATTATTGTTATGCTGATTGGCGTCACTTGTATTGGCTTTACCTTTCAGGTGCTACAAACTTCATTACCAAAAGTGATCGAAATCAGATTAACGGAGACTATGGATCTTGATACGACGAAAATAGGACTAGTAGTCTCCAGTATTTATGTGATCAGTGGGCTCATGAATTATGTGGGTGGGATTGCAGCAGATCATTATTCAGTGAGATTAATTTATGCTTACGGTATGTTATTGCAGGGCCTTTTGTTGTTTGTGTTTGCTGATATGAGTCATATTACATTGATTATATTCGCGCTCGTAATTGTGGCATTTAATTCAAGTATTTTACCAGCTGAAAATATTTTATTAGCTCGTTTTGCGCCTGCCGAATATCAGAGCGTAATTTATGGAATGAAGTACATCCTCTCTTTTTCCATAGCGCCATTGGTGGTTTATCTCGTGGCCCAAAGTCACGCACTAACAGGTGATTTTTATTATTTATATTTACTTGGCGGAGTAATTAATACGTTACTATTTTTCTTGATTTTAATGTTACCAAAAAACCAAAATACTTTAGCCAGTCCCTGAAAATGCACATATACTGACATTAGACGACAATAATCTTGGAATTAGAATAAGCGAATTAATTTTATAGAAGAATTTAATTTTCTTTAATCAATTGATTTCCATACTTTTTTTATAGGATACTGTGATTATAGTAGTTAATTATGGTGAATATTGTGAGTAAGGAAGTGGTTATAAAGTTAGCTTCATTTGTTTTATTTTGGGCCGCTATACTGCATTTTTTAAATTTTGTCCTAGGTGGAGTCATTACAGTTTATGGTTTTGCCATACCGGTGTACTTTTCATTAGTTATTAGTATCATACTCGGGTATTTAGGTTACAAAGTAAGAAGATTAAATGCAGATTTTTTTTAAAAGGATAATAGATTAATGAAAATTCGACCGCTTATACCTAGCTTGATTTTACTTTTAGGGCTACCTAATTTGGTCATTGCTGATGCCATTGTTAATATCGAAGATATGCGGCGTGAGGGTGATATTGGATTTTTTACTTCAATGTCACTTGCAATTAGTGCTTCTAGAGGAAATAAAATTCGTGATTCATTGTCAGCACAAATTCGTTTTGATAATAATACTGAACGTTATGATTCATTCCTAGTGTTAAAAAAGGAAGAGCGTAAAACTAATACCATAAAATGGAAT
>Ga0315316_10000731_pt1 | contig 22040 bp, 13 predicted proteins | sample M160m3416metaG_FD_203702 | JGI IMG/M metagenome (GOLD analysis project Ga0315316, IMG submission 203702) | Ammonia-oxidizing marine archaeal communities from Monterey Bay, California, United States - M1 60m 3416 | ecosystem: Environmental > Aquatic > Marine > Intertidal zone | place: USA... | reverse complement strand
GGCCCCAAAACAAGTGAGGAGAACCAGAACGAGAGCAGCAGCAAGCGAGCGAGCAATGGCAGTCACGAGAATTTTCCAGCCTGAAACGATCGCGAGTCAGTCCTCGCCTCCCCCTCAGGAGGCAGACCCGATTCGCGGGGCCCCGGGCGTAGGCCCCGGCGCCGGTCGGTTAAAACACTATGAGAATATTCAACCTAAAGCGAGCACAGAGGCACATCGACCCCAGCGAGCCTCCCTCGGCGAACCCGCGAGTTCCAACCGAAGGGGCACGCGGTAGCCTCCCCCCATGACCCTGTTGGAAGTCGACCCGCTCACCTGCGTCCGAGACGACCTCCGGCGTTGGGCTTCGACCTGGGACCTCCCCGAGATCCCGGCGCGCGTCTCGCTCCGCACCAGCACCCGCTTCAAGACCACTCTGGGTCGCTTCCGGCCAGACCGCTTCGAGATCACGCTCGCGGCCTGGTTGCTCGAGGCGCCGGAAGCGCTGCTCCGGGAGGTCGCGGGCCACGAGGCCGCCCACGCCGCGGTCCACCTCCGGTATGGCCCCGGAAGCCGGCTTGCGGGCTCTGCGTTTGGACCCCACGGGTCCAGGATTCGTCCCCACGGCCCCGAGTGGCGCGCGTTCATGGGCGCCATCGGGCTCCCGGCCCGGGTCCGCGTCCCGCCCGAGGCGCTGCCTGACGCGCAGCGGCTTGCCCTCTCTCAGTCGACGCGCTGGAGACATCGCTGCCCCGCCTGTCACGCGACCCGCATGGCGCGCACCCGCGTGACGCGTTGGCGCTGTGCACGATGCCACACCGCGGGCCGCTCGGGGGCGTTGATCATCGAGCGGATCGACGCGACGGCCGGCTCCGAAACGTCTTCGGTCCGTCGGGCGCCCCCTCGGTCAGGAGGTCGACCCGACAACGAGCCGCCAAGCGGCGCCGAAGCCCGGGGCTTCCTCTACCGCGCCTTGTCGCAGGTTGTTCGACGCACGCGGAGCCGAGAGGCCGGCGCACTCAGGTCATAGGCGTTCCAGTCCGGCGAGTAGAAGACCTCGTGCGCGAGCCGGTAATAATCACCGGCATCGGCGTCTCCCTCGCTCTTCTGGTACAAGGTCCGCCAATCGCCATCGGGAGCCCCTGCGCCCGGTTCATGGAAGTCGGGACTCGTCGCAGACACGGGGACCAGCGAAAAGAAAGTCCCACACGCGGCTGTGCCACCGGGGAGCTGCCTCGTCCCCCCCGGATCGGCGAGCAGGGAGTCGATCACCTCCAGACTCTCATGGTCGATCACGAAATGGCGGGTCGGTTGATCGCGGATGATGACCCGGGAGACGAAGACACTTCGGCCATCCAGGATGCGCTCGCTGGGGGCATCGACCCAGAAGTCGAAGAGCGCCCCCGCGTGAATCCCTTCCTCGGCATTGTCGCGGCCCCACACCCAGGGGCTGCAGGCCAGATCGACTTTCTTCCATTCCTGATCCCGGAAGACGGCGACGCGCGCCTTGAGTACCCGATCCAGCCTGGATGCGGACAGCTCTTCCGGACAAAATGCGCCCCCCGGAGCCGCTTCGTGATCGTAGATCGGATAGCCCACGGTCGGGTTGCCCGAGACCTGTCGCCCGAGCTGAACGCGATGAATCCCGCCCTCCTCCGCCGACTCCACCATCGCATCGGAAGATTGCTGCGTGACGGGGAGAGCGACCGGCTCACCGGCCGCGTTCTCGAACGATGCCCAATCCCGCGTGCGAGCGTAGGTGAGTACCTTCGCCATGTTGCGATTGACCTGATTCCCCCCGTGCTGGTGTTTTTCCCGGTGCACCGCGAGGAGATGAGCGCTGCCCTCCCAAAACGCAGTGCGCACGTAGGGAGAGGTGGAGGGTTGCGATCCCGGCGCAAAGCCCAGATAGGGGCCGTCGAAAGTGCGCGACCACGTCGCGCTCTCGGGATCGAAGCGGGCCGCCCACATGTCGCCATTACTCGAAGAGCCGAGGCGATAGGTCAGCACGAGGTCGCCTGTGTCCGACTCGTGGAAAGACGGGTAGGTCACGGATTTCTCGTAGGGAAGCCCGGGGTCGAAATGCGCGCCCACCCAGCCGCTCGATTCATGATCCAGGTAGGGGTCCTCGACCGAGGACGGGTCGATGACCGGGTATCGCAACAGCGTCGCGACCTGTGAGGGGTCGTCCAGGACGGATCCCCCGCTTCGCCAGTAGCGCATATAGTCGTTATGCATGTTGCCGGCGAGGTGAAGCCGGCCCTGTCGATCGAAGGCAAGGACGAGCCGGTTGTGGGTGTCGTTGGGGCCGCTGTAGCCCGAAGGGGTGTCGCAGAAGGGTGGGTCTTCCGGATCCGGGCCTTGCTCTCGCCAATCGAGACGGGTCTCCTCCCAATCCGCGCTGCCTAGACGCCGGGCGGCGACCGTGATCACGCATTTCGCCTCGGCCGTCCCCGAGCCGGAGACGACCTCGTAGAACGCGACGACCTGTGTCTTCGCGACGGTCCGGATCCCGAAATTCGTGGAGGAGCCCGACCAGGCCGACCCGGACACCGGCAGCTCACTCCCCTGCCCGAGAACGAGAAGATCCTCCCAGAACTCCGTGGCCCGTCGCTCGACGTCGCGGGCGACATTGTCGCCCTCTCCCTCGAGTCCGTCGTCCGCCACGTCGTCGAAGCTGACGGAGACGGGCCCCGCATGAGCGAAATAGGTGACGATATCCGTACCGGGCCCACCGAAGATCTGGTCGGCGTCGGTTCCGACGCCCTCCCCGCCACTCAAGCGATCGTTCCCGGGCCCCCCAAAGAGCTGATCATTTCCCCCGGCCCCGTAGATCAGGTCCGCCTGCTCGTCCCCAAAGAGTCGGTCTTGATTGGGCCCACCATGCAGCGCGTCGAAGCCCGGGCCACCGTGAATCTCCGCGGGCACGTCGATCAGGCTCGCTACGGCGTCGTTGCCCCCGCCGGCGAAGATCTCGACCCGCGTGACGCCGCTGCAGGTCTTGAACCCGGCCTGGCTGCTCTCCTCGCAGTTCGATCCCAACACGACCGGCGAGGCCCCGCCGATGAAGAGCACGAGCGGCTCGTCCGCCGCCCCTCCGTCGCCCTCCAGGACATAGATCGTATTGGCCGCGCCCTCGCCGTCGACGATCCGCAAGACACCGTCGAGGACGGCCATCGAAGACACCTCCCGCTCCGGTGGGAGGACCTCCTCCACATCCGCCTCGACGTTATCCGCTTCGTCGCGATTGCCGTCGTTCGGTTGTCCGTCGAAGCTGACCGAGAAACCGTCTTCGATCCGCTCGCGATAATCGGCGACGTCGCCCTTCCCGCCCCCGCCCGAGAGAGTGTCGGCCCCGAGGCCTCCGCTCAGCCGATCATCGCCGGCTTGCCCCAGCAATTCGTCATCGTCCGCTCCGCCCAGCAGGGTGTCATCCCCCCCGCCGCCCATCAGGGTGTCTCGGCCTCCCTCTCCGAAGAGTCGATCACCCCCGCTCTGGCCCTTGATCACGTCATTGCCCGCGCCGCCGACGATCAAGTCGTCGCCCCCGCCCCCGATCAACAAGGAAGGGAGCGTCGTGTCGAGGCGAATCTCGTCGTCGCCCCCCCGCCCCAGAACGCGCAGGAGAGCGGGCTCGCACTCCAAGAGCCCTGGCGAAAGACTCGTGCACTCGGCGTCGTCACTCTCCACCGTGGCCGCGCCGACGTCGATCCGGACCCGACCCGACGGGGTTTCGGAGATCTGGATCCGGTCATCCTGATTCGTGGCGCGCACGAGCAGAAAACTCGTTCGATATCGGACGGACACCGTGGACGTCCTCGCCTGCACCCCATCCGGGATCAACAAAAGCGGGACGAGCAGCAAAGGGAGCAAGAGAAGAACGGTCGTTGCCCGACGCATCGTGGAGCCCTCCGGCGGACAGGAACCCGGGGGCGATCGATCACCGCCCCCGGTCCCGTTGGCCGGGGCCGAGCCTGGCCCGCAGGGCCGCCCTCTGCTTCACGGAAGTTTCATTTCTTCCTCACCCGCCCCTCAATCGCGCCCACACGGGGGGAGAATCGACACCCCCAGAAGCCGGCAGCCCCAACAAGGCTCGGGCGAGGACAAAGGATCCCCGTCGCCGGGCAGTTCTCTCGGCTGATCCAGCCCGCTCAGGAGAACTCGACCTCGTCGCGATCGGGCTGCTTCATCATCGCGTAGAGCTCCGCCGTCTCGAAGGGCGTGTTGACGAGCAGGCGACCCGCGGCGTTGACGTAGTAGTTCTTCTCGACGGATCCCGTATCCGTGATGAAGGCCAGGCCCGAGGCCTCCTCGTCGATCCGCGCGTTGTGTTCCGTGAAGGCGCCCTCGGTCACGGCCACCCGCGAGTGGCCTTCATCGATCAGGGTCATCAGGCATTGACCGATATAGGCGGACCAGATCTGCAGCCAGGAGGGGAGCGAGACCCCCCCCGAGACCGGCTGCGAGTTCGGGCCGTACATGATGAAGAGGTTCGGGAAGCGCGGGACCATCATGCCCAGATAGGCGCGAGGGCTGTCCGCATCCCATTGCGCCCGGAGATTCACCCCGCCCTCGCCCTGATATTCGGTGGGCCAGAGGTATTGGTCGACCTTGTAGCCCGTCGCCACGACGATCAGGTCGACCTCCCGATGCCGACCATCGGCGGTCTCGATTCCCGTCGGCGTGATCCGCGCGATCTCGTCCGTGACGAGCTCCACGTTGTCGCGCGTGAGCGCCCGATACCAGCCATTATCGACCACCGGTCGACGCACCATCGGCGCGTGGTCGGGGATCAGCTCACCGATCAGATCCGCGCGCCCCCCCACCTCCTCCTTGACGTATGCGATCAGAAATTCGCGAAGCTCCTCGCTCTTCTGAGTGATGTGGCCGCCCTGACGCTCCCACTCCGGATCGGGAATCAGAAAATCCTCGTGCCAGGTGAAGAGCCCGATGATCGAGGTGTAGCGGCACCAATTCCAATAACCGGGAACGTGGTCGAAGAGCCATTGCACCTCGGGCTCGACCGCTCGCCCGTAATTCAGCCGCGGGCTGATCCATTGGGGCGTGCGCTGGAAGACGTGGACGCGATCCGCCTCCGCCGCCACCGGCGCGAGCAGCTGAACGCCCGTCGAGCCGTTGCCGATGACGGCGACGCGCTTGCCCTTCGCGTCGTGTTCCTCGTTCCACTCGGTCGGGTGGAGCAATGTCCCTTCGAAGCCTTCGATGCCTGGGATGTCGGGCAGCCTGGGCGTCGAGAAGAGTCCGGCGGCGCTCACCACGGCCCGGACCTGCCGCTCCTCGACCGTCCCATCCGATCGCCGCAGGCTCAAGCGCCAGGTCGAGGTCGCTTCGTCGAAGATCGCGCTCTCCAGCGCGTGCCCCACACGAACGCGATCGAGCACGCCGTATTTCTTCGCCATGAACTCGACGTATTGGCGGACCTCCGCGCCGCGCGCGAAATACTCCGTCCACGGATAATGATCATCGAAGCTGTACTCGTAGGTGATGCTCAGCGTATCGACGCGGATATCCGGATATTTATTCAGGCTCCACGTGCCACCGACCTCGTCGCGGCGCTCGTAGACGACATAGGGGATCCCGAGCCGCTCGAGCTGGACGGCGGCGGCGATCCCGCTCAGCCCCGCGCCGATGATCGCGACTTCGAAATCGGGGGAGACCGGCGGAGCGTCGGCGGGACGCTCCAGGAGGAAGGGAAAGGGCTCGAAGGCGAGGAATTTCTTGCGGATCTCGAAATGCCCTTCCTCGGTGGGCGTGCCCAGGACCAGGTCCATCAGCCGCCGAAGCTCGCCATCCGAGGGCACGCTCGGGGCGTAGCCCTCGAGTTCGGTCTCCAGTAGATGGATCGCCCGTTCGACGAGCCGCGCGCGATCTTCGGTCCCGAGCTCCGCCACGGGCCCCAGCTTCTCGAGTTCCGGGTCCCCCGAAGCCTGATAGAGCGCGGCGCGAAGCGCCGCGAGGTCGCACGCCTCGACGGCGCGGCGGATGAAATTCGAGTCTACGGCCAGAGTCATGGTGATGGAATCCCCTTCGATGGCGTGGAGTGTGGCGAAAGGCCGGGGAGACCGCTCTCTGGAAAATCTTCACCTAGAGGCGAGTGGTCCGCGCCAGCTCCGCTGCACGCCGCGCCATGTCGAGGACGACGTCGCCGAAAGCCTCCATCTTGGGGTTGTCGGCCCCCCCCTGCACGAAGCGCGCGTAGCCCCCTTCGAGCACGCAAGCCATCTTGAAGCGAGCCAGCACGATGTAATAGTCCATCTGGTCGACCGGCAGCCCACTCTCGCTCGCGTAGCGATGCATCAGCTCGTCCCGGGTCGGCATCCCCTCGTAGTCGACGTAGCTGCCGGCGCGGTCCTCGCCCGGATCGGGCCAGGTCATCAGCACCCAGGCCAGATCGAGCAGCGGGTCACCGATCGTCGCCATCTCCCAATCGACGATCGCCGCCATCCGGGCGGGCGCGCCGTGCTCGAACATCACGTTCGCGAACTGGTAGTCGCCGTGGATGATGCCCGGAGCAAAGTCCTCGGGCGTGTGCCCCCGGAGCCAATCCGCCGCGACGTCGAGGCCCGGCAGCGCTCGGAACTGGAAGCCCTTCAGGTGGTGGAGCCAACGATCGACCTGTCGTTCGAGAAAGCCATCGGGCTTGCCGAAGCCCTCGAGCCCGGCGGCCCGCCAATCGACCTGTCCGAGCTTGGCGATCGCGTCGACCAGCTCGTAGGCCAATCCCCGTCGTGCCGCGAAGTCGCCGTCGAAGGGCGCAGGCCACGCGCCCCCCATATTCATCGGCGACCAGCCGTCGACGAAGTCCATGAGGTAGAACGCTGCGCCGAGCACCTGCGTATCCTCACAAACCGCGTGGGCGCGCGTATGCGGCACGTCGCTGTCGCGCAGCGCGTGGAGCACCCGGTACTCCCGCAACATCGTCTCGTTCCGCCCCTTCGGCACCTTGCGGGGCGGACGCCGCAGCGCGAGGCGATCGTCGCCTCGGACGATCTCGAAGATCTCGTTCGACGCGCCTCCGCTGACGAAGCGCGCCGACAGGGGCTCGCCGCGGCCGGGCAGGTCGCGCTCGTCCATCCAGGCCGCGAGCCGATCGAGGTCGATCAGCCCCTGGATACGCGCCACGTCGTCACGTTCGATGCTCATATGCTCTCTCCTGCTCGCGCCCTGGGGCGGGGACCATCCGAATCAGAGATTGCCTACCTCGAGTTCGAGCGCCGCGGCGAATTTCTCCTTCGCGGCCTGTACCCGGGGAGGGAGATGCATGCTGGGCCAGAGCCCCTCCGAGGGCTGGTAATGCTTGAGCACCTGCTTCGCGATCGTGACGCGATGGACCTCGGTCGGGCCGTCGACGATGCCCATGATCGGGGCCTGCATCCACATATTCGCCAGCGGCATCTCGTTCGAACAGCCGAGCGACCCGTGAAGATGCAGCGAGCGCCCAACGATGTCCTGCATCACCTTCGGCGTCTGGACCTTCACCATCGCGATATAGGTGCGCGCGAGATCCTTGTCCCCCTGATCGATCACCCAGGCGGTCTTCAGCACCAGGAGCCGAAACTGCTCGAGTTCGATATGGGAATCAGCGATCATATTCTGAACGCTCTGCTTCTTGGCCAGAACGCTCCCCTGCGTATGCCGGGACAGCGCGCGCTCACACATCATGTCGAAGGCGCGCTTCACCTGACCGACCGTTCGCATCGCGTGATGGACCCGCCCACCCCCGAGCCGGGTCTGCGCGATCGTGAAGGCCTGGCCCGGCCCGCCCAACAGGTTCTCCTCGGGGATCCGCACGTCGTCGTAGTGGATATAGCCGTGGTGGCCCTCGCCGATCGGCTCCCCGGGCAGGCCAACGTGGCGGACGAACTCGACGCCCGGCGTGTCCGTGGGCACGAGAAACATCGAGGCGCCCTGATGGACGGGCACGTCGAAATCCGTGATCGCCATGACGATCAGAAACTCGGCGAGCGCGGCGTTGGACGAGAACCACTTCTCGCCCTGGATCACCCACTCGTCGCCGCTCTTGAAGGCGGCGCACTTGAACTCCCGCGGATCCGAGCCCGCCTGGGGTTCGGTCATCGAGTAGGACGAGACGATCTCGCTCTTGAGCAAGGGCTCCAGATATTTCTTCTTTTGCGCCTCGGTCCCGTAGTGGGCGATGATCTCGGCGTTGCCCGTATCCGGTGCCTGACAGCCGAAGACCCGGGGCGCCCAGCCCGAGCGGCCCAGGATCTCGTTCATCAGCGCGAGCTTGAGCTGGCCGTAGCCCTGCCCTCCGAGCTCGGGGCCCATGTGGCAGGCCCAGAGCCCCTGCTGCTGAACGATCCCCTGGAGCGGCTTGATGAGCGCGTTCGTCGTCTCGTTGCGGGTGTCGAAGGGCGACCCGCTCCCCGGAAAAGCCAGGTCGAGCGGCTCGACTTCCTCGCGCACGAACTCGTCCATCCAGTCGAGCTTCTCCTGAAATTCGGGCTCCGTCGCAAAATCCCAGGCCATCGCGCACCTCCGCTTCGTCGTGGTTTGCCGTGATTATCCTGAAGCTGGGGCTCGCCTGCTATGCCCGATTGTGGCTGCCGAGGGGATCAGAAACCTCTCCGCGCTACGCAGCGGATCTGGATTAAGCTTTCCCCGGACGGAGCACGATCCATCCGACGCCGACAAAGCGCGGCGAACGGGCCCTATTGGCCGAGGAGGCGGTTGCCGGAGCGCAGAACGGTGACGCCCCGAATCGAGGAACGAACCCATGCACCAATCGATCGTCCTGCCGCCTGAGGTCCGCTCGCTCGAGAGCGCGCTGGCGCTCCTCGAGCGCGCGGAGACGCTGGGCTTCCACTCTGCGATGCTCGGTTGCGGCCATCATATGGATCCGCTGATGGTCTTCGCGCTGGCCCGGGATCGGACCGAGCGCATACTGCTCACGACCAACGTCATGCCGACCTTCACCCGCCACCCCCTCGTCATGGCCATGCAGGCCCGCACGACCCAGGCAGCGCTCGACGGTCGTCTGCGGCTCGGGCTCGGCCCCGGACACGCATCGGTCATCGAGGAAAATTTCGGGCTCCGCTTCGAGCGCCTGATCCGGCACACCTCCGAGTATTTCCAGATTCTCCGCGACGCGTTCACGACGGGCCACGCAAATTTGGAGGGCGAGCTCTTTCAGGTCGATTGGCAGGTCGACGTCGAGGCCCCAGAGATCCCGATCCTGCTCGCATCGCTGGGAGAACAGATGTGCCGGACGGCCGGACGCTGCGCCGACGGCGTCCTACCCTGGCTCGCCCCCCCCCGCTACGTGCGCGACACGATCGTGCCCGAGCTGCAGGTGGCGGCGAAGAAGGCCGGACGACCCACGCCCCCCGTCGTAATGATCATGCCCTGCATCCTCTCCACGGACCGAGCGGAGGTCCGCGCCGGGGTCGACGCCTATCTTGGCTTCTACCCCCGCTTCGAGGCCTACGCCGCGCTGCTCCAACGCTGTGGCGTCCCCGACGCCGCGCGAGCCCAGCAAGACGGCTGGACTGACGCGATGATCGACGCGGTCGTGCCCCACGGCGACCAGGCCGCCCTCGAACGGGCTCGCCTGGCATATCAGGAAGCGGGCGTCAGCGAGTTGGCCTTTCTGCCCGTCGGGGTCGGGGACGACCCCCTTCACTCCGTCGAGCGGACCTGGGAAGCGCTCGCGGAGTTGACCTGAGCCGGGCGTCGTGGAGGGGCCGCCGGGCCTTCTCCAGAGATTGCCCACGATGCCGAGAGAATCCCGCCGCAACGCCATGGAGGTGCCCTCTCCACGCCTGAAGCATGGAGCGAAAAGACCAAGTCGACGGAGCGCTCAGGCGTTGTCTTTCCGGGACGAGACACCCCGACGCGCCGAGGACGCGCTTCAATCGGCCCGCACCTCGAACGCCATGAGCAGATTGCCGGGCATCTGGGTGAACAGTCCGTAGCCGGAATTGACGAAGAGCCGCCCTTTGGAGACGACGGGACCCGGACCGTCGATCGCTCCGCCGCGACCGTCGATACCGTTGATGCCGCGGAAATCTTGCGTCGTATCGAACTCCCAGAGAACCCGCCCGGTCTCCGTGGCATGCGCTCGCATCCACCCGTCCAGACTGCCCGCGAAGACCACTCCGGGTATCACGGTGGGCGCTGCCGAGTGTCCTCGAAAGCAACCCCTCCTGTCCCCACAAACGTCCGCCGGCGTGGCACTGGACCAAACGACCTCGCTGCTCATCAGGTCGAGTGCGTAGACGCCCGGCGTCCTACCCCGAGCGGCGAATCGCGCCGGAATACGTGAGCGAGGATGATCGGAAACGGTCACATAGGCGCGTTCAGAATCCCCCGAGATTCCCCAATGAACGCCGCCTAATGTCGAACCGCTACCGACGCGCGTCGACCACAGGCGCATCCCGTCTTGGTCTGGGTCTAGGCCAAAAACCATGCCCGACTTTTGTCCCACGACCAAGATGTCCCGACCGTCCTTCGCTCGCCGCAGCAGGATCGGAGCCATACCGAAGTCGAGATCGGGACCTTCGGGCGACGGGCAGCTCGGGTGTTCGTCGGACCGGTTGCATGCGACGTTGTAGGCATCTTCGCTCGTTCCTTGAAACGACCAGGCGAGGGCGCCGCTCCGGAGGTCCAACGCGAGCACGGCATCGCTTTGGTGTGTCGCCGGGCGAGTATAATTCTCGCCCGTCCCGAGATAGACACGCCCCCGGGCCACGTCCACCGTGGGGCTCGACCAGACCGGCGCGCCCGAGGGCGCGAAGACATCGGTCTCGACAGAGGTACGGCCGACTCGTGTCGCCGGTTCGGGAATCACCCGGTGGTACCAGAGTTCTGTTCCCTGCTTCGCGTCGAGGGCGACCGCGGCTCCGGAGCTGGTGCAGCAGGGGTAGGTGGCGTCGCCCGCGGCCGCCACCTCCATCGACGTGAGAGGCACGAAAACGCGCCCAGCGTGCACGCTCACGCTACCCGTGACGGCAGCGTCCTTATGGCGTCCCACCTTCGTCTTCCAGATCAGGTGCCCGTCGCTCGCGTCGAGCGCGTAGACGTGGGTCATGTAATCGGCGAAATAGACCACCTTGCTCCCGTCTCCGACTTCGGCCACCGAGATCGCACCACGCACCGCCGCCCCGGCGCGAAAGGACCAGCGGATACATCCCGTCGCCTGATCCAGCGCGTAGACCTGCCCCCACTGGCTGCCGGTGATCAAAGAATCGCCGACCACTGCCGGCTGCGAGCGCGCCTGCGTGGCCTCGGGAAAGGCAAAGACCCATTTGAGCTTCAGTCGCGCCACCGTTCCTGGGTTGAGCCCCGCCTGACTTGCGTCACGGAAACCGGCGCCCGTGAGGTCGCCTCCCCACCCGCTCCACGCGATAGCGCCGTCAGTGGACTCCGAGGCCTCCGCGGCGCAATAAGCCGACGCCGGCATCCCGGTTTCCGCCAGTGGCCTGCCAGTGATCCATTCGGCCACTGTCCGCTGTTCATCTTTGCTGAGCACATCCGCCACGGGCTTCATCTTGCCCGTCTGAAGAGCGGCCAGGATGCTGCGCGGCGACATGTACATCAGGCTCGCGACACCCGGTGCGCGCCCATCCGGGCCGCCACTGTGGCAGGTCGCACAATGATCCCGGTAGATCAAGCCGCCATCGGCCTGCGGCGTGGCGTGGCTCGCCCCCCCCGCGAGCAGAAGCATCGCGAATCCCAACGAGCGCATCATGCCACGCACAAACATGAGGACTCCATCGGCGTTTGCGCCGCGCTCGACCCGAAATTTACAGCGGGGACCCACCCTTGATTCCCGCAGCTGCTCGAAACGTAGAGGAGAATCGAGACACTGCTGTAACTTTACCGGCGAGGTGTCCGCTACCCGCCCGCCCCGGGAAGTTTACGCTCGCTGTCCTCAACCTGCCGGCTCCGAGCGAGCAACCGGTCCAAAAAGGAGAAAGCCTGCATGCAATGGCTACTCAGAAGCACCCTGCTGCTCGTCGTCGCCGGGCTGGCGCTCTCCGCCTACGGCTTCTCGCATTTCCAACCCGCACGCCCAATGGTCGGAAAATCGGGCGTGGTCCCGGTCGAGGGCCGGCGCGTCGGCTACGCATTAACTGGCCAAGGACCCACTGTCGTCCTGCTGGCCAGCGCGGGCCGCTCGGCGAGCGACTTCAATGAACTGATCGCCGCGCTCGACGCTGCCGGCTACCGGAGCCTCGCCATCGAAGCGCCGGCGGCGGGTCGCAGCGACCCACTCGAGGACCCCGAGGTCTCGCTGCACGTTCTCGCCGGAGATGTCGCCGCGGTCCTCGACGTCGTGGGCCCCGACCCGGAGACCCCAGTCTTCCTGTTGGGCCACGCCTTCGGAAACCGGGTGGCACGGGCTTTCGCAACCGATTTCCCGGGGCGCGTACGCGCCATGATGTTGCTCGCTTCGGGTGGGCGTGTGCCGCCCGAAATCGACGTCGAGGAGGCCTTCCAGACCATTTTCTCCTCACCGCCGCTTCCCGACGCACAACGAATCCCCGTGATCCAGGAAGCCTTCTTTGCAGGCGACAATCGGGTACCCGACTACTGGGTCGGCGGATGGCACCCCCTCACCCTTCTCACCCAGACCCGCGCCACCACCCAGACGCCTATCGAGAGTTGGTGGGACGGGGGCAGCGCACCCATCCTGATCCTGCAGCCACGAGACGACGTACTCGCGCCCCCAGGCAATGCAGAATTACTGAGACGAGCCTTCCCTGAACGGGTGCGCGTGATCGAAATCCCCGAGGCGGGACATGCCCTACTGCCCGAACAGCCTAAAATCCTCGCCCGAGTCATCGTCGACTACCTCGACGCCTATACTCAAGAGGACTAGACCCAAAAGGGCTCGCAGCGGCAGGCCAGCCCCTTTCAGGAAGCCCACGACGGGACCCGAACAACTCGGCGACGGAAAGGAGGCCCCTCTATGACGAAAGCCATCCTGCTGATCACGGGCCCGACGGTTCTCTATATCACTCTGGGTGTGCTCCGAAGAGTGCTCTTCCAGGAGGCGGGATGACGCGCCGCCCGCAAGGCTCGCCAATGTCGGGACTGATACGAGTCACCGAACTCCCCACCGTCGACCAGTTGATCGTCGGAATCCTCGTGCTCTACCTCTTCGTTTTCGGCTTCGAATTATCCCTGGTGGTGCCCTGTGGCGGCTGGGAAAATCTCGCAGGCTGCGATAGCCCCTCCGCGGAGGCGGCCCGGGCCGCTTGGCAGGGCTACTACGAGATCGACCCCTATTGGGGACGGATGCCCGACTGGTACGCAAACGTCATGAACGCCCAGGACTACCTCTACAATCCGTTCTGGGCGCTGGCGCTGTTCATGTTTCTGAGCGAGCGCCAGGAAACGCCCTGGTTTCGCAGTGCCATGATTGTCGTCGCCGCGGCTACCCTCACGACTTCGCTGTTGGTTTTCGCAACGCAGTTTGTTCATGCCGATGTCACCCCCTTCATGAAGCTGGCCCTGCTACAGGTCAACGGGCCATGGGTCCTCGGCCCCATGCTCTTCATCTACCGGATGCATTACGCGTCGAATGCCTGAGCGGCTCTCGAAAACACGCCCGCTCCCGCCGGGACCGAGCTACCCGACACCTTTTCACTTTTTCAAGGAATTGCGCGCCGATCCGCTCGCCTACTACCGAAACCTAGTGGACGAGTACGGCGACATCGTCTGCGTCCGAATGTGGCCGCGATGCCAGGTGCTAACCGCCCACCCAAGGCAACATCGCCAAGTGTTAATCGAGCGGAGTGCTCGCTATCCGAAGGGAATCACCTTTGCGCGCCGCAAAGACATCGGCGGGGAGGGCCTCTTCTTCAGCGAGGGCGACCTATGGAAGAAGCAACGCCGACTGATGATGCCGTCGTTTCGGCGTCACGCTCTGGTCGACCTGGTTCCCCACATGACCGCCGGGGCCGCTGCCTTCGTCGACCGCATGGAGACACAGGTGGGCGCCCCCACTTTCGACATCGCACCGGAGATGGCAAAGCTCGCGATGGACATCGCCTGCCGGGCTTTTTTCGGCAGCGACATCCTCGATCGGGCCCAGGCTCTCCACGAAGCACTCTGGGCGTCGAGCCAGTACACCGGCCACGTCTCGACCCACCCCCTTGCACCGCCTCTATGGTTCCCGACAAGGCTCAATCGACAGACGAAGGTCGCGCTGCGAACGATGTATGGCGCCATCGACGAATTGATCTCTGAGAATCGCGATCGCGGGGACCGCAACAACGTCCTCGCGACCCTCAACGCCCTCGTCGCTGACGACCAGATGTCGGAGCAACAACTCCGCTTCGAAATGTGGACACTTCTCAATGCCGGGCACGAGACGACGGCCACGACCCTCGGGTTCGCCTTCGCCCTCTTGAGTCGTTTTCCGGAAATGCGGGCTCGGGTCGAGCAAGAGGCGGATGCCCTGGGAGGTCGCCCGGCGGGCTACGAAGATCTGGATGCCCTCCCGTTCACGAGCCGCGTCGTCCGCGAGACCCTTCGCCTCTACCCGCCGGCCTGGGGGACGGGACGGGAGTGCGTCGAGGAAGACGTGATCGACGAGTACCGGATCCCCGCCGGCTCGATCGTGACGACGCTCTTCTTCGTCACCCAGAAACATACGGACTTCTGGGAAGAACCCGAGCGCTTTGACCCCGACCGCTTCCTCCCCGAGCGCTCGGAGGGCCGCCCGCCGGACGCATGGTGTCCTTTTGGACTCGGTGGACGGAGTTGTATCGGCGAGGACTTCGCCCTGATGGAGGCCACCATCGCCATCGCCGCCATGGCCGCCCGGCTCGAGTTCCGCCTCGAAGCTGGCGCTGAGGTGGTGGGGCGCGTCTCCGGAATCGGGCCGCTACGGCCGTCGGGCGGTATTCCAATGACCGTACATCGGCGGCGAAACCTCGCTTAGTCGGGTCACTCGATTCCCTCCCGACACGACGAGGGCGAGGTCGGGTCGGGTCGGGGTCGGGGTCGGGGAGTCGCGAGAACCCGAGGAGAAGCCTTGGCGGGCCGATTGGATTACACGGGTCAGCACCACGCCAAGCGCGCCTCCCCTCCAAGCGACCTCCATCACTGGAGCGACGAACGTCCGCGGTCGAACCTCGAAGCAATCAAGGCGACGCCCATCATCAACATCACCCACCCTCCGGGCTCGGGAACCGGATCGTACAGAGCCAGCTTGGGCGGAGAACAGTCGAAGCACGGATCGTCGCTCGCCCATACAGTCAGATTATCTATGCAGATCTCCGCCGCGCTGAGCTGCACCCGTACTTCGACGCTCTGCCAATCGCCCATCGCCAAGTCCGGTCGCGCAATATCGAACTCGTACCTGTGGAAATCCGAATAGTCATCCGGTCCGTATCCATCCCGGATCGATAGGATTTCCCACAATTGCCCTGCCACGGTGACCGAACCACCCGACTCGTCGTACCAGATCGAGGAGACGTTGGTCGACTCCGCCCCCGCTCCCAAGAGGTCGAGGCGAACGCGCAACCTCCGCGTCGGACTCAGCGCCTCGCTCGGGCCAGGATCGGAGAGTCCATTCATCACGATCGATGCGGAACCGCTTTGCGACTGGCCGCCAGTGTCATTGCCCGCCTTCGAAGAGTTGAAGGCGCCGCAGCCGGACTCGGAGGGTGAGCCGGCGGCCAGGACCACGTCGTTCAGGCTGACCCCGGCGTCGACATCCTCGAACGGATAGTAGGCGAGCTGGAACCAATCCCGATCGGTTTCCCCGTTCCAAGTCGCGTTGGCGATGAGGTGGATCTCTCCAATACCGACCTTGAAATCTACGAGCCCGCGTGTCGTGGAATTGCTCCGAGCCAGAGCGGCCCACTCGCGGTAATTCAGCTCGCCGTCGTAGAGGTTCGCGGGACTCCCGTAGAGAGCTCGCACCTCGCCGGGTGCGCCCCCGGAAAAATAGTCCAGCTCGGCGTTCATTGAGTAGATCGCCCGGGACCAATAGGTCCAGTTCAGCATGCCCATCACGCTCCGAATGGCCTCCGGAGGGGTGGACGTACAATGACTGGCATCGACCGAACAGCTGGTGGCCCCGTCCGGACCGAAATAGCGCGCCTGGTAGTCCACGACACTGCCGTTATTGAAGGGCGAGAACATGTCCTGCCACGAAAAGAAGTTCACGGCCGGGTCGTAGAGTCGAGTCTCGTCGATCACGAGGTTCAGGTATCGGCTCAACAATTCCCCGTTCTCGACTTCCCAGTCGCCAGTCGATGGATCACGACACGCTCCGCTCTTGTTCAATCCGCGCAACTCGCTCGGATGTAAGAACCACGATCGCACGGGCAAGGGCAAGGGATCTTCGACGTAGAGGGCCTCGAGCGTGGGGCTCACACGATCCCGGAACTGACGAAGGTCCTGTGCGGGATCGCCCGTGTCCTGGTCACGACAGAAGCTCATGGGCACGGCTCTTCCATCGACCGAAAGAAGCTTGTCGAAGGACACAGTGACGGGATCATTGTCTTCAAGGGCGGTCGTGCCGGCACGAACGAGAATGCGAGGCGGCGGGACGGACAGATCGTAGAAGTGGTCGATGTTGTAGGACGGAATCGAGAACGACGAAGAGGGAATCGATCCACCCAACGAATCCTTGATTTCGGGAAAAAATTCGAGTGCACGTAGATTGGTCAAACTCTCGTTGGTTCGGTGAACCGAGACCGAATCGAACGCAACGGAGCCGTAGCCGTCGCCGAACCAGCCGAAATAGATTCGGGGGGCGACGGCGCTGTCACAGATCCCACCCGGGGCGACTTGTTCCTCCGTGATCTCAACCGTGGCCCAATAGTTGCGCCACCACTGGTCCGCAGAGGTGGTCTCGTCCAGACTCGCGCCAGCCGCATGCGTGTTCTCTCCGCAGGGCACGAAGATGGCGATGGGCGCGCTGCCTGTGGCGAGGTCTCGCTTGGCCCGAAACGAGAGCACATAGTGACCCGCGCTGAGATCACGTGCTTCGAGATCCATCCACTGGTTCAGATGCGCGATAAAACGCTGTGACGAGGCAATCTCGCCCTCTGCGATCGTCAGCCGAGCCGTCGCCTCGCCCAGGTGGGGGTCGCTGGTATCCAGGCTCCAATGGCTGGCACCCGCGGCAGTGTGGAGCTCCCATGCGCTCCCATTGGCAAAAACGGGAGGCGGCCCGGGGATCTCTTCGAAGCCGCCGTCGACGACGAGACTCTCCCAGCCACCCGCCAAGGCGCCACCGTCGAGGACGATCTCCCCTTCCCAATCGCTCGTCGCCTTCATGAGCGGCAGATCGCCGGCGATCACCTTCGGCTCATGCACATCGACCTGGATCTCGTCGATGAAGACCTGCCCCGAGCCCCCCTCGGGCAAGTGGGCTTCGACTCGCAGCGCGCTGAAATCGTCGAGGTCCACGACCAGATTGCCCGAGCTGATAGTGACCTCCTGATCGATCCCGTTCGCGTTCGAAAGCGTCGCGACCGCCGCCGGAAGGTCAACGCCGACGTCGTCCGTCGCTATCAATTCGAGTCTGAAGTCCGCGCCACTCAGGCCACTCGTCGCGACCCGGGCCGATACCTTGAACGCACCCCCCCGGTGGGGAGTCTCGAGGGTCTGGCTCAAGACGAGGTCGTCTGTGGAACAACCGACCGTCGCCGCGAGATCGGGAACCGCGAGGTGATACCCAACCCAACCCGAGCCCACTCCGGGGAAGGGAAAGAACTCGCCATAGTCCCAGGTTCCATGCGCCACCCCGCAGGTCTCGGCGTCGAGCGGTTGGGCCTGCCAGAACTCGGCCTGAGTCGAGCCGCCGTCGGGTTCATCGAGGGAGGGGTTTTCCAAAGCGGGCTCTACCTCGACGAGTCGGATCCAATCCAATTCGACGACGCCCGAGAAGACGTTCACGCTCGTCGAGGCGATCGCGCTCGAAAGATGGGCACGTATCAGGAACCCCTCGATCTCGGAGTCTTCCTCGATGGTGATCTGGCGCGGCGTGAGCAGACCGGGCGGCGAGTTGTAGGCCGAGTCATTCGAATGGACCTCGACGAATTCGCTGCCCGCGGCCGTCGCGTTGTCGACCTGGATCGATAACGTCCCGTACGTCTGCCAGATGGAGAAGCCCTGGTCATCCAGGGGAAACGCGGAGATCGCGAATTTCGGAGTCGTCGTCGGACTACCTGAGACGACGACCTCGAGCGGCGTCGAGATACGAAGGTTCGCTTCCAGCACGTAGGTCCCGGGACCCGGACTCGGGATGACTTGACTGAGCGAGAAGTGCTGCGGATCGGGCGGCCCGAGAACGAGGTCCAGTTGGGTCAGCCGCATCATGTTGCCGCCGCTCGGGTGCGGGACCCGATCCCAATCTCCCACGCCGTAGCGACCACCGGCGCTGCCACCACTGTTGAAGTACGTATACCAGCCCTCTGGCCAACCATCGAGCAGTCGATCCTCCTCGAAGGAGTCATTGAAGATACTTTGGGCCGCGCCGGCGCGGAAACGAGCCGGAGTATCCGGCAGCCACACTCCTTCCTGGTCGCCAGCCGCGACGGTCCCCGCGAAGTCGAGCATGGGGATCCATTCGATGAAGAGCCTCGCGCACTCGAGCTGGAAGGCCTGAAAGACCGAACGCGCCTCGACGTTCCGGTAGCCCCGAATGGGATCCGTGAGGTCCCCACCCGTCGAGTGGAAGACCTGGTTAACCTTGTACCTTGCGATTTCGCGAAGCGCGTCGACGACCTCAGGCGAGAGCGCACCCGCCGTGATCGAGGGGGCCAGGGCCAGGACCGAGTCGAAAAATCCTGCGCGTGCGGTGAAATCCGGGAAATCACGAATGCGGGCCACATCGATCGTCGTCGCTGCGATGGGATCACCCGATCCGCCGTTGTCCTCGAGCAGCAGTTGTAGGACCGTCATCGCACCGTAGAAGAGCCCACGGTGGTTGGCGGCAGCCACCACGATCCGACCAACTTCCATGCCCGCACCGGCGTCCACAACCTCGATCGCATATCCTTCGATCGCCATCGCGGCCGTCAGATCGATTTCGGACGAGAGTACGTCGTCGCCTCCCAGATCGAAGACCAGCTCGATCCCGCCGGCCGCGAACGTATAGTCGTCGCCGAGTTCGGCCACGAGGAAGTCCTCGAGATCGCCGACGCGCGTCCCGCCTTCCCACACACCCGGCGATTCCACGTATTGCGTTGAAATCGAGATCGCAGGCTTCGGCCCCGGCGAATTCGAGATTGCGAGTGCCGGGCTCCTCGTCACAACCTCCTGCGGCCTGGGAACGATCGCCGCCGCGGCACTGGACGAAACAAAAGCCGCCACAATGAGCATGAAGATCGCGGAGCGGCGAAGGCAAGCCGTGCAGCTTTCGCGAGAGGATCTAGGCCACACGCTATCCCCGGGTGGTGACCCAGAGCTCACACCACTGCTCCGACGAAGATCGCCGCTGATTTTACGCATGACGCTGTCCACCCCGCTGCCTTTTCCCTCTCAGATCTCCACTCACTTCATGCGTCCTCGGTCCGACAACCGCTTCCGGGTCCACACTCCGCTTTTCCAGTAAAACACGAACCTCAAAAGTCCCGATGAAATACCTTTGTGATTCGGACTTCGCATAAGGGATATCCACAGATTGTTAGGAACAACCCACAGCCCCCCTAAATCCCGCGGGGATCAGGCAGGGAAAGAAGGGATCCTAAAGACCTCGAAAGAGTCGATCGCCTCATCCGAAACGAAGCGGATCCGCGCAACGAGGTTTGTGGCGAGTCTGGCGTCGCACCAGCTGACCTTAGTTGCCGGGTACCAATCGGATGCCTCGATCGATACAGGGCGTCGGAGCGACCGCCCGAATAGGCGCCTCTCCCCTCGGATCGAACCTCTCGATGTTGGCCCCCTTACGGACGGGCGGCCCGCAAGAGGTCCGCGCACGCGACTTCAGCAACAGCGCAGCACACGCGAACGACCACTTGGGCGGCCCCTTCTAGAAAGAACGAGGCGCACGCGAGGACATCGCCCCGACGCACGTGCTCGAACGTAGTCCCCAACCAAACGAACTGAAGACCCCAGTCGCAGATCGCCCCAACGGAGCCTCGCGATCGCAGTATGATTCAGAGTTCAAAGCCACAAACCAGCAGAGGGCGACTGCCTCTCTGCACAACGCCCGTTTTTCCGATCAAAAGACTCCGAGTCCGCCTCGAATCCGCTCAGATCGGAGTCTCTAACGATTGGGTTCATTCGTCTGAAGTCGTATCCAATCCGTGCCTTACTGGCCTCCCCATAGCACGGCTATCCCGCCGGCCTTCCTCTCGGCGAAGAGTCCGCGAGCCCGACCCACCCACCTCATTTGATCTCAAGGAGCCCCCATGCGAGACCTCGAAGGAAAGACCGCCCTCATCACCGGCAGCGCGAGCGGAATGGGCCTGGCCTTCGCGGAGTGCTTCGCCCGCGAAGGGATGAACGTCGTGATGGCGGACATCGAGGAGACTGCGCTGCGAAAAGCCGCAGCGCAGGTCGAGGCGGTGGGGGCGAGCGTCCTCCCCGTGGTGACGGACGTGGGCGACGAGGCCTCGATGGACCACCTCGGTGAAGCGACCCGCTCCGCGTTCGGCACGGCGCACGTGGTTTGTCTGAACGCGGGGGTCTCCGCGCCGACCGGCCCAATGGAGCATCTCACGACGAAGGATTGGCGGTGGTGTCTCGACGTAAACCTCTGGGGCGTCATCCATGGCATCCGCGTCTTCCTACCCGAAATGAAGGCCCAGGACGAAGGACATGTTGTCGTGACGGCCTCCGTAGCGGGACTCACCTCCTATCCCTGGCTCGGCGCGTACAACGCCTCCAAACACGCGGTCGCGTCGATTGCCGAGTCGCTCCACTCGGAGCTTCGGGAGGCCGGATCCAAGGTCAAGGTCAGCTGCCTCTGCCCCGGCGCCGTCGCGACCAATATCGGAAGCTCGGATCGCAACCGGCCCAAAGAGCTCGCCAACAAGGGGGACGGCGACTCGGAGGTCGTCGCCCAGCTCCCGGGTGACCTCGACGCCTTCTCCGAAAATTTCGAGAAGATCTCGAAGGCCCCGGGCGAAGTCGCGGAGCGCGTGCTCGCCGCGGTGATCGAAGAGCGCTTCTGGATCGAGACGGACGAGACCTATCGAGAGCCTATCAAGGCCCGCCACCGCGCCATTGAAAACAAGACGGACCCGCCGGCGCGCGGCGTCATCCTCGGACCCTATCTGGACTGAGGCGCACGCCCCCGCGTCAAACGAGGTTCGTTCGGTTGGGCGACGGCCCCCCCTTCTCCCCAGGCCCGATCCGCTCCAACACTAGGGAGAGGACCCGGTCGCTGTGCCCTCCTCCGCTTCGCAAAGAGGTCCGTCGTTCATCAGCAGCGACTCAAGACGCCGGCGAGACGCCTGCGCCTCGCGCAAGCGGCCGACCTTCTCGTAGAGCGACGACAACTCCATGTGGACGGGAGAAAAATCCGGCGATTCGCGCGCGATCTTCTCGAGCGCAGCCAGAAGCTCGCCTTCGTCGCGAGGCGGAGCTCTGCCCGAGAGCTGCAGGAGCCACTCGACCCATTCGGGAACGTCGTCCCCACGCTCCGATCCCGCCACGAGCCCGAGCATACGGGTGAGCTGCGGAAGCATCTGCTTGGGATCCGGCCCCTCCCTCCGTACCCCGGGAACGGTCCCCCTCCGGGTCGAGACGTATCCCAGCGCCGCGAGGCGAGCGAGCGCCTCGGGGTCCAGCTCCAGAGCGGAGGTCGAATCCCCATCCGCGTCGGGCCCCCGCAACTCCACCAGTTGTGCGTGCAGATCCCCCACCGTGTCCTCCCGCTGATTCACGAGGTTGTTCTCTTCACTCGGATCCGCAGTCAGGTCGTAGAATTCCGGGTGGGGACCGTCGACGTATTTCAGGCCGTTTCGATAGATCGCGGCGAGCCGTGCCCAGCCATAGGCCATCTCCCCGTAATGCGACTCGACCAGGACGCTTCGATCCGGCGCCCTCCTTTTCGTCAAATCGTGCCCATCAGTGCCTTTCGGGGGGGCGAGACCGAGCAG
>Ga0315316_10000729_pt1 | contig 22060 bp, 23 predicted proteins | sample M160m3416metaG_FD_203702 | JGI IMG/M metagenome (GOLD analysis project Ga0315316, IMG submission 203702) | Ammonia-oxidizing marine archaeal communities from Monterey Bay, California, United States - M1 60m 3416 | ecosystem: Environmental > Aquatic > Marine > Intertidal zone | place: USA... | reverse complement strand
GAATTAAGAAATAATTTTTTTAAAGATGATTTTATAGAACAAAAAAAAATTCTTACAAAAAAAGAACACTATGAATATATGAAAAACCAAAAATCTAATACAAATTTTCACCAATGGATATCTTCTGATGGAAAAAATAATGTTGGTTATATTAGACTTTTAAAAGATGATGTTAGTATTATAGTTGATCAGAAATTTCAAAACAAAGGTATTGGGACAAAAATGTTGGAATTAATGGAAAAGGAAGCTAGAAAAATTGGCCTTAAAAAAATAAAAGCATTAGTACGAAAAAATAATTTTAGTAGTGAAAAAATCTTTTTAAAAAATAATTATAATGTAACCACATTAATGTTTGAAAAAGAAATTGAATAAAGTTTTTGACTAAATATTCTCTTGTTTTTCTTTTGTAACGACCGTTGTACCTGATGCTTTAGCAACAAGAAGTGGAGGTTCAATTGTCTTACACTTACTATCAAATTTTCCATTTGGTGTCGCTTCAATTATTTTAAATGCTTCAAATAGAATTTTCCTACTTGTATTCCCAATTTTTGTAGTTTTTCCTTTAACAACTAGAAAATCCCCTGCATATACAGGAGCTAAAAATTCAACATAATCATATGCACGTAATAACCCTTCATCTCCATCTATTTGTATAGTCAAATTTGTTGCAACATCTCCAAATAGTTTCATTATATGTGCACCATCAATTAGATTTCCAGCATAATGAGCATCACTAAGACTTATTCGTGTACATAATTCACATTCAAAACTCTTCTCATCCATGATGAACCTTTTTGATTTCTATAATGAAAGCTTTTTGGTTGACAAAGAAAATAAATTTCTAAAATATATCGAAGAGGAATCTATTAACCAATTATTCATTCAGATTTTTGTAGAATTTTTTCAAGTGTATCAACAAAATGATCTATCTGTGCTTCTGACACGATATATGCAGGATTGAACATGATGACTCGTCCCTCCGGAAGCACATTAATTCCATTTTTTCTCATCTCCATCGTAATGATTTCCTTTGCAAATGTTGAATTAATGACATCTATTCCAATTAATAATCCTGTACCTCTAATTTCTCTAATATTAGAGAATGTTTCAAGTTTCTTTAATTTTTCTAATGCGTATTTTCCCTTCAACTTAACTTGTGTAATTAAATTATCTCGGTCTAGAATCTCAAGAACTTTTAATCCTAGGGCACATCCTTCTTGTGTTCCAGTAATACTATTTCCTCTGCGATGAATTTTAGAAAACGACATTCCTTTCTTTTCTAATTTGTCCCATGCATCAATAATTTTTTCATTGAATAAAGTGATGGCGACGGGATAATGACCTGCACTGATAGCCTTTCCCATGCATATTATATCTGGTTTCTCATCAAATGATTGGCTATATGCAAATTTTCCAGCTCGTCCTACTCCTGTTGTGACTTCATCTGCAATCATAAGAATATCATTTTTTTTACAAATTTTTCCAATTCCATTAATATATTCAGATGGTAAAGGAATGGAACCTCTCACTCCCATTATCGGTTCATAAAAAAATCCTGCAACAATCTTATTTTTTATTCTTGCATTTTCAATTTTCTCTTCAAAACTGTTAATAATTTCATTACTTTGATTCTTTTTTTCATATATTGGTGCACTGATAGTAAATTCATTTTTTTCTGGATCAATCAATCTTAACATTTCACCGACAGAACCATGATAACTGCCATCAATGGTGGCAAAGACTAAATCTTCTTCCTTGTGACCTTGTGCTAAATGATATTTGACAGCTTCTTTTCTTGCATTTTCATTTGCCATACTTCCAGTTGCAGAAAAAACTAATTGTTCCATAGATGTACGTTTACACATGGAAGTTGCAAGCTCTTCAGCATAGGGGTTTGTATATTCTTCATACAGATGGGTGGTTACTCCACTTAATTCTTGTTTAACTTTAACTAATTCAGGATGTCGCATTCCTAAAATATTATACCAATATCCAGCTACACCATCAAATAAAACACCGAATTCTTTTGTTGTAATTTCTAAACCGTTTCCATCCAAAACTGTGAATGTTTTTTCTCGGTTTCCAAATTGTGGTGCTATCTTTGAGTGTTTAACAGATTCGGATAACATTTCTAATTTTCTCTATTTTCTTACATATATGAATAATTCTTATTATTCTTCCTTTCTCCTTTTCTAATATTTTTAAATATCAAAGTCTATTCCTTGTGAAAGAGGTAATTTTGAAGAAAAATTTGTTGTAATGGTGGCACGTCTCATGTATGATTTCCATGCATCAGAACCTGATTCCCTACCTCCGCCTGTTTCTTTTTCTCCACCAAAGGCACCGCCAATTTCTGCACCACTTGGACCTATATTCACATTTACAATCCCGCAATCAGAACCATTTTGACCGATAAATTGTTCTGTTTCAAGCAAATCGTTGGAAAAGATACACGATGCTAAACCTTGAGGAACATCATTTTGAATTTTTATTGCATCTTCAAATTTTTCATATGGTACTAGATACAGAATTGGTGCAAATGTTTCTGTTTTCGTAATTTCTTCTGGGTTATCTAATTCTACAATAGCAGGAGTTACGTAGACGCCTTCTCCATCTATAGAAACTCGTTCCCCTCCAAAAACTTTTCCTCCTTTTTTTCTACATTCATTCAAAACATCTGTCATTTTTTGAAAAATTTCTTCATTAATTATTGGACCTACTAAAATATTATCTTTTAGTGGATTTCCAATTCTGATATTTTTGTAATAAGCTTTGAGTTGCTCAGAAAGCTTATCATAAATTGAATTATGAGCAATTACTCTTCTTAAGGTTGTACATCTCTGTCCACTTGTACCTACAGCTGAAAAAATTATTGCCCGTGTAGTCAATTTCATATTTGCGCTAGGAGTTACAATCATTGCATTATTTCCGCCTAGTTCCATGATTAATTTTCCAAATCTCTCAGTTACCATCCTACCTAAATTTCGCCCCATTTCTGTTGAACCAGTTAAACTAACTAAATTAATTCTATGATCTTTTGCAATCCATTCCGCCTGTTCTTTTTCTCCATTAATTATGGTAAAAATATTCTCAGCAGCTTTTTTATGTTCATATTTTTCAACAGCATTTTTCCAAATTTGATAAACAGCCAAGGCTGTAATTGGTGTTTTGGGCGACGGTTTCCACAATGAAACATTTCCACAAATCGTAGCAATTGTAAAATTCCAACTCCAGACTGCAACTGGGAAATTAAATGAGGTGATAATTCCTACAGTTCCAAGCGGATGCCAGATTTCTTGAATTCTATGACCTGGCCTTTCGGATGGCATTGTTAAACCATACAATTGTCTAGACAATCCAACTGAAAAATCACAGATATCTATCATCTCTTGAACTTCCCCCATACCTTCTTGCAGAATTTTTCCAGATTCTATTGTTACTAATTTACCTAAATCTTGTTTAGACTTTCTTAATTCTTCACCAAATAATCTTATCAATTCTCCTCTTTGTGGCGCTGGAATTTTTTTCCAATTATTTTCAGATTGTTTTAAAATCTCTATTTTTTCTGAATACTCATTAGAATTAGTTTTTTTTATACTAGCTAGAAATGTTTTATCAATAGGACTTACAACTCTAATTTTCTCATTGTCCGTTCCTTCATCCTGAAAATTTACTCCATTTGATTCATGTATACCCAAATTAAACTTTTTAAAAATTTCATCATATTCTTTTTTCATAATTGAATTATTTCTCCTTTTTTAAAATCTTTTGATGTCATTCCATTATCTGGTCTCCTTAATCCTATATTTTCTATACTGAATTTTTCTCCTTGTTTGATTTCAGATATTGCAAATATACTCCTCCTTACAGTTTTTTTAAGATTAATTTCTACTTCAGTTGGAATTATCTCTTTTGAATCCATGGAATTATGATATGTTATATTCAATAAATGAAATATTTAATTCTTAATAAAAAATGATTCTATTAAACTCAATGATAGTAGATTTTATAGAAATACATTAAAAGTGATATTTTAGAGGAATTGTATGTATAATTTAAAGGGGAAAAAAATTTCTGTAAAAGAAATTTCAAATTTTTTAAAAATTACCTATAATGGAAAAGACTTTAAGATTTCTTCTATTAGTTCTTTAAATAATGTAAAAAACAACTCAATACTATTCTATTCTGATGTTGTGAATACAAAATTTCAAATTAAAGATAATGTCACATATGATCTAAAAAATCTTGAAAAATTTCATAATATAGTTTTGATTTCAACAAACAAAATTAAAAATAAAATAAAAACTCCTGTTTTGGTCTCAAAAAATCCTCGTCTTGATTTTCAACGAGTTGTCATGAAATTTTTTGTTGAAGATGAAATTAAGCCAGGATTGCATGAAACAGCTGTAATTGAGAGTGGAGCAAAAATTGGGAATAATGTATTCATTGGTTCCAATTGCTATGTTGCAAATAATGTAAGTATCGGGGATAATACTAAAATTTTATCAAATACTTGTATTTTTGGTAACACAACGATTGGACAGAATTCTATTATCAAATCAAATACTACTATTGGAAGTGAAGGATTTAGTTTTAGTTATGATGATAACGAACTTGTTCATTTTCCACATGTTGGTAAAATAAAAATTGGGAATAATGTATGGGTAGGTTCAAATTGTACGGTTGAAAAATCACAGCTAGAACAGACCATCATTGATGATCATGTAAAAATTGATGATTTAGTTCAAATCGGACATAATTCAAAAATAAAAAAATTTACTCAAATTGCAGCTGGTGCAATAGTTTGTGGAAGAGCTGAAATTGGAAAAGGCTGTTGGCTTGCACCAAATTCTGTTATTTCAGATGGTTGCAAAATTGGAGAAAACTGTTTCGTAGGTGCATTATCATATGTGAAAAATAATTTTCCAAAAAATTCTATATTAATTGGTTCTCCTGCAAAAATTTTGAAAGATTCAAAAATTTAATTTTATTCTAGTTGTTTGTTAAAAACATCATTATAGAATAAACAATACTGCTAATTTTTTAGTTTATAGAGATATAGTAAAGCATATTTTGGGATATTTTTACCTTCATTTAATGATTAATTCGATTAAATCAATACTTGATAAATTAGAATACAAAATTAATGATGAAGATACACAATTATCTGAATTTTTTAAAGAAAATGGGTACTGTATAATTCCTAAATCAAATTTTGTCGAAGAAAATATAGATGAATTTAAAAAAATCGTTGATGATTTACTAAAAAAAGAATCGTGGCGAGGAGGTTGGGAAGGCAAAGAAGAATATATGAAGTATAAAAAAGATTTTCAAATTGGAGCTTATAGACTAGGCAATCTTTTCAATAAGCATAAGTTATTTCTTAAATTATTAACTGAAAGTAATATACTAAAAGTCACATATGGAATTCTAAAAGATGATATAAAAATTGGTGCGTTAGATATGCGTGAACCTAAAAAATCTAAAGGTTCACAGGATCTTCATATTGATTGGATACCAAAAAAAAATTCTAGTGATCCCACAGAAAACATAGTTTGTTTTATTTTTCTAGATGATTCGACGAAAGAAAATGGTTCTATTCGTGTAGTGCCAAAAACTCAAAGAAAGACTGGTTGGATAAATGAAAATTTGGATGATTTATCTCAACATCCAAACGAAATAACTCTTGAAGTAAATCAATCAAGTATTGTTCTAATGAATGCAAATCTTTGGCATGGTGGAACCACAAATCTTTCTGGAAAAAGAAGACGTGTTTTATTTTTAGATATTAGGAGAAGAGAGATTCCACAATTATTAAATCAAAGAATTTACTTGGAAGAAGAAACACAAAAAAATCTTTCAGAAATAGAAAAATTTCTTTTGGGTGTAGGAGAAAACGATCTAATTTTTGAGGAACGAGTATCCACTGCTGGAAATGCATATAGAAAACAGTTCAATGCTGACACATTTATGAAAAATCAAAATTAATTTTTGATTGCTATTCCTACTCCACAATTAATGAGATAATCTTTACAAATTAATTCTTTATATTTGAAATTCTTTTTCTTTTTAAATTCATTCCATGCTTTTGATACTCCGGGATGTTCACTACTCTTGATATCATGTGCCATTAAAACTCCTTTATTTGATAACATGTTTGAAAAAGTACTAAGATCTTTTTTGACATCTTCATATTCGTGGCTTCCATCAACAAAAATCAAATCAAAAGGTTGAAATTTTTTAAGAATATCTAAATTCTGCTTTTTATCTGATCTACCACAAATTATAGTCAAATTTTTTCTTACTAGATTTGCTAAAAGATCACTTGAATTTATTCCTGCACTAAAGGTATCTATCGCAAAAATACTATCAAAATTAAAAAATTTATTTAATATCGTATTAAATTTCCCAGTGCTAAATCCAACTTCTAAAAAATTATTAAATTTCTTTTGTTTCTTTTTTTCATAATCTTTTAAAAAAAAGATTAAGTTCGATAATTCTTCTGGAATGTGCATTAGATGCGTTCTAGTTCCATCGAATAATCTATGTCCTCCATATTCAGCATTTGCTTGATATCTAAAAAACTCAATTAATTTCTCTTTTTCTTTTTTAGTTTTTAAATCTCTAAAAATATAATCCTTCATTTTATATCACAGAATTGCTCAAATTAGATTATATTTAAATTAATTATTTCATTACTATCCAAAAACTTTTCCAATCATTTTTTCCAGAAATTTTTATCTTCTTTTGATGATTATACTGGAATAAATGAAAAATTGGAATATCTAATCTTAAAACTCGTTAATATTTTATATACTTGAATAATAAAATTTGATTTGATGCCTGCAAAGAAAAAAGATCTAAAATTACTATTTGTAAATCCATGTTTACGTCCTGGGGGTTTTACAAAACTACTCCCAGTTGGATTAGCTTCAGTTATGACTTATTTCCATGAAAAAAATTACAAGTTTACATTATTAGATATTGATATAAATGAATTTGATGATGTATATGTTGAAAATTACATAAAGAATAATCATTTTGATTTTGTGTTAATTGGAACTATAGTTACACACTACAAATGGGTTAAATGGTTTGTCAACATGACAAAAAAACACCAACCTAATTCATGTGTTATTGCTGGCAATTCTGTTGCTGGTTCAATTCCTGAAGTATTTTTGAATAATACCAAAGGGGATATTGTTGTAACTGGTGAAGGTGAAATTTCTGCATACGAAGCAGTAGAAGCAGTTCGTTTAGAGAAAGATTTGAAAACCGTTCAAGGAATTTCATTTAGAAATAATGATAAAACAATCACTACAACTGATCATAGAAGAGTAGGAAATATCAATGATTTTCCAATGATAAATTGGGATTTATTTGATGTTGAAAGATATATGAAAAAACCTACTTCTAACGCTGACAAAGATATTAAACCGGAAGATATGCGTGCTATGCCTATAATTACTGCTAGAGGTTGTGCATTCAAATGCAGTTTTTGTCATTATGTATTTTGGGATGATCCTTATAGAAATAGATCTCCAAAAGAGATCGTTGACGAAATTGAATATCTTATGAAAAAATACGATGTTCAGTATGTTGAATTTTGGGATGATCTTAGTTTTGCATCTGCAATAAAAGCCGAGAAATTATGTGATGAAATTATTTCTAGAAATGTAAAAGTAAAATGGAACTGTGCAACTCGTGTTGATCTATTTACACGAGCTAATCTATCGTATGAAGATTCGATTAGAGTTGCTAAAAAAATGAAACAGGCCGGTTGTTATCAAACTGGATTTTCATTAGAATCTGGTAATAAAGAAATTCTAAAAATGATGAATAAAAATATTGAAGTTGACGCATTTTATACTACAGTTTACGTTTTACGAGAAGCCGGAATAATTGTAGACACAAGTGTAATTTTTGGTTATCCTATAGAGACTAAAGAGACAATAAAAGAAACGTTTGATCAATGCTTTAAAGCTGGAATTTATCCAAGTATTGGATTTCTTTTACCTTTACCATACACTGCAATGTATGATTATGCAAAAACAAATGGTTTCATTACTAACGAGGATAAATATTTGGAATCTATTACTGAAAGACAAGATATTTGCATTAATTTGACTAAGATGACAAATGAAGAGGTCATGTCTGCTATCAAAGAAGGAGCAAAAAAATTGAATGACTCTCTAGAACTTGGGTTGAATGAAGATACTTATATCAAATCCAGAGGTGCTACAGGAGCAAAAGCAAAGAAAAAGAAATTGAATCCTCCAATGGATCCCGAAATGAAAAGAAATGAAAATGATGTCACATTTAATTATTCTCGATCTGAATTTAAGTTTGAAGAACAACCAAAAACTTCATCTAATTAGTTTTCAAAAATTCTTCATCTTCCTTTAAAGATTTTTCATCACCTTCATTTTTATTCACATTTTGATTTAATTTGATTAATTCTGGTTCTAAATTGAAAAGATTTACAATATCTTTTAGTAAAATTGGTCTTTTGCTAATTTTTGAGATTATTATTTTCACTAATTCTAAATCTTCAGGACGATCAACTGCATATCTTAGATCTGATAAATTTTCTGAACTTTCTATATGTTTTATTTTGAATTCATTTTTGTGATTTGGAAAATATGGGGTAACATGTTCTTTTTCTGAAGGAAGTCTTGCATTTTTGTATGCAATTTCTAATGCATTATATGTGAAAATTTCTACTTCGGTACCACTTGGAAGGGTATACTTGGACAAAAAATTTGTAACATAATCATATGAATTTTCACTAAAGAATTTTATATTTTGATCAACAATAGTTGGATCTATTAATGGTTTATCCGAAGGAATTCTAACTATTGCTGACATAGAAAATTTTCTTGCACATTCATAATGCCGTTTGAGAACATTTTCTGAATCTCCTCTAAAACATTCTATTCCTATTTTTTTTGAATAATCCACTATCTTGTTATCTTCTTCTAAATCTGTAGTTGCTACTACAATTTTATCAATCAGTTTGGATTCCTTTAATTGTTTTATAACAAAGTCTAGAACTGTTTTATCTTTTTCAATATTTTTTAAAACTTTTCCTGGCAGTCTAGTTGATCCCATTCTAGCTTGAACAATACATCCAATCATCAATTAACATCTTTTATCATATTTTCATCGATTAAAATTTTAATTAACTCATCTTTGGAAAGAAATTCAACTTTATCTGAAGAATATTGCTCAGTACGTTTAGTCTCTTCTAAACAATCCCATTTTGAATATGTTTCCTGATTCATTTGTCTATCGAAAATTATATAGTAATCATCAATTTCATAGGTATTTCTTAATTCTTCTTCACTGATTAATGATTCATGAAACTTTTCTCCAGGCCTAACAAGTATTTTTTTTATGTCAATAGATGTTTTCAAAACTTCAAATAAAGAATCTTTTAAAGTTTCTAACTTGTATGATTTTAATTTAGGAACAAAAACTTCACCACCATTACCAAGTTTTATAGAATCAAAAATGAGTTTTATAGCTTGATTCATAGTGATGTTAAATCTAGTCATTGAGAAATCAGTAACTGTGAGTTCTTTTCCATTTTTAATCTGTTCAATAAATTTTGGAACTACGGAATTACTACTTCCTAACACATTTCCATATCTGACTGCTATGAATTTTGTTTTGTGTCTTTCTGGATTTGTATAGTTTCTTGCTGTAATGAAAAGATCTTCCATTAGATGTTTAGTTGCTCCATATGTATTCAGAGGTGAAACTGCTTTATCTGTGCCAACACAAATTGCTATTTCTACATCCTCTTCCAAACAACATTCAATTACATTTTGACTACCTAGTACATTTGTCTTAATTGCTTCAACTGGATTATATTCTACAATTGGTACATGTTTTAGTGCTGCTGCATGAATAACAATATCAATATCTTCCAATGCTTTTGAAAGTCTTTCTTTATCTCTAACATCTCCTATCAAAAAACGTAAACGTGTATCGTTTACTTGACTTTGCATTTCAATTTGTTTAGATTCGTTTCTACTGAAAATTCTTATAGTATCAACTTCTGTTTGAAGAATTTTTTTTGTTAATGCAATACCTAATGAACCTGTTCCTCCAGTTATTAGCACTTTTTTCCCATCAAACATAGTCTCATTTTCCAAATCAGTACTACAATAAGGTTACGTCTAATATGTTGTAGTAAGAATTATCAATCCAAACTTTTATTCATCAAATTGAAGAGTTTTTCAGATGGAAAAAGAAAATTTTACTGTATTTGAATTAGAAACTCATGAAACAAAAGACATCTTAGATGATCACAAAAATGGAGAATTAACTGTAATTTGGAGAAATTGGGATGAAATAATTAATCAACCCAATATGATTTATTTAAATTCTGTAAATCCTGGAGAACGAAAAGGACCTCATATTCATAAAAACAGAACAAGTTATTTTTTCTGCTTGCAAGGGAAAATGATTATTGTAATTAAAGACAAAAATGGAAATTACCATGAAATTGAAGCTGATTCAGAAACTTCAAAATTAGTTGCTGTTTCTAATGGTATTGCCGCAGCAATAATCAATCCTTCAAAAAATATCTCTAAAATTCTAGTTCTTGCTGATGTTGCATGGAAACCTAATGATAATGAAATGGAAAATACAACATTTGAAGATTATGACTGGAAAAAATGGGAAAATTCATAGTCTAAATTTAAAACATTATTAAGATTTTATATACTTGAATAATAAAATTTGATTTGATGCCTGCAAAGAAAAAAGATCTAAAATTACTATTTGTTAAACCTTGTTTACGTCCTGGGGGTTTCACAAAACTACTCCCAGTTGGATTAGCTTCTGTAATGACATATTTTGAATCCAAAGGTTATCGTTTTACTCTATTAGATATTGATATTGATGAATTTAGTGATGAATATGTTGAAAACTATATAAAAAATAATAATTTTGATTTTGTTTTAACTGGAACAATTATCACTCATTACAAATGGACAAAATGGTTTGTCAATATGACAAAAAAACATCAACCTCAATCATGTGTAATTGTTGGCAATTCTGTTGCAGGTTCTATTCCAGAATTATTTTTGAATAATACTAAAGGTGATATTGTAGTTACTGGAGAAGGTGAAATTTCTGCATATGAAGCGGTTGAAGCAGTTCGTCTAGAAAAAGATTTGAAAACTGTAGAAGGAATATCCTTTCGAAATATTGATGGAACAATTACTACAACTGATCATCGAAAAGTTGGCGATATCAATGATTTTCCAAATATCAATTGGGATTATTTTGATGTTGAACGTTACATTACTCAACCAGAAACATTCCCTGATAAAGAAGCAGATCCGGAAGATATGCGTGCACTTCCTGTCATCACTGCAAGAGGTTGTGCTTTTAGATGTTCATTTTGTCATTTTGTTTTCTGGGATGATCCGTATAGAAATAGAAAACCTGATGCTATTATTGAGGAAATTGGACAATTACAATCGAAATACAATATTAAATACATAAATTTCTGGGACGATCTTAGTTTTGCATCAGCAATTCAAATGGAACGATTTTGTGATAAGATTATTGCAAGTGGTTTAAAATTCAAATGGATTGCATCTGTACGAGTTGATCTATTTTCTAGAGGTAACGCAAAAGGAGAAGATGCATTGAGAGTAGCTAAAAAAATGAAACAGGCAGGTTGCTATTCGGTAGGTTTCGCATTAGAATCTGGAAATAAAGAAATTTTAGAAATGATGAACAAAAAAATTGATCCAGAAGAATTCTATGATACCGCACATGTTCTAAGAGAGGCAGGAGTAATTTGTCAAACAACTGTTCTATTTGGTTATCCACAAGAGACTAGAGAAACAATAAAAGAGACTTTTGATCAATGTCTAAAAGCAGGTTTGTATCCAAGTATTGGATTTCTTATGCCATTACCATACACTGCAATGTATGATTATGCAAAAGTAAATGGTTTCATCACTGATGAAGATGCTTACTTGGACTCTATTACTGAAAGACAGGATATCAATATCAATATGACTAAACTCTCAAATGAAGAAATAATGAATGCAATCAAAGAAGGTGCTGCAAAGCTAAATGAAATGTTGGATCTTGGATTAAATGAAGATACTTACATTCGAACTAAAGGTTACAAAAATAGATTAGATAATCTTGAAAAACAACGACCAAAATTAAATCCTAAAAAAGTTAAAAGAAATGTTAATGATATGAGTTTTAATTATGCACAAACTGATTTTAAATTTGAAGAACAATCAAATGCTTAGTAATTATTGAATATCTTGAACATATGTTTTGCAATTTGAAATTCGTATGGAGTATCAATCATTAATCCAGTTTCAATTGGAATCTCAAAAGGTAGAACTTTTGACGTATACCATGTTTTAGTTTTTAAAATAATTTCTTTTCTAATTACATGCAAACCATTCATTTGGTAGACTATTGGTGATGATTGACGACTTTTTGGTTTATTTCTTAGTGGTTTAACTATTTTTAAAAAACCATTTGAATTCTTTTCTACAATATTGTAATATGGATTAAGATGTTGTTTATAGACTGCAAAAACTGCATCACAATTTTTTCTATTTAATAATTCAATGGCACCTTTTACATCCTTCATTCTTAGAAATGGAACTGTAACATCAAGATTAGCTATTACATCAAACTCATAATTCATTTGTTCCAATTTTTTTATTGCATGTAAAATTACATCAATTGTTGTTGAATTATCTTTAGCCAATGTTTTTGGTCTTAAGAATGGAACTTCTGCACCACTATGTTTTGCAATCTTCGCAATTTTTTTATCTTCAGTTGAAACTATGACATGACTAAAAATATTAGATTTTAGTGCTTTTTGAATAGCATGGGTGATTAAAGAGGTTCCTCCAATATCTCTCAAATTTTTTCCTGGTACACCTTTTGATCCTCCTCTTGCAGCAATGAAACATATTGGTTTTAATTTCATTTTTACAATTTTTCCTCTATTTCTAAAACTAATTTATTTGAATAAATTGCTGTATCGAAATCTGTTAATTCAAACATTTGGGAATTTTTTAAATGATCTAAAAAATAATTCATTGATTTTTTTAAAGAATTTTTACCATTAGTTTGAAAACTAAAATCAATCTCTTCTTTATTTTTTGGATTGGTAAATAATCCATTTTCGTCAAATGTGTCTCTTGGATATGAAATTTCTATTTTTCCATTTTTTATTATCGCAAATCCGTTAGTACCAACAATAACAATATTTTCTATAAGTGGTGTTGCATATGAAGTAAAAATTGATGCTACCATGCCGTTCTCAAATTGTAAATTTACTGAATTTGTATCAAATGATGTACCATTATTAGAAATTAATCTTGGTAAATAACTTGCATTAGTTGTTTTTCCGAAATTAAAAACCATCAAATCAATCCAATGTATGGAACTATTTTCAATTATATTGTGTAAATTATTTTCTCCATCTGCTCTCCAGTCTCCTAGATATTTTTCTTTGAAAGCAAGTCCTTGTGATGTAATGATGTTTATTTGAATAATTTTACCTAGTTTTTCAGATTTTGAATATACTTTTAGAAAATCATTGAATTCACTATAACGTAAATTAAAACCAAAAAAAACACGTTTCTTTTGTTCGCTGGTCAGTTTTTCTAAATATTCTATACCCTCTGAAGATGTTACAGGAGGTTTTTCACAATAAATTAGACAGTTTGAATTTTCAATAACCTCTTTTAGATATTCAAAATGTGTATTATTTGGTGATGCAATGATTATTCCATCACATTCATACAAATCTTTTAAATTATTTGTAATTCTTGAATCGTCAATATTTTTTGTAGGATGATATATCTTGTAAACATCAACGTCCTCTTCTCTTTCTACAATGTCTAATAGCTTCTTAGCATGATTCCTATATCCAATAAAGCCTATTTTATGCGTCAACTGGACACCTATCACATGGAAATACTTGATTCCTATTATTTTTCAAATGTTTGTTTCTTAATTCTGTAAATTTATCACTATTCCAAATATCTTTGATTGATTGTTTTTTTACTGAACCTACACTTAATTCACTTTTATAATCTATATCACATGGATTACATAATCCATCATACCAAATGTACATTCTTTCCCAAAGATAGTTACATGGACCTGGAGCCATTATTTCTTTTGGATTGTTGTAAGTATCCCATCTATTTTCCATTTCTACCATTACAACATTATCTACATATTTTTTCCAAAAGTCTCTAAATTTTTGTGGATCCTGATTCTTTTCTATTTTAACACCACTAACTCTAGTTTCAATTTTTGAATCAGGATAAAATTTTTCTTTAATATCTTTGAATTTTTTTACATTGTCAACAATCTCTTCAAAAATCCCTTTAACTCTAATCGATTCATATTCATCTTTCTTGTAAGAGTCAATAGAAAAAACCATGTTTGTTACACCACTTTTAAGAATTTGATGAATTAATTTTTCATTTAATTTTGTTGCATTTGTATTTATTTTCAATTCAAAAAATTTTCCAGAACAATATTCTAACATTTCGCCTAATTTTGGATGTAATGTTGGTTCACCTCTTGATGCTAGAGTAATTGCTTTTGTACCTCCTGCCACTGCATCATCTATAATTTTCTTAAAAAGCTCAAAGTCAATCATTCCCATAAATTTATTATTTGAAGTAAATGTCTCATCAATTTGAAAGCACATTATACAACGTAAATTACATGCTGAAACAGGTTCTATTAACAAATAAACTGGAAAATCATATACAGTTTTTTGTTTTGGAAAATAATTCATTTTGTATCTAAAAATTAAATATTCAGACCATGTTTCTTGTTTATTTGATTCTAAAAAATGAATTTCTTGAGGAGACAATAAAGTTAAATCATTTTTTTTTAATAACAGTATAATTTGTTCTAGTATTTTTTTATCCTCATTTTTTTCAATTAACTCTGCTTGTTCATTTAAAATTATAATTAATGATTTTACATCAAAATCTTTTTTTGTTAAAAATGTGACTCCTTCTCTAGGCATAAATCTAACAAAACATTCCCATATAATAATATCATTCTAAACATAGCTCTGATATTTTATGAATAAACAATATATCCGACACATAAAAAATTAAATTGATTATTAAAAAAATGGAAAATACAATATGTATCATTGAAAACTTGGATGATATTAAAATTATAAAAAAACAATTGAATAATTACCAAAATCTAAAAATATTTACATTAAATTACAATACACATAAACTACTAGAAAAAAATCACATTAGTCATGAAATTGGTGAACTCCATCTTACTGCTGATGATAAGAAATTCATCAATCAATTGGCACTAGACACCACGTTAAATTGGTGGAAAAATAAAGAAATTCAACAAGTACTTACTAGAAATAATATTGCTATTCCTGAATTTATTGAAATGGAATTATTTCAATACATTTTATCAATTTTTAAAAGTGCAAAAACAATTCTTAGAATAATTGATGATCATTCTCCAAAAAAAATTCTTTCTGTAACAAACCTAAATCCGTTTATCGAATCCATTTGTAATAAATTAAATATTAAATTTCAAAATTTATCTGATGGCAAAATATTGTCACTTCATTATGATAGAATTAACATAAAATATAACATTGGACCTATACCTCTTTCAATAACAACATCTAGAACAAAATATAAAAAAATAAAAAATTTCACTGAAAAAATTTCTCAAAAATCTTTTAGATTGACACCTGACAAAAACCAATCAAAAAATGATACAATTTTATTACTAGAATTTAATCCCATAACTTACGAATCATTAATTAATGAATTGGAGAAGCTTGGAAAAAATATATTTTTATTAAATCAACGCCGTCCAGCAATTTTAAATAAAAAAAGTTTAGAAATCATAAAAAAATCAAATTGTAAAATTATTGATTTAACAAATTTTGAAAAAGGCGTAAAATCTCAAATCTTAAGGGAAACTAAATCTCTTATGAAAAATCTGGAAAATCTTTGGAAAAATGATCTTTTATTTGAAAAACTTTTTTCTATAGATTCGTATACTCTTTGGTATTCAATTAAACCAATTTTTAGTAAAATGTGTGATGAAAGATTCAGTGAATCTTTAAAACGAATTTTACTTTTAGATGAGCTATTTTCCCAATTTAATATTTCTGAAATATTAGAGTGGGCTGAAACAGGACAAGAAGAAAAAGAAGTTCTCGCTGTTTCAAAAAAACATAATGTGAAATCTATAATGTTACAACATTCAATGTTTCCGATTGGTGAAATATGGAAACCATTCGGTAGATTTCTTGCACTTTTTTCACATGAACATAAAAGTGATTATCAGGCAATTTGGGGAAATCTTACACACGTACATGCTATCTCAAATGGTCATGATAAAGAAAAATTATTAATTTCAGGTAGTCCAAAGCATGATTCATTTTTTTCCTTAAAACAAAACCACAACAAAACAGGAAAAATATTATTAGCTACAACTGGACCTCCTGCAATTTTTGCAGAAGATTCAACAACTGATATTTTTTTAAAATATGATAAATACATAAAAGAAATATTTCGAGTAGTAAAAAAGAATTTTCCTGATAAAGAATTAATTGTAAAACCACATCCGCAATCTGATTTCATAAATAATGCAATAGAACTAATCACTGAGACTGATTCTAATGCAAAAATAATTCTAGATGCAAATTTACCTGAATTAATCAATGACTCTGATTTGGTGATTAGTTTTAACACATCTAGTATATTATTAGAATCTATTATTTTGAATAAACCAACAATTTCATTAATCACTGATGAATGGGCACAAGAAAATGAAATTATTAAGATGAATGGTGTGATGTCAATAAACGATGTCAAAAATGTAGAAGACGCTATCTCAAAAATTATTTCAAATGACGACTATAAACTTGAACTTCAATCTAACGCAAAACATTTTCTAAAAAATTATCTTTCATATCATGGTACTGCATCAAAACAATTGGTTGAAATATTGAAAAAAATCTAATGTTATTTTACCATGATGTATATCCGCCATCAATAACAAACGTTGAACCAGTTGAATAACTTGATTTTCCACTACATAGAAATTCAATTAAATGATTCAATTCATTTTTCTTCATCATTCTCTTTAGTGGTGTATGTTTTGAATATGCATTAATGAATTTTTTATTTTGTTTATGTTCTACTCCGCCTGGAATTACACAATTAACTTGAATATTTGGTGCTAAATGTATTGCAAGATATTTTGATAGATTTATGACAGCTGATTTAGACACTCCATAACCAATATCCTTGTGACTTCCTTCATACATATCTGGACGAGGAGAAATTATTCCGTATGTTGATGAAAAATTAATAATTCCTGATTTCTTATTATTTTTTGCAAATTCTCTACACACTGAAAACAAAGTTGTCACATTGGTTTTTAGATATTCATCAAATGTCTCTAAAGGGAAATTAAAGAGATTATTCTTTCTTTTACTTTTTGAAACATGATCATTTATAGCAAAACAATTTATCAAATAATCTGAGTGATTTTTTTTGAACCAATTTTTTACAAATTTTTCATCGTTTAGATCATGTCCTAATTGAAGATCTAATTTATAGATCTTATTTTTCTTTTCAAGAAATTTGGAAATTTCTTTTCCTAATAATCCCTCAGAACCAGTTATTGTAATTTTTTTCATTTCATTGAACCTATAATCTAAAATTTAACAAAAAATTTGCCTCAATTTTTTTTGATTAGGAATCTCAGTTGGCCAAATCTTCTTTTTTCCATTTCCTTGAATTTTATCTAAAACTCTAATATCTCTCACTAATCTTTGTAATCCTTGAGGTTCTAATGATGCTGCCTGATCGTGACCGTACCAAGTTCTATTTACTGTAATATGTCGTTCAATTGAACTTGCACCTAACATAACTGCTGGAATTGAAACATTTGTGGCACCAACTTCATGTCCACTGTAACCCACTTTACATTTGAATTTTTTTTTCAATTCAGGAATCATGTTGAGATTTGCTTCTTCGGTAGGCATTGGATATGCACTATGACAATGCATTAGTTCAAAAGGACATTTATTTTTTTTGAAAATTTTTATTGCATTTTCAATATTTTTCATTGTACTCATTCCAGTTGAGATAAATGTGTATTTTTTTTCTTTTGCAATAAGTTCTAATAATTTTGTATGTGTAAGCATAGCTGAAGCAACTTTATTGTATTTAGTTTTATATTTCCTCATTGAAATCTGACTTTCTGTATCCCAACAAGAAACAAACCATTCTATATTTTTCTTTTTACAATATTTGTTAATCTCTTCAAATTGTTTCAATGAAAACTCCCTATGTAATCTCATTTCTCGTTGAGTTTTACCCCATGGACTATCAAGTGGAGAATCTAAGAATTTTTTTGTATATATCTTTTCAACATTTTTTTTTTGAAATTTTACAGCATCACACCCTGCAATTTTTGCAATATCTATAATCTTTTTTGCAACTTTTAGATTACCCAAATGATTTGTTCCAATCTCTCCAATTACAAATACCATATTATTGTCAAATTTTTATCTAATAAATCCCTTAAAATGACTTTCTAAGAATTCATAAACTGTCTAATATCACATTAACAAATTCTCTAAATGCCCCTTTTCCTCCTTCTTTTTCACACTTTAAATCTGAAATTGATTTAATTTGTTTTTGTGCATCTGAAGGGCAGGCTGTAAGTCCTACCAGACTCATAATTTTTAGATCGTTGACATCATCTCCAATGTATGCAACATTTGATGGTTTAACGTTGAATTTTTTACAAATCCCTGAAAAGATTTTTTCTTTTTGTTTTATGTTGATATGACAATCGTCTGCTTTTACTTTTTTTGCACGAATTTTTACAATTTTGGAATTTTCGCCAGTTAAAAAAATAATCTTTATCGATGCTTTATGTAATAACTCCACACCCATTCCGTCTCTTGCATTGAATTTTTTTAATAGTTCTCCCTTTTCAGAATAATACATTCCTCCATCTGTGAGAACTCCATCTACATCTGTAATCACTAATTTAATTAATTTACATTTTTGAATAATTTTCTTTGAAATCATTTTACATCAATAATTTTTTTTGTTTTACCTGATTTAATTATATTTAATGCAATTTTCATTGTATCTATTCCTTCATCTAAGCTATTCATCGGTTTCTTTCTTTTTTTAACGCAATTCATAAAATATTTTATTTCATCTACATACATATCGTTTCGTTCAAATTTTTTTAATTTTAAAATTATTTTCCAACTTTTCTTTTTTGCATCAAAAAATTTAACTTCATTATATACTGAATTCCAGAAAATTATTCCTTTTGTACCTTTAATCTTACATCTTTTGTATTCGTATCCTAAGAAAAAATCTAAATGCATTTCTGTTGTAATATTTTTTTTAAATTTCATGATACTTGATGAATAATCATCTACTGCAGTTTCTAAATCACTAAATTTTCCGGTCACTGAATAGATTGTTCTTGGATTGCCAAAGAACCAATACAAATAATCAATTTCATGAATTTGAGTTAAAACAATACCTCCGCCCAATCTATTTTTTGCTGCATATCCTTTTCTATAATCTTCATATGGATGCCAATCTGGCAAATACGAACTATTCTCCACTTGACCCGAAATAATTTTCCCAATTTTTTCCTTTTCAAGTAATTCGTGTATTTTCATGATACATTTGTGAAATCTCATGTGAAAACCCATTTGAACTATTAATTTTTTTTCTTTGACTATTTTTTGTAATGTCTTTATTCCTTTTGTTGAATTTGAAAGTGGTTTTTCTATAAATAAATCCAATCCTGCTTTTGCCAATTTTATAGCTGTTGCGATATGAAATGCTGTTTCATTTGTTATGAAACCTATTGTAGGTTTCTCTTTCAGTGCTTCATTTAATGAATTAACAATTTTGACATTTCCATTTGAAAATTTAACATCTTTTCTCTTTGTACATACTATAATTTCTGATTTAGTATTCTGTAAGAGGTTTGTTACATGTCTTTTCCCTATAGATCCATATCCTACTACTAAAATTTTCAAACTTATTTCATGTAAAATTAATGCTAAATAGTATTTGCTATTTGATAAATCAATAATCGTTAAGTATCTAAAGAAGAAATTTTAGATAATAATATGAAAAAAGATGTAGTTATTGGATTGGGCGAGATTGGATTACCAATTTATAAAATAATATCAAAACATTTTCCAGTTGAGGGTATTGATATCAACCCAATTTTAAACAAAGAAAAATCTTCATTGAAAAATCATAATGTTGAGTTTATTCATTTTTGTATACCGTTCTCAAAAAATTTTTTTAATATTATTAAAAAATATGAAAAAAAATTACAGCCTGAAGCAATTGTGATTCATAGTACAATCAGTCCTAAAACTACAGAAAAACTACAAAAAATGATTAAATCTCCTGTAATATACAGTGCAACACGTGGTGTCCATAAACGTATGCTTCGTGATCTAAAAAGATATACTAAATTTTACTCTGTTTATAATTCTGCATCAAAGTCGAGTACTGTATCAAAAATGTATGAACAAAGAATGAAAAAATGTGGAATAAAAACTAAAAAACTATCTAATCCGTTAACGTTAGAATTAGCAAAAATTGTAGTTGACACTTCCTACTATGGCTGGTTAATTAATTATGCTCAAATTAGCAAAATAATTTCTGATAAATATGGTATAGATTATGATGAGATGTGGTCATTCTCTGATGAAATTCATAAATTTTTAAAAAATAGACCAAAACTGTTTCCTGGATTCATTGGCGGTCATTGTGTTATTCCAAATTTAGAATTAATTGATAATGAATTATTGAATCAAATTGATAAAATAAATAAAAATTTTTTAAAAAAGAAAAAAAAATCTAACTAAAGTTTTTCCTTAATGAAATCAATTGCATTTACCGGAGATGGATCTATTTTAGATAAAATTGCAAGATAAATTGAAGTATAATCTAATAAATAAATCAGACATACTAATTTTGAAATTATATTTCCATCAACTGAAAATATTTCTACATAATCTATATTTTTAATCTTGAAATATTCTTTGATAATTTCCCACCTCTCTTTTGTTTTAATATAATCATCTGCCCCTCGAAGTAAAATTGGTTTAAAATTATTATTATTTTCCCATGTTGAAATTGAATTATGTGATGCTTCTATTACATCCTCTATACTAGTATGAATTTTTGAATTTTCTTGTAATGAATTTTTGAATCTAATTGCAGCAGCTTTTATTCCATCAGGAAAATAAATTAATGGATTTGAATCAATTTTCTTCGCTAAACTCAATGATTCATTTTCTTCATTTAGATTGTTTGAATTGATAGTTTTTTGTAACTGCTCCATTTTTTCAAGTGATTCAATTACTTCTGATTTTTGTATTGGCAATGCATTTCCAAGTATATTGAGGATTGAATATAGAAATACTCCAAATGAAGCTCTTGGTGAATGATTCATTTTGACATTGTAATGTGGAATTGAATTTTCCATACATTTCTTTTCCATAATTCCTCCTGATGAAATTGCAACAAATTTTGCATTTGAAGTTGATTTGTAATCTAATATCGATAATGTTTCTTTTGTATTTCCTGATATGCTAATTGCAATAACTAGTGTTTTACTATCAACCGTCTTTGGTAACAGATATCCTTTAACAGTTGATACATGAAAATTTTCTCTAGATAATATTGCTGCAATAATATCTCCAATTGCGCCTGAACCTCCCATTCCAGCTAAAACCACATGATCTATATTTTCAAATTCAATCTTTGAAAATTCTTTCTCATACGCATCTCTTGCTAATATTGCCCATTTGTCGTAAACTTGGTACATTTTTTGAGGATCAAATTTTTGAATTTCTTGAATATCCATATTTCAACTAAAAACTACATCTAATAAAACAATAAGGTATCATAGATACTATTTGTCTAAACAAATAATAAATTCCTGATTTAAAAAATTTCAT
>Ga0315316_10000728_pt1 | contig 22078 bp, 17 predicted proteins | sample M160m3416metaG_FD_203702 | JGI IMG/M metagenome (GOLD analysis project Ga0315316, IMG submission 203702) | Ammonia-oxidizing marine archaeal communities from Monterey Bay, California, United States - M1 60m 3416 | ecosystem: Environmental > Aquatic > Marine > Intertidal zone | place: USA... | reverse complement strand
CTCTTAATGCTACTATTTTATCTTTAGATGCAGAAAATAATTCTAACTCACTTCACCCAAAATTTTTTAATACTACTGCATTTTTTCTTAGAAAACCAAAAATTTATTTTATAAAAATGCTCGCATTCAATTTGAATATTCAGCCTAAACAGTTAATATTTAAAAAAAAAAAAATTATAGATATATACAAAAATAATATTCAACCTTTAAAACCAATTAATATTGGGCGTTTTATATTTTTAGAAAAAAAAAATTTAAAAAATTTTCAAATATATAAAAATATTATTATACCAGCTGGGCTGGGCTTTGGAACAGGACACCACCCTACTACACAAGGTATTTTATTTATGCTAAATAAAATATATTTAAAAAATAATATTCAATATAATAACATGATAGACGTTGGTTGTGGTTCTGGAATTCTTGGTATAACTATGGCTAAACTATGGAAAAAACGAGTAGAACTAATTGATATAGATAAACAAGCAATAGCAACTTCAATTTTAAATGCAAAATTAAATTTTTTAAATTCGTTTATTAAAGTTACAGAAGCAAATGGGTTAAATATTACTGATAAATTACATTATGATATTATTGCAGTTAATATTTTAGCTAAACCAATCCTAAAAAATATTAATTTAATAAATAAGAAATTAAATAAAAATGGTAGAGTAATTATTTCAGGTATTCTGCAACACCAAAAATATATGATACTAAATAAATTAAGAGATATGGGACTAATATTAGAATTAGAGTACAGAAAACAAAATTGGGTAACTTTATTAATTAAAAAAAATTAATTTAGATTAACCACCAATCCTTCGAATACTTTTCAGAATGATTAGAGTTATAGTAAAATATATTTTTTGTTTTTTTTGAGTTATTGCTTATTAAAGACCTAAGAAAATTAATAATAAATTTACTTTGAATTCTTTTTCCATGATTTAATTTTTCAATTGAATATACAAATTTTGTGTATTTACTTACTTTAGAATTATTTCTTTTTATAAAAGAAGACTCTTTTAAAACCTCATATTTCATATAGTATTTTCCTTATTTTTAATAAATGGCAGTTTAGTTTCATATGGGGAGGAGAATACATAAACTGCCATTATCGAATATAATAATAATTTGATAAATGTAGATGAAAATATCATCAGGGGAGGAATAACAAATTATTATTATACCTATTGTATAAAATAAAAAAAGTTTAAGTAGTAACATTATTGTTACAAATAAGGTATGCATTTTTATCATGCAAAAACTGTTTATATTAGCTTTTAAAGCATAACTAAGCTTAAATTACTATAATTATCCTTAATGTGATCAATACAGACATGCTTTAAATGCATAATTTAAAAATTATTTAAGTTTACTTTGTAAAAAGTATAAGATTCCTTATATAGTATTTCATAATGAAAAATAACTTAACTACAATTGAAAGAATCAAATCCCTCCAAAAATATATAGTTAAAAATAACTTGGATGGATATATACAACCTAGATCTGATAGTTATTTAGGAGAATACGTTCCTGAATATGATGCAAGACTTGAGTGGGCAAGTGGCTTTACTGGTTCTGCTGGTACATTACTAATACTGCATAATAAAATAATTTTATTTGTAGACAGTCGTTACACAATTCAAGCATTAAAAGAAACTAAAAACACAGGTATAATAGTAATATTATCATCTGAACAATCTCTAGAATCTTATATGATTAAAAATGCAAAAATTTACAAGAAAATTGCATATGACCCCTGGCTTCACTCATATACACAAGTTAAACGATTTTTAAAAATAGGACAAAATTACAATATTAAATACATATCTTTAAAAATAAATCCTATTGATTTATTCTGGACTAAAAATAGAGTTAAATCATCTGACACAAAAATAAAAATACATCCATTAAAATATGCAGGAATTAGCTCAGAAGAAAAAGTTCAAAGATTATGTTTACATTTAAAAAAATTATCCGTTAAAGCCTATATAATAAATCAGCCTGATGCTCTTGCATGGTTACTTAATATAAGAGGTAAGGACTTAAACCATACGCCTGTAATACTTTCTAGAGCAGTAATATTTAATAATGGTGAAATATTTCTATTTATTAATAGTTCACGTATACATAAAAATATTCAAAATTATTTTAGCAAAAAATTAAAAATTTTATCGGAAGACAGAATTATTACTGAAATTACCAAAATATATAAAAATAATTGTAAAATCTTAATTAGCCCTGATAATACTTCTTATGCATTAATTCAAAAAATTAATAACAAGAATATCAATATAGTTGAAAAAAACTGTCCCATAGAAAAAATGAAAGCAATCAAAAATAAAATAGAAATAAAAGGAGCTATTTCAGCTCATATTAAAGATGGAGTAGCTTTATCTAAGTTTTTATATTGGCTAAATAAATATAAAATTACTGATAATTCAGAATTACTAGCTTCTAATAAAATTAATACTTTTAGAGAAAAACAGAAAAACTTTATTTGTACTTCTTTTGAAACTATTAGTGGCTTTGCATCTAACGGTGCAATAGTTCATTATCGAGTAACAAAAAAAAGTAATAAAAAATTCACAAAAAATAACCTATATTTATGTGATAGTGGAGGCCAATATTTAGAAGGCACCACAGATGTCACTAGAACAGTTGCGATAGGTAAACCATCAGAGAATATGAAGAATCATTTTACTACAGTTTTAAAAGGACATATTGCTCTTGCAAGTGCAATATTTCCTTACGGAACTTCTGGAAATGACCTAGATTTATTAGCAAGATTACCGCTGTGGAAAAAAGACCTTAACTACGGACATGGTACTGGCCACGGTGTAGGATCATGTTTAAGTGTTCATGAAGGTCCACATAGAATATCTAAGGGATCTTTCTGTGTTTTAGAACCAGGAATGATTACTTCAAATGAACCAGGTTTTTATTTAAAAAATAAATACGGAATCAGAATTGAAAATTTAATGTTAGTAAAAAAAATTAAAAACAAAAAAAATAAAAATATGCTAGCTTTTCAAACGCTTACCCTAGCACCAATAGATATCAAATTAATTAAATATTCTTTATTAACAAAAGAAGAAATATGTTGGTTAAATAATTATCATAATAATGTTTATAACAAAATATCTAATAAACTAAATGAAGAAAATAGGAGTTGGCTTAAAAAAGCATGTACTCCTTTTTAATATTGTAATTTAAAAGTAAGATAAGAACTCTTTTTCACTTATTATATTTACTAACAGTTTTTTTGCTTTATTAACTTTTGAACCTGGTTTTAAACCCAATATTAAGAAGTCTGTTTTACTGGAAACTTGAGAAGAAATTAAAGCTCCAACTTTTTCAGATTTATTTTTTATTTCTATACGAGACAAATACTCAAACTTACCAGTAAAAACTAGCCTTTTGCCAAAAAAATAATGTGATGTATCATTATTAACTTTAGTTTCAATAATATTTATATAATTAAGTAAATTAGAAAATAGTAATTTATTATTTTCAAAATAAAATATTAAAGATAAAATTGCTTTTTCACCTATTCCATTTATTAATTTTAATTCGTCAATTAAACTATCTTTATTATCATTATTAAGGTTTAGAATTCTATTTATTAGATAATTAGAATTATTCAAATTTTTTGATATTAATTTGGCAGTTCCTAAACCTAAATGTCTAATTCCAAGAGAGTATAAAACTGTTTCTAAAGTTTGGTTTTTAGAATTGTTAATAGAGTTTATTAAATTAGATAATGATAATTTTCCCCACCCGGACAAATCAAGTATCCTATCTTTTTTAGATTGTTGACTAGTTAAAGTAAGAGAGAATATGTCCGCAGGTTCTTTTATTAAATTATTATTAAATAGTTCTATAATTTGCTTTTCACCTAGACCATCAATATTAAATGCATTCCTAGATACAAAGTGAATTAATTGCCCTATAACTTGCTCTCTACAAGTGAAATGATTTAAACAACGAATAATTGTTTCACCTTCTTCATTCTTTAATAAATTATTACAAGATGGGCAACATTTTGGAAAAATTATTGTTTTATAATTAACAGGTCTCAATTTAGGGTTATAATTTACAATTTGTGGTATTACATCTCCTGCTCTTTTAACTGATATGGTATCTCCTATAGCTAAACCTAATCTATCAATTTCATCTTTGTTATGTAAACTAGCTCTTTTTATTCTAACTCCCCCTATAGTCAAAGGTTTTAATTCAGCTACAGGAGTGATTGCACCCGTTCTTCCAACTTGGAATTTTACATCTTTAAGAATAGTAACCCCTAATTCTGCTGGAAACTTATGCGAAATAGCATATCTTGGTGAATGGTCTGTAGAACCAAGCCTATCATAATAACTAATATCATTTAGTTTATAAACTATACCATCAATATCAAAATCTAAACTCGATCTGTTCAGATATAATTTATCATAAAATTGTATCATTTGATCTAAATTACTACATAACTCTGCAGGTTGATTTAAATTAAAACCAAAACTTTTAATAATTTTTCTAATTTCAACTAAAGTATTACCTAATTTTTTAGAAGTAAAACCCCAATTATATGCAAAAAATCCTAACTTTCTACTAGCTGTAATCGCAGAATCTAATTGTCTAACCGAGCCAGCTGCTGCATTTCTTGGATTAGCAAAAATAGGCAATGAATTTTCTACTCTTTGTGAGTTAAGTTTGTCAAATTCTGAGTTTGCAATATATATTTCACCTCTTATTTCTATATCATCAGGAAATTGACCATTTAAATAGTGAGGAATTTCTTTTATTGTTTTTATATTTTCTGTAATATTTTCTCCTTGCTTACCATCACCTCGTGTAGCTCCAACCTGTAATTTACCATTTCTATATATTAAAGTTGCAGATAAACCATCTATTTTTGGCTCTGCCATAAATTCAAGTTTAGTGTTACTATTTAAGTTAAGAAATTTCTTAGTTTTATTAATATAATCCTCTACATCCTTTTTTGTAAAAGTATTTCCTAATGATAACATAGGAAATAAATGTTGAACTTTTGTAAAAGAAGATTTTAATTCAGCTCCAACTTTTTTAGAAGGACTATTAGATAAAACTAAATCAGGAAACTTTTTCTCTAGTTCCATATTTTCTATTCTCAAACTGTCGTATTCAGAGTCAGATATTTCTGGATCATCATGATTATAATATAAATTATTATGATATTCTATTTGGCTAGCTAACTTTTTAAGCTTCTTAATTACATCTTCTTTTTTCATTACTTACACCTAAGATTTATCATATATTTTATTATATTTAAATAGACTTGCAGCAGCATTTCTTGCAGCATCCGTAATTTTTTCACCAGAGAGCATTCTTGCTATTTCTTCTAATCTTTCATTATAATTTAAATTATTTATACTTGTTGAAGAATAACTATTTACGTTACTTTTATTTACCTTAAAATGATTCCTCGACCTTGCTGCCACCTGAGGATGATGGGTAACAGCTAAAACCTGGTTGTTATGGCCAAGTAGATCTAATCTTTTTCCTATAGCATCTGCTACAGCACCTCCAACCCCTGTATCTACTTCATCAAATATTAGAGTTTTTATATTACTTTTTTCATAGTCCGAGACTAAGGAAACTTTTATAGCTAGCATTATTCTTGATAATTCTCCTCCAGAAGCAATTTTAGCTATATAATCATAGCCTGTATTCTTATTAGTTTCTATTTTAAAAATAACATTATCTATACCATTAGATTTCCAATGATTCTCATCTAATAAATTCATTGAAACCTTAAACTTAGAATTATCTAACTTTAAAACAGGGAATTCTTTATTAACAGATTTTGATAATTTAATAGATGCCTTGTATCTTAAATCAGATAATTCTTTAGCACTGCTATTAAATTTATCTCTTAAAATATTAATATCTTCTTCTATATTCTTTAAATCTTTTTGAGACTTTGCAAAACTGTTTAAATTATCTTCAAACTTCAGTTTTAAAAAATTTATTTCACTTTCATCTATATTATGCTTACGAGCAATTCTTTTAATTAAAGAAATTCTATTTTCTATTTCATCTAAACTTAAGTCAGTTTCATCAACACTATCTAAACACTCTTCTAATACAGCTTCAGTTTCTCTATACTCTATGATTGTTTTTTCAATTGATTCATCTAACTTTTTAAATAGCTCTTTATTTAAAGATAAAATTGATACAATTTTCTTTTTTGAAAGAGTTAAATTTTCATATATTCCTTTTAAATCCAGATCACCCCTCAAGAGAAAATTAATTTTACTTAAATTTTCCTTTATTTTTTCTATAGACATTAAATAATTTTTATTCTCTTTAAGCTTATTAATTTCATTATCTTTTAAATCTAATTTAATTATTTCATCTAAATCCTCAGCTAAACTATTTTTTTGACTATCTAATAGCTCCATTTTCTCTTTATATTCATTATATAATTTAACTTTATCTTTATATAAATAAAAAGAATTTGATAAATCTCTTGTATACTTTGATAAATTTCCCCAGTTATCTATAATATTAATGTGATTAGAATTTTCTAATAATCCTGCCTGATCATTTTGTCCATTAACTTCTATTAGATAATTACTTATTTCTTTCATTAAATTTAAGGATATAGACTCATCATTTAGAAATGATTGACTTCTTCCATTAGATAGTATTTTTCTTCTTAGAATTATTTCATTATCTATACTAAAGCCATTTTTATCTAAAAAACTTTTTACTTCATTATTATCATTTATAATAAATAAAGCAGATACAGTAGCCTCATTTTGCCCCTTTCTAATTAATCTCTTTTCAGCTCTCTTACCTAGTATCAAATTTATTGCATCTACTATAATAGATTTACCAGCCCCAGTTTCTCCAGTAAGAACTGTAAAACCTTTTTCAAAGTTTAATTCAATTTGTTCTATCAAAACTATATTTTTTATAGAAATATAATTTAACATTAAAAAACCTATTAATTTGATCTATCGAATATATCTATAAATTCATCTAATATTTTTAAAAATGAATTTTTGTATTTCCGGTTTGCATCTTGATTTAATATCAATTTATCTTTTTCATTTTCAAATAAAGTATATGCATATAAATACCACTTATTTTGAGGATAATTATGTCCTAATACTGAAGCATATACTTTAGCTTCATTATATAAGCCAAGTCTATAATATGTCTCTGTTAAACGTGCCAAAGCTTCTGGTGCATGACTAGTTTTTGAATAACTATCTACAACTGTTTTAAACCTATTAATAGCAGAAATATAATTATCTAAATTTTGATAAGTTCTACCTACATCCATTTCTTTTGCTGCTAAGTGATCCTTAACCAAATCTAGTTTTAAGTTGGCATCTCTAGCATAATCTGAATTAGGAAACCTCCTTATTAAATTATTTAAAGCTTCAAAAGCTCTTCCAGTTATAGATTGATCTCTTCTATAATCATTTATTTGTTCATAATAATTTAATGCAATTAAATAAAATGCATAATCTATATCACTTGCCCCTGGATGTAATTCTATATATCGTTTTGCCCCGGCTATTGAATCATCATAATTACTTAATTTATAATTTACATAAGATGCCATTACCTGAGATCTAGTTGCCCAAATAGAGTATGGATAAAGCCTTTCAACTTCTAAGAACTCATTATGAGCCTTAATATACTTATTTTCATCCACATACTTCATTGCTGAATTATATATTTCTTCTACACTTCGTTCTATATCTTTTCCACTATCAACCTTAGAAGTGTTGGAAGAACAAGAAATAAATAATAATAATAAGCAAAGTATTAAATATTTTAATATTAAAAATAATTTATGCATGTAAATATCCAAATTGTTAATATACTAAATTATAACATAAGAGATTTATAAAATTTAATAAAAATTAATTAACCTTAACTTCATACTTGTTATAATTATAATATCATGCAAATGTCCAAATTATTATAATTTAAATTAGGATTAATATGTCAAAGAATGATAAAATATTTATACAATTTGCACATGAACTAGCAAATTCTATCCAAGAAGAAATAAAAAAACAATTCCGCATAAATAATGATTGGAAAATTAAACCTACTAAAAATAATAGGCGTCCACAAATTGTTACAGAAGTAGATTCAAACTCAGAAAAAATAATGAGAAAATTAATCAACAATAAGTTTCCTAATCACGGTATAATTGGGGAAGAATTAGGCTCTGAGAATGAGAATGCTGAATATGTATGGGTATTAGATCCAATAGATGGGACTAAAGCTTTTATTTGCGGTCTACCTATTTTTGGAACTATGATTGGCTTAGTTAAAAATAATAAACCAATTATGGGCTTAATAGATCAACCTATTACGAGTGATAGAATATGGGGAAGCTCTGACGGAAGTTATTTAAATAATAAATTAGTAAAAACTAAAAATTTTAGTTCTATTGATGAAACTATTTGCGCTATTACTGATCCTGCGATGTTTTTTGAAAATGATAGAGATAAAGCTATATATAATATAGTATCAGATAAAACATTATATATACGTCATGGAACTGATTGCTGGGGTTATGCTATGTGTGCAGCAGGTTCAATAGACTTAGTTATAGAAAAAGACTTAGAAATATGGGATATAGTTGCTGCTAGGGCCATTATTGAAGCTGCAGGCGGTATTGTAACATCTTGGGATAAAAATGAAGCTGCATCAGATAGATCTGTCATAGCGGCAGCTAATTTAGAAACTTATAATTATTTTACAGAAATTATTTCTGATATTAAAGTATAATAGAATTACTATTTGGAGTTTAAATGAGGACTGATAGAGAAAAAATGGAATACGATGTAGTGATTGTAGGCGCTGGACCAGCAGGCCTTTCTTCAGCTATAAAATTAAAACAATTATCAAAAAATAGTAATAAAGAATTATCAGTTTGTATCGTAGAAAAAGGACCAGAGGTAGGAGCACATATTTTATCAGGTGCCATATTTGAAACAAAGGCTCTAGATGAATTATTTCCAAATTGGAAAAAAATGCCTCACCCAAAAATGTCCAGTGTGATTAAAGAAGAATTTGTATTTTTAAACAAGAAAAGTAGTATAAAAATTCCAAATTTTTTACTTCCTAAAACAATGAATAATCATAAAAACTATATAGTTAGTCTATCTAATATGTGTAGATGGTTGGCAGTTGAAGCAGAAAATTTAGGTGTAGAAATTTATCCTGGCTTTGCCGCAAAAGAAATATTATTTGATAAAGAAAATTCAGTAATTGGCATTGCTACAGGAGATATGGGGATTAATAAGAATTTGGAAAAAACAACTTCATTTGAAGCTGGTATTGAGTTAATAGGAAAATATACATTATTTGCAGAAGGCTGTAGAGGGCACTTAGGAAAACAATTAATAAAAAAATACAACCTAGATAAAGAAAAATCCCCACAATCATATGGCATAGGTTTAAAAGAAATTTGGGAGATAGATACTGAAAAACATAAAGAAGGAAGTATTATGCATTCTGCAGGTTGGCCTCTAACTAATGATATATATGGTGGGTCATTTTTATATCATATGGATAATAGACAAATATCATTAGGTTTTGTAATAGGACTTGATTATAAGAACCCACATATAAGTCCTTATGAAGAATTTCAAAAATTTAAGACACACCCTAAAATAAAAAAAATATTAAAAAATGGGAGAAGAATAGCCTATGGGGCAAGAGCTCTGAACGAAGGAGGTTATCAATCACTGCCAAAATTATATTTTCCAGGTGGAGCCCTAATTGGTTGTGAAGCTGGCACATTGAATGTTCCTAAAATTAAAGGGAGTCATACAGCTATGAAATCAGGAATGCTCGCATCCGAAATTATTTATAAAAATTTACAATCAAATTCAAAAACTAATGTAGGATTAGAAGAATATGAAAATAAATTTTATAGTTCATGGGCTGGCAGTGAGTTGAAAAGTGCAAGAAATTTTAGGCCAGGATTTAAATATGGATTAGTATTAGGTACTATTTTAGGAGCATTAGACCAAAAATTATTTAATGGAAAAGCTCCTTGGACATTAAAACTAAATCTTGCCGACCATAAAGCAACTAAACCTTCTAATAAATATAAAAAAATAGAGTATAATAAAGCAGATGGCATTTTTAGTTTTGATAAGATCACTAATTTGTCTTTTTCAGGCACAAATCACTCTGAAGACCAGCCTTGTCATTTAGAATTAATAAATAAGAGTATACCTATTGATCATAATTTACAAATTTATAACTCTCCTGAACTACTTTATTGTCCAGCAGGAGTTTATGAAATCATTGAAGATAATAATAGTAAAAAGCTTCAAATAAATGCCCAAAATTGTCTTCATTGTAAAACTTGCGATATAAAAGATCCTTTACAAAATATAAATTGGACTTCTCCAGAAGGTGGTGGTGGGCCTAATTATCCTAATATGTAAAAATTATTAATTTGAAGATTTCTTTTGTATAGTTCCATCTGGAAAAGTAATTGTAACCTCTCCTACAAAGTTGCCATCCTTAAATATTCCAGATTGTCTTGTATCATCTAAATAAACAATTTCACCTGGTCCGTCACGCAATCCATTCTTAAACTCGCCCTCGTAATAAGTACCGTCTGGAAAAGTAAAAATACCATTTCCATTATAATTACCTTTTTCAAATTCTCCTTTATATGAACTTCCATCTTTAAAAACCATTAAACCTTTACCTTGCATCATATTATTTAAAAATTGGCCTGTGTATTCATTACCGTCTTCGTAAATTATTTTTCCTATACCTTCAATTTTATCATTTAAAAAATCTCCAGTATAAATTACACCATCACTATATATAAGCTTACCTTTTCCTTCTTTTTTACTATTTACAAATACGCCCTCATAAATCGAACCATTTTCATATTTTAAAATACCATTTCCATGCATTAAACCTTCATAAAAATCTCCATTATAAAAGTCTCCATTATAAAATTGTAAAACACCCTTTCCTTCAAATTTTCCTTTTTTAAAATCACCTTCATATATTAATATTTGATTATCATTATTTTTAGCTGAAGTAAAAGTTCCTTTCCCATCCATTTGACCATCAAAAACTTCGCCTTCATAGATGCTTCCATCTTCATAATTTATAATTGTTTCTTCTGCTAATGAATTTTTTAAAATAGAAATATTTAGTATGATTATACTAATTAACAAGTGTAAAAGTTTTATTATCATTTTATCTTTATGCTATTGCAAAATTAAATTCTTCAGGTGTAATAATAGTACTTTCTTCCATGATTACATAATTATTTTCATCACTAAATAGCTTCCATAAAAATTTATTATTAATTTCATGACCAGCGCATTTAGCAACAATACTTCCAAGAATATGATAGCCTGATAGATATATATCTCCGCAGAGATCTAAAATCTTATGCCTTACAAATTCATTTTTAAAACGAAGTCCATCCGGATTTAATATTTTTCCATCATCAACTACAATAGCATTACTAATTGAACCTCCTAAAGCTAAACCATTATCATGCATTTGTTTTACCTCATTAAGCATACCAAAAGTTCTAGCTGAGCCCAGTTCTTTATCAAAATTATCATCTAATAATGATATTTTCTGCTGTTGTATACCTATAGCAGGATCAGGAAAATCTATCTGATAATCAATAGTAAATTTATCTGAAGGAGAAGCTACTATAGAGCAATTTTCTTGAAAAATAGATACTTCTTTTATAATTTTAATTATTTTCTTTTTAGTGAATTGTGTTGTAACGCCTACAGAATTAATTAAATCTATAAATACTTTAGAACTTCCATCCATAATAGGGATTTCACTCCCTGATAATACTACTTGAGCATTATCTATTTTTAATCCCATAAAAGCCGCCATTAAGTGTTCAATTGTTTGAACTTTATGTCCTGCCTTATTAACTATTGTAGTTCCTAGTTTAGTATCACTTACATTTTGATATGAAGCAATTATTTCTTGGTCTTTAGCTAAATCTTCTCTAATAAAAAAAATACCTTTATCTGCTTCTGCTGGCATTATTTTGATTTTAGATTTTTTACCTGAATGCAAACCAATACCTTCACAAACGACTTCTCTTTTGATAGTTCTTTGAAGACCTATATTAGTAATATTTAAAGTGTCAGGCATAGCATTCTCTCTTTATTCAATAATTATAAATAGCAATTATTTATATTTAAGAGAAATCAAATATTGTAACATTTGTAACAAATAAATATGAAGCTAAAAATTTTCAACTACCCAATTCTTAAATTTTTGTAAATAGGCATAAATACTAAGTGATTTTCCATTTTTGTTCGATAAATTCAAGATTATATCATTATTATTTATTATACTATAGTTTATTAAACTACTTACAGCTGAAAAAGATGGGCTCTTCATATTTTCAGGTAAAGCTTTAATAGTTCTCGGTTTAGCTACTCTAGCTTTTTTCTCAAAAACTTTACTTGCAAAATCTATTATACCATCCATTTGAGAAACACCACCAGTAATCACAACTCTATTAGAAATTATATTATTATAATTGCTATCTTTGATATATTTATTAATATTATTAACTATTTCATAAATTCTAGGTTTTATAACTGAAATTAGATCTCTTCTGGTAATTTCTATAGATTCATTCTCTTCACCTAAAGAACCTACTTCTATCGTAGAAAGTGAATTTTCTAATTCTTCAATTAATTGGCCATTTATAATTTTAATTCTTTCTGCATTTGAAAGCGATAACGAAAATATTCTTGAAATATCATTAGTAACCATATTACCTCCTAAAGGAATAACTTTAGAATATAGGATTGAGCTGTTATAAAAAATTGATACTGATGATAAAGTAGATCCAATATCAATTAATGCAACACCTAACTCTTTTTCTTCCTCAGATAACAAAGACACTCCTATTGCATAGGGAGTATAAACTATATTTTCAATTTCTAGATCACATTGCTTAACAACATTTTCTAAATTTTTTATTGTATTTGAACCTGCGCTAATTATACTAATTTCTACACCTAGCTTATCCCCAAACATTCCTAGAGGGCTTTTTACTCCTTTGTTTCCATCTATTGAATACTGAAAAGGAATTACATGTAAAATAGATCTATTACCTATATTATGTTTTTCAGATAAATAATTATATGCTTTATTTAGATCCCCTTGACTTACTACAGCACCTTTAAGGTCTATTTCTATATTTAGATTTTCAATTTTTATATTCTCCGACGAAAAACCAACAATAATTTTTTTAATTCTTACTGATGCCATCTTTTCAGCACTAGCTACACAGTTTCTAATAGAATTTTCTAAAGCATTCATATCAGTTATCACTCCAGATATAAATCCTTTAGACTCTTGAAAACCCGCTCCTATAATAGAAATATTGCCACTTTTATCAGACTGTGCAATTAAGCAACAAATCTTACTAGAACCTATATCTAATGCAGCTACAACTGAATTTTTAGAAAAAGAAGAATAATTTAACCACTTAGATTTTGTCATCACTATTTTCAATCAACCTGTTTGTATTTTATACTAACTCTGTCTTTTATTCTCAAATCTATAAAAATTAAATTATCATAATCTATATTATTATCTAATTTATATAAAGCTTCCAAGGAATTAGTGGCATTTAAATGAGGTAGCTTTATAAAAAATCTATTTTTTAAATAAATATTCCATCTTCTAGAGTCTATTCTTTCTGCAATTAATACCTCTAAATTAAAAGTTTTTAGTTTGTTAATAATAAATGAAAGCTCGTTAACATTTAAAAGTGCACCAAGTCCATGTAATTTAAATATACTTTGAAATTCATTAATACCAATTTTTTTAAATTTAATTCCCTTATTATTAATTAAAAAATATTCACCAGTTTCGTCAGCGTATCTACCGAAAGGAATATATTCAATAATTTCTATTTCTAATTTTCCTAATGGAAGCAAATATATATTACTTTTTTCTACCCATGAAAGATTATTTATATTTTTTCTTATTTGATCTAAATTTAAGCTAAAAAGAGGCTCTCCAACATCAAAATTTAGTGCTTGTATAATATTATTTTTAGTTTCATTCCTTCTTCCGGATACATATACCTCCTTTAGGATATTATCCGTATAACTAGATAAACTAAATATTATATGGTTAAATTTTGGAATAAAATAATCTTTGCTATATATTAAAAATATTGATCCTATAATTAATAGTAATAATAAAAGTATTTTGAATAGCTTTATCAAATTAATGCATCTTCAATAATCATAGAAATTAAACTATCAAAGTTTATTCCTTTATTTTGAGCAATTTTAGGAACTAGCGAATGTTTAGTTAAGCCAGGTAAAGTATTAATTTCTAAAATTGTAGGTGAAGAAGTATCATCATTAGGCACTATAAAATCTGTTCTTGTTACACCCTTACAACCAAGAGTGGTATGGGCAGCTAAGGCAAAATTCTCTAATAAGTTTTTCTGATAAGAGCTAATATTTTCTGGAATAACATATTTAGTATTATTACTTTTATATTTAGAATCATAATTATAAAAACTTTCATCATACTGTATTTCAATCATGCCTAAAACTTTATTATTCATAACTGCTACAGCAATTTCTTGTCCTTCAACATAAGATTCAACAATAATACTTTTATTACTTGTTGGTAATATATCTAAATTTGTATTTTTATATATAATATTTACTCCTAAACTAGAACCAGCATCTATAGGTTTAATTACGTAAGGCCTTTTAATAGGATCACTTTTCTTAATATCATTAATATTGCTAACTACACTTTCAGCTATATTTAAATTTATTGAACTAAATATTTTTTTTGCAATTACTTTATTCATAGCTATAGCTGAGGCTAAAACAGGTGATCCTGTATATGGAATATTTTTAAGCTCACATATACTTTGTATTATTCCATTCTCTCCAATTCCTCCATGCAGAGAATTAAATACCATATCAATATTATCAAGAGAATAATTACATATATCTTTTTCAGAAATATCTACTTGTATTACTTTATGACCAAGCCTTAATAAAGAACTTTTCACTTCCTTTGCAGACATAAGAGAAACATCTCTTTCTGTATAACCACCTGATAATAAAACTATATTCAATTAAATTTCCTTTTTAGTAGAAACACCTATTTTTAATATTTCCCATTCTAATTTTACTCCTGAATTATTATATACTTTTTTCCTTACAATATTTCCTAATGATTCAATATCATTAGCAGTAGCATTATTAAAATTAATAATAAAATTAGTATGCATTTCTGATATTTTTGCTCCGCCTATACTTAACCCTCTACACCCAGCTTCCTCAATTAATTTCCAAGCTTTATAACCTTTAGGATTTTTAAAAGTTGAACCACCTGTTAACTGATTTACGGGTTGCGATTTTAATCTTATTTTTTTTATATCTAAATCAGATTTAGGACCAAATTTTTTTGTATTATATTTTAATTTTGCAGAAATAATAATTGCTTCACTACTTATTGAAGTTTTTCTATAAGACATTTTTATTTTTTCACTTGGGATACTATATAAACCTTTAATTCTATCTATAATTTTTACCTCATAGAGAATATCTGACATTTCTCTACCAAAGCATCCCGCATTCATTTTAACACTGCCTCCAATTGTTCCTGGTATGCCTGAAAGAAATTCAAAGCCTGAAAAATTATATTTCTTTGTGTATTTTGCAAATTTCATATTTAGTAGTGATGCTCCTACTTCTATAAAATTATCATTAATTTCTATACCACTAAATTTTTCATCTAATTTTATTCCTATACCTTCTACTCCTCCATCCCTTATTAAAGTATTAGATAATGCACCTATCACAAATATAGGTATTTTACTATTCAAGTTTATTATGAAATCTAATAAATCTAATTCATCTTTTGGTATAAATAATAACTCGAAAGCACCTCCAACTTTAAACCATGAAGAAGAAGATAAATTTGCATTAGAAAGCAATTTTCCTCTTACACTAGGAACTTTATTGATTAATAAAGACATAAATAAAAATCTCTTCTTTTATTTCTTTCTTAATAATTTTAACATAGATTTTTCTAAATTCCTTGCCTTTTTCGATATAGAACCCGCCCCTAAGAATATTATATAATCATTATTAGATGCTTCTTCTAATAATTCTATTTCTATATTATTCTCATCCGTGAAACACTTTACATTTTTATGACCATTTTTCTGAAGAGATTTTGCAATTATTTTTTCATTTATACCATCAATTTTTTTCTCACCTGCACTATAAATTTTTGTTACATACAGAATATCAGCATCTTCAAAAGAACTAATAAACTCATCATATAGATCAATAATTCTAGAATATCTATGTGGTTCAAAAATAGCTATAATTTTGCCCTTACATAATGATTTTGCTGCTGCTAAAGTATTCTTTATTTCAGTGGGGTGATGTGCATAATCATCAATTATTTTAATACCATTTAAGGAACCTACAAAACTAAATCTTCTTTCCACACCTTTAAAATTTAAAATTGCTTCTCTAATAGTTTTTTCTTTAATACCTAATTCTAAAGCAACAGCAATAGAGCCAACAGCATTTCTTATATTATGACTTCCTGGAAGTGGAATAGCTAAGTCCTTAATAAATTTATTTTCAAATAAGTTATTTTTATTAACAGTGATATCAAAATAGGTTAAAAAATCTTTAACTCTAACATTTGTTATCATTAGATCAGCATTTTTATTAAAACCAAAGGTTATAAACTTTCTATATTTTATATCTTTACACAGGTTTTCTGTATCAGGAGAATCTATACATATAAATGCTACTCCATAAAAAGGAATGTTTTCTACAAAATTTCTAAATGCCCTATTTAAGTTGTCAAAGGTTTTATAAAAATCAATATGTTCTCTATCTATATTAGTAATTACCACATAGGTAGAAGGTAATTTTATAAAAGTTCCATCGCTTTCATCCGCTTCAACAACCATCCAATCACTTTTACCTAACCTAGCATTAGTTTCATATGCCTCAATTATCCCTCCATTAACAACTGTTGGATCTAGTTTAGCTCCTTCTAATAATGAACTAATAAACGAGGTAGTTGTGGTTTTTCCATGTGAGCCACCTACAGAAATTGATTTTTTAAATCTCATTAATTCTGCAAGCATATCTGCTCTTCTAACTATAGGAATTTTATTTAATGATCCAGCTACTAATTCTTTATTATCTTCTCTGATAGCGGAAGATATAACTATAATACTTACATCTTTTATATTTTCTTCACTCTGTCCTATATAAACTTTAATTCCCATTTTTTGCAAACGTTCAACATTAGCGCTTCTAGAAATATCACTACCAGTAATTTTATAGTTAAGATTAAAGAGTATTTCAGCTATACCACTCATTCCAATACCACCTATACCTATAAAATGAATTATACCTATATCTTTAGAAAAATTTTTCATACTAATGTTTCCTATCTAAAGTTTTTGTGCCTAAATTTACTAATTTTACACTAGTTCCCAAAGTAGCATTTTCTTTAGCTAATTTAGACATCATAAATAAACCTTCAGAATTAAAAATAATACTTTGTAATTTATGTGTTAGTTTCTTTTGATCATTTAGCTCTGTTTCATTAATAACATGACCTGCTCCAATTTTTTCTATTATTAAAGCGTTTTTCATTTGATGATTATCCATAGAGATAGGTAATGGAATCATTATTGCAGGCTTACCTGATATTAAATTCTCAGCAATAGTTCCTGCACCACTCCTACATATAACTAAATGGCACCAACTTAAACACTCTGGCATATTTTCTATATAAGTTTCTAACTTAAAATTATTAAGTGAATTAGTATATAATTTCTCTACATATAAATAATTTTCTTTTCTCACTTGTTGCATTATAGAAATTTTATTTTTAAATTTCTTTGGAAAACTACTTATTGCTTTGGCAATCTGAGTAGCCATAATTTCTGCGCCTAAACTCCCACCAGTAATTAAAATATTAATTAACTTATCATTTTTAATAACATACTTATTTTTATGAATATTTTCTATTTCCTTTCTAACCGGCATTCCTACACATTGATATTTATAAAAATTATTATTATCTATCACTGGGAAAAACGTAGTTAAAATATTAGCATATTTATATAAAAACTTATTAGCTCTGCCTAAAACCGCATTGCCTTCATGAAGTATAATTTGAGATTTAAAAATTTTAGATACAATTATAGGAGGTATTGTTATTCCACCTCCAAAGCCATAGCTTATTATAGGTCTGAATCTGTTAACATAATATAGTGACTGAACAAAAGCATAAAAAATTAAATATATAGATACAATATTTTTTAAAATACTTCCTCTATATATACCTCTACCCTTAATACATAAAACCTTAATATTTTTATTACTTATATTTTTTTTAACAAATTTAAACATTCTAGTATCTGTGATAAATATTACTTTATAATTATTCTTTATAAGCTCTTCACTAAGTTGAAGTGCAGGAAGTGCATGGCCTGCAGTTCCTCCACCAATAACAAAAACATTTTTAATATTTATCATATTTTATACTTATTATAGTCTTTTTTTGTCAAAGCTAAAACTATACCCATACTAATAGAAACAGATAATAAAGAAGAGCCTCCATAACTAATAAAAGGGAAAGTTATACCTGTTGTTGGAACTATTCCTAAAGTTACAGAAACATTTAATAAAACTTGTAAGCCAAATAATATCAGAAGTCCACCAACTGCTAAAAGAGAAAATAAATTATTTTTTTCATAAACTCTTATCAATCCTCTAATTACTATAGAACATGATAATAATAATATTATTATACAAAATATAGCACCAAATTCTTCCGCTATTACAGGAAAAATAAAATCAGTATGAGCATCAGATATTCTATTTTTAATTATGCCATCTCCAGGGCCATTTCCCAAAAACCCTCCAGATTCATAAGCTAAGAATGAATTTCTTATTTGCTCCATGCCTTCACATGGCGAATTTAAAAAACAATCAATCCGTCTTTGTACATGCGGAAATATATTATAGCCTAAAGTAATTCCACAGCCCAATAAGCTAAATAATAAAAAAAACCATCTTAATGATAAACCTGATAAAAATAATTGGCCTGACCATATAAGTATTATAATTACAGACATACCTAAATCAGGTTGATTAAATAAAAAGATAAGTATACCAATTAATAATAATAGCGAAATATGTAGTCTTGTAATTATAGAAGGAAAAAAATTCAAAGTATTTAAATTATTTGAAATTAAGTATGCAGTAACTATTACAAAAAATGGCTTTATAAATTCTGAAGGTTGTATAGAAAAATTATTAATTATGAGCCATCTACTAGCGCCCTTTATATCAGGGCCAAATAACATGACTAATAATAATAATATCATACATATTATAAAACCTATTATACTAAGCCTTATAATACCCTTAATAGATAAAAAAGTTGTAAAAATCATAGCGGATACAGAAATAGATAAATAAAATATATGATTCATAAAAAAATGTAATTCAGGTAAATTATTTCTTAGTGCGACTGCTGAGCCGGCTGCTAGAATCATAATTGAACCGATAACAGCTAGTGATATCATTTGAATTAAATTCCAATGATCAATAGTCCACCACCATCTTGATATGACACTTTTGTCATTTCTAGCTATAAAAATCATATTAACCTTTTAAATTATATATTTATTAACTTCTTCTAAAAATTTTTGTCCTCTTTCTTCATAATTTTTAAACTGATCAAATGATGAACATGCTGGAGAAAATAAAATAGTAGAATGACAATTAAGGGTTTTAGAATAATTAACTGCCTCTAATAAAGCATTCTTAATATTAACAGAATTTTTACAAAAAAACTTATTTTTAAAATAATTTACAAATTCTTCAGCAGATTCTCCTATAAAATAACCAGCTTTAATGGATTTTATATTACTTTTTAAATACTCTAATTCATCATCTTTTCTTCTTCCTCCTGCTATCCAAATAATATTATCAAAACAATTGAGTGCAACTTTACAAGAAACTAAATTAGTAGATTTTGAATCGTTGATATAAGTTAAATTATTATCTTCATAAATTAATTCTAATCTATGAGGCAATCCTTTAAATTTTGGTAAATATTTTTTAATTTGCCTATGGGTAACTCCTAAATTTAATACTGCAGCAATAGAAATAATAATATTTTCTATATTGTGAGAACCATACAAAGAAGATAAATCTTTAATATTACCAATGAAAATATCTTTATTATATAAATTATTAAATACTTTTCCAGAATGATAATATATTGAGTTATTTAATTTTTTATTTAAAGAAATTTTAATAATTTTAGGCTTAATCTTACGTCTATTGATTCTCTTATAAAATTTGAAACTCTCCTTACAATCTATATTAATAATTGCAAAATCATTACTATCTTGATTTAAAAATAATTTTTCTTTTGAACTAATATATTTTGTATAACTTCCGTGCCAATCTAAATGGTCTGCGGTTAAATTTGTTAATATTGATATATTAGGTTTTATATTTTTTACTAAATCTAATTGAAATGAAGAAGCCTCTATTACATAAAAATTAGTCTTATTATCACCTTCTAAATTTAAAACTGGTACACCAATATTACCTCCAATAATTGAATTTTTTTTAGAAGATATCATTAAATGATGAATTAAAGACGTTACCGTTGATTTACCATTTGAACCAGTAACCATTATAAATTTATTTTTGTTTTTTGTTTCTTTCTCCCAAAATATTTCTAAATCTCCAGTTATATTTATATTATTTTTTTTAGCTAATTTTATGACTGGATGATTAGGTTTTATACCAGGACTTACAAATAATAAATCTATTAACTTTAAATTTTTTAATAGCTTTAAATCTAGTATATCAATAGTTTTATTTAAAATATTATTTCTTACAGTTTCTAAATCATCCCAGCCAATTATTTTTATAGAATTTTTACTAAAAAATTTAATGGCTGATCTTCCTGTCAAACCCAAGCCTAATATTCCAATATTTTTATTTTTGATATTATCCATACTATCTTAGTTTTAAAGTTGCTAAGCCAATTAAAGCAAGAATTACAGCTATAATCCAAAATCTTATTACAATCGTTGACTCTGACCATCCCTTTTTTTCAAAATGATGATGTAAAGGTGCCATTTTAAAAATTCTTCTACCAGTTATCTTGAATGATAATACTTGCACTATTACTGATATAGCTTCTAATACAAATAAACCTCCTACAATGGCTAGTACGATTTCATGCTTAATAATAACACTAATTATACCTAATGCTGCACCTGCAGATAAAGAGCCAGTATCTCCCATAAATACACTTGCTGGCGGTGTATTAAACCACAGAAATCCAATACCTGCCCCAACTAAGCTTGCACATAAAACTATTAATTCACCACTGCCTTGAATATAAAAAAGATTTAAATAATTTGCAAAAATACTATTACCAGTCATATAAGCGATTATGCCAAATACTCCTGCTACTATAATTATAGGCACAATGGCCAATCCGTCCAATCCATCGGTTAAATTTACAGCATTAGATGAACCAACGACTACGAAGATAGAAAAAGTACACCATAATATGAAACCTAAGTATAAGGTTGTATCTTTTAGAAAAGGAAATGCTAACATACCTTGTAGAGATGTTTCAGTAATTAAGTAAATCCAAATTGCAGCTCCAAAAGCAATTACAATTTGAAATATAAGCTTAAGCCTTCCAGATAACCCTAAATGATTATTTTTTAATATTTTTAAATAATCATCAATAAAACCAATTAAACCAAAGCCAAAAGTAACATATAAAACAATCCAAATATATGTATTAGTTAAATCTGCCCATAATAAAGTCGAAATTATTAATGAGCCCAAAATAATTACTCCTCCCATAGTTGGAGTACCCCTTTTAATCTCTAAATGCCAATCTGGTCCATCTTCTCTAATAGGTTGACCATCTTTTTGATTATATTTTAACCAATTTATAA
>Ga0315316_10000727_pt1 | contig 22084 bp, 17 predicted proteins | sample M160m3416metaG_FD_203702 | JGI IMG/M metagenome (GOLD analysis project Ga0315316, IMG submission 203702) | Ammonia-oxidizing marine archaeal communities from Monterey Bay, California, United States - M1 60m 3416 | ecosystem: Environmental > Aquatic > Marine > Intertidal zone | place: USA... | reverse complement strand
TCAGCAAAGAAATCCAAGAAAAAGTAAAAATTATGGATTCAAATTATAAAAGATTGAACACAATTTTTGCTATCTGTTCGTTTTTAGTTTCATTTGTAGTCTATTTATTAACAATGGCAGATACGGTCCCATACTGGGACTCAGGTGAGTTTATTGCCACTTCATATATTTTAGGCGTTCCACACCCACCTGGTAGCCCTCTCTACCTTATTATTGGGAGAGTTTTTTCGATGCTTCCACTAAATGCAGATATAGCATTCAGGGTTAATCTTATTTCCCCAATTGTAAGTGCGCTTGCAATAATGTTTCTATACCTGTCTAGCGTTAAGCTAATTGTGAACTACAGAGGGAAAATAAAATCACAAATTGATTCTGTGATAGTGTTTGGTTCATCGTTAGTTGGATCTTTGACTTTTGCTTTTACAGATTCCCATTGGTTCAATGCCGTTGAAGCAGAGGTATATGGTTTTTCAACATTTTTTACAGCAATAGTAGTTTGGTTGATTTTGCATTGGTCTGAAAAAGCTGACGAGAAAGGAAATGAGCGCTATATTTTAATTATTGCATACATGATAGGTCTTGCTACAGGTGTACACCTACTAAATTTACTCGCCCTACCTTTTTTAGCATTAATTATCTTTTTTAGAAAATACGATTTTTCGTACAAGGGTTTTGCCATTACAACAATCGTCACGGGTATAGTTTTTTATTTGATCAACACAGTTATAATCAATGGCATGCCAAAGCTTGTTAGCGCAATAGGTCTACCAGCTTTGATAATGATTTACTTGCTTATTATAGGCTCAATGGTGGCAAGTATAGCATATAAAAAATATTTATATGCTCTTGGGCTTACATCTACCGTTTTGATTTTAATCGGTTATTCAAGTTACGCGATGATCTTTATTCGTTCAGATCAAAAGCCAGCAATAAATGAAAACGATCCATCGACTGTTTCCAGAGCTATTGCTTACATGGAGCGAGAGCAATATGGTAGAATGTTTCAATTTCCAAGAAGATATACCGGGCTACCTCCAAAGCACGAAGCGGTTGGCCGTCCTCAAAATGGGAGGGATTACTCTAGCAGACAGGAAAGAGCATATAAGACATTTAGAATCGATAAGCAGTGGAGTTATTTTTGGGATTATCAAGTAAAGAAAATGTATTGGAGATACTTTCTTTGGCAGTTTGCAGGTAGAGGGCCCAGCACAGATTCTTATGTATCATCGTACGGAGCGCGTCCGAATGAGGATGGTGTAGCCTGGTTCCAGTTCGGCCTTCCTCTAGCATTTCTTTTAGGGTTGTGGGGAATGTTTTATCATTTTCAGCAGGACAAAAAAAGAGCATTCTCAGTATTAAGCCTTTTTTTAATGACAGGTTTAGCTATAATCATATTTGTTAATCAAGATAATCCTCAGCCACGAGAACGTGATTATTCTTATGTAGGTAGTTTTTTTGCTTTTTCAATTTGGATCAGTATTGCAATTCAATCTCTTTTGGATATTTTAAAAAAGTATTTAGATGAAAAACCTTATCAGAAAAAAGGTTTAATAATATCGCTGGCATTACTCGCATTTGCAATGCCAACAATGATGTTAAAAGCAAATTATCATGAGCACGACAGATCAGATAATAGAATAGCTTGGGACTATAGTTACAACATCCTTCAATCATGTGAACCAAATGCAATCATATTTACAAATGGGGATAATGACACATTCCCTTTATGGTACTTGCAAGAAGTTGAAGGTATTAGAAAAGATGTGACTGTGGCCAACTTAAGCTTGTTAAATACTGAATGGTATATCCGACAACTGCGAGATTCAAGGCCGGGTGAATTTATTAAAATGGGAGATGACCAAGTACAAGATGTCGCTTCAGGGTTAAAAGAATGGAAATCTCAAACAGTAAGAGTTCCTGCGCCAAAATCTGAAAAAAATACGCGTGGATATATTGAATGGAAAGTTAATCCAACATTTGCAGGTGCAGCGTTAATGGTAAAAGATCTCATGATTTTACAGATCATATTTGCAGCTCAATGGAAATACCCAATTTACTTTGCTGTAACGGTACCACAATCTAATCGACTTAATCTTGAAGATCATCTTGAAATGGAAGGTTTGGTGTACCGCCTAAGACCATACAAGGCAAATGAGAATAGTGCGATAAATGAAGATAGAATGTGGACTAATTTGATGTCAGGATTTGATTCAAAGATTTGGAGTCAAGATATTGAAGCTAAAGAATGGAAGAACCTTGAGAATAAGATTTGGTTTAAAGATTATAAGCCTGGATATTTATATCGCAACCTCGGCCGAGACGATATTTATTTTTTCCCATCAACAAATATACGATTACTTCAGAATTTAAGAAGCGCATATATGCAATTGGCTGGTTATCACTATATGAAATTTAGAGATAATGAATCTACTAATAATGAAATTTCTAATATGCATAGAGAAAAAGGGCTTAAAGTTTTAAATAGAATGCAGAATAATATTCCTGAAAAAACAATACGCTATGACTCAAAAGAATTACATTATCAACTTGCGAGGCTCTACGGTGAACTTGGAAATGAAAGTGAGCTCCAAAGAGTGATGGGGTTATTAATTGAAAGAAAAGATTTGTCGATTCAAGATAAAGTTGAATATGGACAGGTATATTTAGCGCAACTTGACTCCCTTGAAAAAGGTAGAATTATTTTTGAAGAACTTTACAATGAGTTTAAATCTGTAGAGTCTGGAGCAAGGCTTACTTCTCAAAGAGAAGTTGATCAATGGAGAAATTATTTTGTACAAATTGTTTCATCCTTAATTTTTGCTTACAAAAATTTAGAGATGTATGATAAAGCTGAATCAGTAGTTAACGAATGGTTAAGTAAAAATCCAGATGACCCCGTTGCGATTAAACTCTTAGATGATCTTAAACAAAAAAAGAAATAATCTTTAAATAAGATTGGTTAATGCCTAATTCAAAAGTATCCGTAATAATTCCACATTGGAATGGCATCGATATTCTCTCTGATTGCTTAGATTCACTTAACAAAAATTCATATTCAAATCTTGAAATCATAGTTGTTGATAACGCTTCTTCGGATGGAAGCGCAGAGTGGATATCGTCAAACTACCCAGAAATAAAACTTATCCAAAATAATAAAAATTATGGATATGCTGGCGGATGTAATATAGGAGCAGAACAATCATCTGGAGACTATCTTATTTTTCTTAATAATGATACTATTCAGAATGAAGACTTTATTGAGCGTCTTGCTGATTTCTTAAATCTAAATCCACAAGTTTCAGCGGTACAGCCAAAAATATTAAACTATTTTGATCGAGATAAATTTGATTATGCTGGAGGATGTGGAGGATGGTTAGATATTTTAGGTTTTCCATTCGCAAGAGGTAGACTTTTTCAAAATATAGAAACTGATAAAAATCAATATGAAAAAATTAGACCTATCTTCTGGGCAAGCGGAACAGCTTTAATGATTAGAAAAAAGGTCTTTGATCAATTAGATGGCTTTGATAGCACTTTCTTTGCCCACCAAGAAGAAATAGATTTATGTTGGAAGATTCACCTTTTAGGTAATCAAGTGTGGTCAATGCCAGGCGCTGTAGTTTATCATAAAAATGCTGTAACATTACCTATGTTTTCAAGATTAAAGCAGTATTTGAATCATCGGAATTCAATGCTGATGATTTTGTCAAATTATAGCCTATTAATGTCTTTATATTTAATTCCAATAAGAATTGCGCTAGAGTTTGTTGCATTGATTTACGCCCTGTTTTGTTTAGATATTAACCATTTTGTCGGCATACTTCAGTCTTTTGTTTGGATTATATTGCATCCACATGTCATTATAAAAAGACGTATTCAAGTAAGCAAAATTAGGAAAGTAACAGATGGAAAAGTGATTCAAAGCATGTACTGGGGAAGTATTATTTTTGACTATTATATCAAAAGAATAATGAAATCTTCTGACATAATACGGGAGTGACTACTTAAGCCCCTTAAAATAAATTTCTTTGTGAGCTTGATCCATATCAGCAAGCGCATTTAACATATTATTTTGACCCATAATGCTTAGCGCATTCACTAATTCTGTTCTGTGGGCATCTAAAAAATACAAGGTTCGACCCGTAGGGAATTGTCTGAAAACTGATTTTATTCCTCTAATCATTAATTCAAATTCTTCTAAAGCTTCATCAGGCTTTCCTTGGTTGAAAAAATCCATTCCAACATAGTAAGCAAATCGTGCTTCTCTTAAACCTTTATTCCCTGTGATTTCCTTTAAAAGTTGCATGCGAGTTGACCACCCCTTTGGATAGTCTGAAGCAATACCTCTTAATACAATTTCTCTTGCTTGGTCATAACCTAAATTTCCGCCATAAAAATCATATGTATCCATATGGCCAGCTAAAATAGTGAACGCATAAAATGCTAAAAAGCTACCCAAAGGTTCGAATAAAACAGGGTCATAGTAAATAGCGCTACCAGGGTTATAATAAAATTGTAGAGATTTGTCAAAATATCTTAGGTCTTCACCATCTGAGACAAGAACTTGCGCATGGAATGTTTCCATGCCGCCTTTTTGAGCTATTCCTTGAAAAGCGATTGAAATGTATAAAGGAATTTCTAAGTTTTGAAATTCCTCATTCCAGGTATGTTTAGAAAAAAATCGAGACAATTCATTTTTTATTGTTGATACTTTTTGTTTTTCACTGTTGCGCAATAATCTATCATCTACTTTGACATCAATTTTACCGAATTGGGCTAAAGTTATCGAAGAGTATAAAATTAATGATATAAAAAATCTCATATGAGAAACTAATAGATAAAACCTATAACATGCTATTCATCAAGAATAAATGTATTAATTTCTCAAATGGTTAATATTAAAGATTTAATTAATAAACAGCCTGATGTTTTTTCTATTTTAGAAAAAATAGGAAAAATTGCTGACAGCTCAAATAAGAAGGTGTACGGTGTTGGTGGTGTAGTTAGGGATTTAATTCTTGATAGAGAAATTAAAGAAGTGGATTTAATGGTTATTGGAGATGGTATAGAATTTGCGAGAATTATTGCTGATAATATAGGCATATCAAAAGTCGTTCCCTTTCATAAATTTTCAACCGCACACATACCTAACAAGCCAATAGCAATAGAGGTTGCTGCAGCACGACAAGAGACTTATGATTCTAGCTCAAGAAAACCAAAAACTATTAAGTATACAGACTTAAAAGGTGATTTAATCCGCCGTGATTTTACAATTAATGCTATGGCGGTAAGCATTGCCCCAAAAGAATTTGGAGATTTACATGACCCTTACAATGGGTTAGGTGATCTTAAAATAAAAAAATTAGTTACTCCTTTAGAACCAAATAAAACATTTTCAGAAGATCCGCTTCGGATGATTCGCGCTGCCTATTTTGCATCAAAGTTGAATCTTGAAATAGAAGAGAACTGCCTTGAGTCTATGACACGCCAAGCAGATAGAATTAAAATTGTTTCTCAAGAGCGAATCACAAATGAGTTTATGAAGGTTCTCTCTACAGATAAACCTTCAAAAGGGCTTATCCTTCTTCAAGAAACAGGATTAATGAAGATGATATTCCCAGAAATTAATGTAATGTATGGTATGGACCAGTCAGAGGAATGGCATCATAAAGATATTTTTTACCATACAATGGAAGTAGTTGATAACGCTGCAAAACTTTCAAAAAAGACGAAATTAAGGTTTGCGGCTTTAGTTCATGACATAGCTAAACCAAATACAAGAAAGATTGACCCAAAAAAAGGGTATACCTTTCATGGTCATGATGCTATTGGTGAGCGTATGTTAAACAGGGTTAGCGCTAGAATGAAACTTCCAAACAATTTAAAAGATTATTTAAAAAAACTTACCTTGTTACACCTTCGACCTATAGCATTAGCAAAAAAAGACATTAGCGATTCTGCCATAAGAAGATTGATGGTTTCAGCTGGTGACGAGATTAAAGATTTGTTAACGCTTTGTCGAGCAGATATAACCACTAAAAATCAACATAAAATAAAAAAGTATTTATCAAATTTTGAAAAAGTTGAATCTAAAATGTTGGATGTAAGTGAACGTGATAAAATGAAAGCATTTCAATCTCCTGTTCGAGGAAAAGAGATAATGAAGATATTTAATTTGACTCCCGGAAAAGTCATAGGTAGAATAAAATCTGAAATAGAAGAGGCTATCCTTGACGGCAAGATAGAAAACTCTCACGAAGAAGCTCTTGAATATTTATACTCAATTAAAAACAGATATAATAAAAATTAGAAATAATTCAATATGAAAAACTATATACTCTTTTTCGCTTTAAATACCTCCTTTTACTTTGCACAAGTAGTTAACGGAACGGTTTCCGATAAGATAACAAAACTTCGTCTGTCAGGTGTGAATATTGTAGTTACCGATAAAAATACTGGTGTATCCACAGATGCAAATGGAGAATTTTCTTTAAATGTTGAAGAATTAAACAGCAGTCATTTAATCCAGTTCAAGCACATAGGTTATGATCAAGTAATTATAAGAGTGGATAGTTTGATTAGTAAATCTAATATTTTATTGCAGCCAAGAGTTCTTCAATTCGAAGCAATTGAAACCGCTGGAATAAAAAGAAAGCCTGCGATAGAGAAAGATTTACCGCAGACAGTTTCAATAATTCAATCAGACGCTTTTGCTTTAAGGGCATATGTCGATGCTGGGGATTTATTAGCAACTGACCAAAGCATACAAATCGAAGAGTCGTTATCCGGTCGAAAAACTGTTTCTATTCGCGGAGGTAATGCCGATGATGTTTTAGTGCTTTATAATGGGTTTAGGCTAAACAGACCATATGATAATGTTTTTGATTTATCTCTAATCGACATGCAAAATATTGAGCAGGTTGAAATAGTAAAGGGTGGACATTCAGTTCTTTATGGATCTGATGCTTTCTCTGGTGTGATTAACATTGTCCCTAAAAATACAAAAGATAAAAATTTGAAAATTTCTCAGCAGTTCGGATCTTATGACTCAGGATTTTGGAATATTAATGGTCAATTAAAGATAAAAAAATCTTTTATTTCGCTTAGTCAAAAAAGAGGTTCATATAAACGAATTTTCCAGGACTCTCAAATCGAATCCCCGGGTTTAAACTCGGGTTTATCCCATTCAGCTTTCGATATGACCAATCGTTTAAAAAATACGTTTTTAAATGGAAATCTTGAATGGAATTTCACGCAGGATAAACAAGTATTTGACAATACAAGAGACAAAAACATAATTAATTCAACTAATCAGCTCGCAGGAGTACGTTATGATGGGGTGTTGTGGTTTCTTGGTGAGGTTGAACTTGCCCTCGCTTCACATAATTTATCTGAATCTCAAGATCTAAATAATCAGCGTGGGTACATTAGTAGATCATTAGATCACGTTTCAAATAAAATTGACGCTAGAAAATATATAAATTTAAATAAAGTCGAGTGGATGTTTGGAGCACAAGCTGAAGATTCAAAGCTAAACCTCTTCGATGATCAAAGCTTAAACAATACGCAGCAGCTAGGTCTTAAAGGAGCTGAAATAAACCGACAGCACGCAGGATTTGCTACGGTTCTCAAGCTTCATTCGAAGGGCGATGAGTTGGGACAGTGGCTTACAGATCTTGACATGAGCTATAGGTACGATCTTGTTAGAGATCAGAGCGATAGCTTAGTAAATCGTAAAGAAGTTTTTGATTTTTCTGAGATTGCATCCTTGGTCGATTTTGGAAATAACCAGTGGTCTAATAGTATATTTAAAATTTCGACAATTGCTTCTAAGCGTGCCCCTGGAATGACAATGGCCTACTGGGCAACAACCGGAAATAATATAAAATTCCCTTCGCTTCAACAGCAGATTAGCCAGCTAACTTTCATGGATCCTAATCAACGTAGATTAAGACCAGAAAAAATGAAATCTTTAGAAATTGGTATAAATATTTTAACTCAACCAAAAACAATGCTAAACGTAGATCAATTAGAACTGCAAGCAAGCGTTTTTCGCAATGATTACATTAATAAAATGCGATCTACATTTCTCCTAGGAATGCCAATAGCTTATTTTGAAAATATCCCAATTGCCTCAATGTCTGGATTGGAAGTGAAAGCAAAAGCAAAAACCTACGGAGGTAAGTTCACCGGAGAGATAGGCTTATCTAATTATAATATTTCTGATTTAAGCGCCTTTCCGTTCAAATCCCCATATAAGTTAACCATCAATACAACATCTAAGTGGGATTGGTTTACTATCGGCGCTAGAATATTTCAAGAGGGAGAACAAACTGGACTTATATTAGTACCGGAAAGAGGATATAATGAAATTGAGTTGCCTGCTTTCTCAAATTACGATCTTCACATTACTATCGATATAGATTTCAAAATTGCCAAAGGACAAATTTCATATTCAGGAAGAAATCTTAAAAAAAATACAATCTCGCTTGATGGTTTATTACTAAGAGATACTAGAAAATATTTAACATTGAGTTTGGAGCTATGATCAGAAAAATTAATATCATATTAACTTTCATTCTATTGTTTTCATCCTGCGAAGAAAACCCTTTTTCGTCTAAGAGCAGCATTCCCCATCGTAAAATAAACGGGATAGTAAATCTTGAAGGTCTAGAGCTTTATCCGGAAGGAAACCATAGCGGTATTTTTATCTGGTCAAACCAATTAGGTATTAGCGACTATAGCGGAGCTGATGGGTCTTTTGAATTAGAGCTTCCAGCTGCAAGTTCGCCTAATGGAGGTGGAATTGTTGATGGAGACTATGTTTTATATTTTTTTATGGCTAATTATGAAGTCTCAACAGTTGAAGTGACTTTTGCTGGTGGAGAGATACTGAACGATGACAGAGTAATTAAAATTGATGGTGAATTAAGAAAAAAAGTTAATTTAAAAAGAATGGTACAAATTAACACCGAAGTCCAACCTAGCTCTTTCTCAAGAAATTTTGAAGAAGATGTTAAAGTGTTAATAGATGCGACGCCAGATAGAAGTGATATTTTTTTCTATCTTAAAGGCTTGGAGATACCACGTATGGCAACAATTTACTCGGGCCTTTTGATAAAAGACGTATCATCAGGAGAATTAGTTTTATCTTTTAATCCTGATACAGCAAGTACAATTAAAAGAGTAATTGATAAACCTAATAGAGAATTTCTTGTTAACTTTGAAATTATCGATGATTCTCTTGGGTCTGCACTACCTCCAGGTTCATACGAAGCAGTACCATATATAATTGTAGAAAGCAATGACATGGTTCCTGATCATCTTCTCAAAGCTCTAGGGGCTGATTATGACGAATTCTCAGAAAAGTACTTCCAGTATCCTATGTATCGTACTGGCGGAAAATTCACTATTACAGAATAGGATCTGTCTTCGCGAGGAACATCCTTTTATTCTAATCGTTAGTATATTAGGTTCACAGCGATATATTATAGGATAAATACATGTTTTCTTCATTAGTGAATACGCTCACAGCGCCTAAAGAAACCTTTGAAATAATTTCTAAAAGTTATGGCCTCAAAGAAGCGTTAGCCCCTTTGTCAATACTTATGTTTTTGGCCATAGTATCTTCAATGATTCTTTTTGACCAGATAGCAGATCTTCAATGGGATCAAATTCAACAAAGTTTAAATAATAACTCTAATGTATCAGAGGAGCAGAAACAAGAAATACTTGGATCTCAATATGACCGTATCTACTCAGGTTCAGGCTCTACTGCCATTTTCATTTATGTAAGCTCTGCAATCTCTTGGCCAGTTAGAGTTTTATTTTGGTCATTATTTTCTATGCTGTTCTCCAACCTATTTTTAGGCTCAAAGAATAAACTTGGAAAAGTTTTTATAGTTGCCTCTTTTTCTTATCTTCCATCTGTTGTTGAATATTTAGTAAAAACACCTATACAGTATTCAACAGACAATATGATGATTTTTACTGGGTTGGGAGCATTTGGCATTGGCGAACAAGGCAGTTTTATTAATAATTTTTTGAGCGGCGTCGATATTTTTGCTATTTGGCGAGTATACTTGACTGCTGTAGGATTCACATTTTTGTATAACTCAAAAATTAACGATTCCCTTAGAGTTCTTGCTATTTTATGGATAAGTAGCTTGATAATCTTTTCGGCAATGGGAGCATTTTTTGCTGGACTCGGTGGTGCTTAATTAAGAAAATGAAAGTTTTAATTCTTTTAGCAATATCAATTTGCTACTCTCAAAACTATACTCTTGATCAAGCTGTTAAAATCGCTATACAAAATAAGGAAAGCCTTAAAACATCAGCTCTTGATTTGCGCTCTTCAAAACAAGACATAAAAAGCTCATTTAGTGGAATTTTACCATCTGTTCGCGCGTCAGGTAGTATGACAGAATCTCAATTTCCCAAACAATCAGTTGGGTTTAATCAGTCATCAGGTGAAATACTTTCAGATGTAAGTAGCATAACCTCAGCTTCTTCAAACATAACTGTTAATCAGACCATTTACGATGGCGGTGTTTGGTGGAACAATATCCGTCTTGCAAAAAATAATTATAAAGTCTCAGAGGAATTCAATAGACAGGTTAAAACAAATATCATTCGTAATGTACACTTTGCTTATTTTAACTACTTAAAGGCAATGCAACTGTTGGGTGTAGCAAGATCAAACTTAATGAGCTCACAACAACAACTTACATTAGTTCAACAACAATTCGACCTTGGTTCAGCTAAAAAGACAGACCTTTTAAAAGCCAAAGTCCGATTTGGTCAAGCGCGAGTTGATGTTATTAGTAGCGATGCATCCTTAAAGAGCGCATACCGCAGTCTTAAAAACTCTATGGGCCTTACAAAAATTAATGATGACTTTTCGATAAGTGAGGTAGAAAAACCTTTAGAAATGATACCAGAATTTGAAACTGGTTTTGAATTGCTCCAAAAATTCAACCCGAGTGTTAAAGCAAAACAATATCAGATTGTTACTGCGAGATTAAGTACGAAAATTGCCAAAGGGTCGCGAATGCCTAATATTAGTTTATCAGCAAGCGCGTTCGGAACTGCTGAAAGTTTAAGTGAAGCCGTATCAAACAGCTATGGAGATAATCAGAGAACCAATACTTCACTTTCAATTTCCTTTCCGCTATATAGTGGTAATACTATATCGACGCGAATTCAAAAGGCAAAAATTGCTGTAAATAAACAAGAATCTGAATACCTCGCGCAACTAGAGGATCTTTCAGTAGAATTAAAAGATCTTATTGATCAACTACAAAACTTTAATGAAATAATACCTATCAACGAAACTGTTTTAGAGTCTGCTGAAGAGGATCTAAAGCTTTCTCAGATGCGGTATTCGCAAGGGTCTACAACAATTTTAGAAGTTTTAAATGCTCAGGTCTCCGTTGTTCAGGCCAAATCGTCTTTAGTCCGTTCAAAGTATGATGCATTTATTCAGCAAGCAAATTTAAAAGCCCTGCTTGGTACTTTAGATATTGAGCAGAAAAATAATTAGGAGTTATTGTGTCCGACAAAAATAAATCAAACAAAAGAAAGTGGATTTTAATTGCCATTGCAATTGTCTTTATTATTATAACAGTAATTTTTAGTCTGAATCAGGGCGATAAAGATGCAGTTATCGTTGAAAATGAATCAGTAAAATATAACACTGTGATTCAAAAAGTTAATGCAAGCGGCACAATTCAGCCTGAAACTGAAGTTAAAATAAGCTCTTCCACATCATCTGCATGGATTGAATCAATTACGGTTAAGGAGGGTGATTATGTTAAAAAAGGCCAGCTTCTTATATCATTAGACAGAAAGCAGCTTCTTTCAAATTACAATGCTGCTATGTCTTCTGTTCGCTCTGCTAAAGCACGCGTAAAACAGGAAGTAGCTAGCAAAAAAAGAATCGAAACAATGTACGATCAAAATTTAGCATCTGATCAAGAACTTGAAGCTATTCAAGCATCGTATGAAATAGCTAATAGTCAGCTTGAGCAAGCTAGAGCAAACCTCGATTCTAGAAAGGATGAACTTGATAGGGCTAAAATAACTTCTCCACAAAATGGAATTGTAACATTGATTAATAAAGAAATAGGTGAAATGGCTCTCGGTGGAATGTTTCAAGCAGAAGTTTTAATGGTCATTGCGGATTTATCAAAAATGGAAGTTATTATAGACGTTAATGAAAATGATGTTGTATCTATTTCAAAAGGTGACACCGCAGAGATTGAAGTTGATGCATTTTTAGATACACTTTTTTATGGGGTTGTAAACGAAGTTGCATTGGTACCACAGGTAACTGGTATGGGATCGCAGCAGCAAGTTACAAACTTTCAAGTTAAGGTTGGAATGATCAACGTTCCAGATAATATTCGTCCAGGAATGAGTGCCACAGTAGATATTATTACTGATAAAAAGGTAGATGTTTTAACGATTCCGATACAAAGTCTTACTGCCAGAAAAAAGGGTGCCGAGCTCATAGAAACAGGTGAGAGGCCAAAAGATAGCTTTAATAAAAGAGATACTAAATCTGAAATGGAGGAATTAGTATTTATTATTAAAGATTCAGAAGGCTTAGTTGATCGCGGTGATTCTTCACAGAAAAACAAATCTGAGAAATCTTTTAAGAAAGCAAAAAAAGGAACTAAATATGTTCATGTAAGACCTGTTAAAGTTGGAATATCGAGTGAAACAGATTACGAAGTTCTAAGCGGTCTTAATGAGGGAGATAAGATTGTTACTGGAAGCTACAAATCAATAAGTAGAGAATTAAAACACAATGCACTTGTAAAGCTAAAACTTGACAAGAAGAACAAAAACGATTAAGTGTCAAATTTAATTTCACTAGATCAAATCAAGCGTTATTATGATGTAGGTGGAGAGCTTGTAAAGGCATTAGATGGTGTTGATGTATCAATAAACGCTAATGAATATATTTCAATTATGGGGCCATCTGGTTCTGGTAAATCAACGTTAATGAATATTATTGGTTGCCTCGATACACCCACCGATGGAACGTATCAATTTGAAGGAGAGCTCGTTCATGAAATGGATGATGATCAGCTTGCTTCAATTCGTAATAGAAAAATTGGATTCGTTTTTCAAACGTTTAACCTTCTTCCAAGGTCAACTGCACTGAGAAATGTTGAAGTACCGCTTATTTATTCTAACACTCCTAAAGTTGAAAGACTTGAAATTGCTAGATCGTCACTTGTTTCAGTGGGACTGGAAGACAGATTAGATCACAAGCCAAATGAGTTGTCAGGAGGACAAAGGCAAAGAGTTGCGATTGCAAGAGCTTTGGTAAACAAGCCATCAATTATTTTAGCAGATGAGCCTACAGGTAATTTGGACTCTAAAAGCGGAATTGAAATTATGAAAATATTGCATGACCTACATGCTGAGGGCAATACGATTATTTTAGTAACACACGAAGAAGAAATCGCATTACACGCAAACCGCATTATCACAATTTTTGATGGAAAGATCAAGGAAGATCGTAAAAATCAAAATATGACAAAGGCTATTTAATGTTTCCTTTATTTTTTGAAAGCGTGAGAATTGCAGTTGATTCAATTCTATCTAACAAAATCCGATCATTTTTAACGGGTCTTAGTATTATAATTGGTATCCTCACTGTAACCCTTATGGGAACTTTAATTTCAGGTTTAGATAGAGGGTTTGAAAAGAGCATGGACTTTTTAGGAAAAGATGTGCTATCTATCAGTCGATGGGAATGGTTTGGTAATCAGGAATGGTGGGAGGTACGTAATAGGCCGAGACTTAGATTGGATTATGTTGATAAAATAAAAAATAGATCAAAATACGCTGAAGCTGTTGCACCTGTAATGCAAAGAGGAGCCAGTTTATCTAGAGGTGATTTAGGAGCGCGTTCCCAAATCTTTGGAACTACAACTGAATATTTAAAAACAACAAATTATGGCGTAGAAACAGGAAGATTTTTTACAAATGGCGAAGATAGATCGGGTGCTAGAGTAGCACTTTTAGGTCATGATGTAGCAGAAAATCTTTTCCCTAATGAAGACCCAATAGGGAAAAACTTTAAAATTGATGGCATCAGATTCCGCGTGCTTGGAGTTATGGAAAAACAGGGAAAGTTTTTGGGTCTATTTAGTTTTGACACTCAGGTCATCATACCATCTGGAGCTACTCAGAGGTTATTTTCACGAAGAGGATTCCTTAGAATAAGCGTAAAAATCCCTGACGATAAAATTGAGGAGTCTAAAGACGAAATTTATGGTATTATGCGGCAAATTAGAGGGTTAAAGCCTACGGAAAAAGATGATTTTGCTGTTAACCAAACGGTAGCATTTGAAAATATATATAATTCTATAAAGTTCGCTATTGGAGGAGTGGGTGTTTTTATAACAATACTATCTCTTGTGGTAGGAGGGATAGGAATTATGAATATTATGTTCGTCTCAGTTAAGGAAAGAACCAAGGAGATTGGCGTCCGTAAGGCAATTGGCGCAACAAAAAACATGATCTTGACTCAATTCCTAATGGAGGCTACTATGATATGCGTATTCGGAGGGTTAATTGGCTTGTCTTTCGCATATATTTTAAGTTTGGTTATAAATCAGTTTTTTCCTTCAGCGATGCCTATATGGCTTGCTTTAACTTCAATTTCGTTGAGTATTTTTGTTGGTATTACTGCTGGCCTGATCCCTTCCTACAAAGCAGCTGGGCTTGACCCCATTGAAGCATTGAGGTACGAATAAAAAGTGATTTTGAGTAGCCAAATAAAAAGCATTTTGCGCGAGAGTGTTCGAATGACATTTGATGCTATCCGTGCAAACAAACTAAGATCTACTCTTACGCTTTTAGGGATCTCTGTAGGAATCTTTTCAGTCATCAGTGTGATGACAGCTATTAAAACTCTTGAAAGCTCAATAGAATCTGGATTGAATGTATTTGGAACCAATACATTTCTAATTACGAAGGATCCAGCTATCCAGTTTGGCAGGAATGAAAAATACCGCAATAGAAAAAATATAGACTTAGATCAATATCTTGATCTAAAAGATCGCGTTAAGCTACCTATTTTGGTTAGTGGTGGTGATAATACAAGCGATGTAAGAGTGGTGTCTTACAAAGATAAAAAAACAAAGCAGACCCCAGAAGTATCTGGTGGGGGACCTGGAACATTAAGAACTGTAAATACCTATATTGCGGATGGTAGAAATTTGACAGATGAAGATGTTCACTTATCGCGTAGCGTTTGTATCATTGGAGCTGATGTCGTTGATGCACTTTTTCCTTTTGAGGACCCTCTAGGAAAAGCTATCCAGATTAAAGGAATCAATTTTACAGTTATAGGGATAACTGAAAGGCAAGGCCAATCCTTTGGTCAGAGTCAGGATAATTATGTCTTTATGCCTATTACAACTTTCCTCCAACGCTTTAGAGGCAAGTCATATTCTTTAGGAATTACAGTTGAATCTGAATCTTCTGAACTATACAGCGAAACATTAGACGAAGTGATTGGTGCGCTTAGGGCAATTCGAAAGGTCCCTCCTGGTGATGAGAATGATTTTGAAATTACCACCAACGATGAATTAATGGATACCTTTGGATCGTTTACTGGATCCATAAAGATTTTTGCTTTTTCAATTAGCGTTATAGCTTTAATCGTTGCAGGTATTGGTATAATGAACATAATGCTCGTTTCCGTTACTGAGCGGATAAAAGAAATAGGTATCCGAAAAGCTATAGGCGCAACGAGAAGGCATATATTATTTCAATTTTTAACAGAATCAGTTTTTTTATGTCAGATAGGTGGAGTTATTGGAGTGGTCTTTGGCATAGCGGCTGGAAATGTAATTTCATTGGTGGCAAAAGTTCCTGCAGTTATACCAATTGATTGGGCTATATACGGAGTTATTAGTTGCTCTATAATTGGTATTGGGTTTGGCAGTTATCCTGCATGGAGAGCTGCAAATCTAGATCCCGTTGAATCTATGCGTTTTGAATAAAACTTATATTAAACATTCTTGTAGCAACCCAACAGTTCTTATAAATTTATACACTTCTTTAATTATCAAATAAAATGATTGACACCTTAAACAGATTTGAACCGGTTATATTTACAAACTACTATTCAAATCGTTACCCCCAACTAAAAAATCACTGATCTTATGAAAAGTATCGCAATCATTCCAGCGCGTTTGCAATCAAAGCGTTTTCCTAAAAAGATTTTGTTCCCCATTGATGAAAAGCCAATGGTTGTCCACGTATATGAGAATGCAAAAAAATCAGAGCTAATTGATGATGTTATTATTGCAGTTGATAATGAAGAAACAATTAAAGAACTAAAGAGGTGGAAAGTAAAAACTGTAATGACGGACATTAATCACTCTTCTGGTACCGACAGGGTGCACGAAGCATCAAAGGATAATGATGCTGAGGTCATTGTTAACCTTCAAGCAGATGAGCCTTTTTTAGATCCTAAATTAATAGATATGTTAATCCAAGAATTTGATGACCCACAAATAGAGATGGCTACTGTTGCTGGTAAGAAACTTACAGCTGATGGAATTAACGATTTAAACACTGTCAAGGTATTGCTTGATGCGGAAAGGTTTGCATTAGCATTTAGAAGAAAACCTTTGGAAGTAGAAATTGGCGGATATTATCACCACGCAGGCATTTATGCATATCGTAAAGAAATTTTAGATAAATTCACGAGACTTGATTCATCAATTAATGAACAAAAACTAAAACTTGAGCAGTTAAGGGCAATTGATAACGGAATTTCAATAAAAGTTGTATTGACTGATAAAGTAAATAAAGGAATAGATACCTTGGACGATTTAAAAGGCTTGGTTAAATAATCATGGCAAAAGCAAAACCCGTTAAATATATATTTGTCTTAGGTGGTGTTATATCTGGACTCGGTAAAGGTATAGCTGCTGCATCAATAGGCTATCTCTTGAAAAGCGCTGGATTGAAAGTGACAATTTTAAAATTAGATCCATATTTAAATGTTGATCCAGGGACTATGAACCCGTACCAACATGGAGAGGTTTTTGTTTTGGATGATGGATCTGAAACTGATCTTGACCTCGGCCATTATGAAAGATTTATTGATGTAGATATGGGTAAGATAAACAATACAACTACCGGTCAAGTTTATAGCACTGTTTTAGAAAAAGAGAGAAGGGGTGATTACCTAGGCGCAACAATTCAAGTTATTCCGCACATAACTGATGAAATTATTTCTAGAATTAAGGCAATTAATAAACCAAAAAAATTCGATGTTGTAATTTGCGAAGTTGGTGGAACAGTTGGTGATATCGAAAGCCTTCCCTTCATGGAAGCTATTCGACAGCTTTCTCTTGAAGTTGGATATCATAATCATACCATTATGCATGTAACGCTTGTCCCATACATTCAAGCTAGTGAAGAATTAAAGACAAAGCCTACGCAGCATTCCGTTATGAAATTACGTGAGATAGGTTTGTCTCCAGATATGATTTTATGTAGAACTGATCACAGGCTTACTAAAGATGTTCGGAATAAGATTGGATTGTTTGGAAATCTAAACCCTGATCATGTTATTGAAGGTTCTGAGGTAAAAAGTATTTATGAAGTTCCCTTAACTTTGTATAATCAAAATGTATCTAAAATAATTATGGATCGACTTCAGCTTCCGGGCAAAGCTGAAATATCCTATTTAAAAACATTTATTAAAAAGTTTAAAGAGCCGCTGCATAATGTAAATATAGCGATGTGTGGAAAGTACACCGAGCTTCCTGATGCCTACAAAAGCGTACTTGAGTCGTTTATACATTCAGGTGTAGAAAATAATGCCCGCGTAAATGTCCATTGGGTTTCAACTGAGAAGATAAAAAATGATTCAGATGCTGAAAAAGCTTTTAATAACATGGATGGGATTTTACTTTTACCAGGGTTTGGATCAAGAGGATCTGAAGGGAAAATAACTTCTTGTAAATATGCACGGGAAAACAATATTCCTTTTCTAGGGATTTGTTTAGGTTTACAGTGCGCAGTAATTGAGTTCGCTCGAAATGTTTGTGGTTTAAAAGGCGCAAATAGCACAGAGTTTAACAAAAAAACACCTTATCCTGTTATTGACCTTATGGAATCCCAAAAAGCAATTAAAGCAAAAGGTGGTACCATGAGGTTAGGTGCATATAAATGCAACATAAAAAAAGGAACTAAGGCGTTCTCTGCCTATAGAAGAAAAACTATCTCAGAGCGTCATCGTCATCGCTGGGAAGTAAACAATAGATTTAGAGATAGACTGACAAAAAAGGGATTAATTATTTCTGGTGAAAATTCTGACCTTAATCTTGTTGAAATTGTTGAGCTTGAGGGTCATCCTTGGTATGTGGCTGGTCAATTCCACCCTGAACTTAAAAGCAGAGTAAGTAAGGCTCATCCTCTTTTTAGAGAATTTATTAAAGCATCCGTAAAGCATTTAAATAAAAAGAAAAAATAAATATGAATACTGTTTCTATTGGTAATATTAAATATGAAAGTGGATCATTTCCTTTGATTGCAGGTCCATGTGTTATTGAATCAAGAGACCACAGTCTGAAAATGGCAGAGCAAATTCAAAAAATTACAAACTCTTTTAATATACCCTTAATTTTTAAAAGCTCGTTTGATAAAGCAAATAGGTCTTCAATTGAATCTTTTCGTGGTCCAGATAATCTGGATGCTGGTTTATCAATTCTTGCAGATGTAAAAGAAGAGTTAGGAATTCCTGTCCTTACCGATGTTCACTTACCTGATCAATGCAGTGTTGTCGCTGAAGTTTGTGATGTACTTCAGATTCCAGCTTTTTTGTGCAGGCAGACCGATCTTTTGTTGGCGGCTGGTGAGACTGGCAAAGCTATCAATATTAAAAAAGGTCAATTCTTAGCACCTGGAAAGATGAAGTTTGCCGCTGAAAAAATTGAATCAACAGGTAATAATAATATCATTCTAACTGAACGAGGAAGTTCTTTTGGCTATAGTCTTGTTTCAGATATGACATCGATACCTGTTATGAGTCAAACGGGTTATCCGGTTGTTTTTGACGCAACTCATTCCGCTCAATTACCGAGCGACAAGAACGTGACCGGAGGTCAAAGGGAAATGATACCAATTTTGGCTAAAGCTGCTGTAGCAGCGGGATGCAATGGAATATTTATGGAAGTACACGATGATCCAGATAATGCTAAATCTGACGCTTCAACACAGTGGCCCTTACATAAACTAGAAAACCTGCTGCAGACATTATTAAAAGTTTATGAGGCTGTTAACTAATGAGTTATAATATTAATTTAATTAAAATGATCATTTCAGATATTGATGGGGTCTGGACAGACGGATGTGTTTATATCGGAAATGAAAATTATGAAATGAAAAAATTTAATGTGAACGATGGAGCAGGTGTTGCCCTTTTAAGAGTTTCAGGGATTAAGCTTGCACTTATATCGGGTCGCAAGTCAATTGCTACAGAGCTTCGTGCGGCTGAATTAAAAATTGAAGACGTATATAATGGTACGCTCAATAAAATTATCCCTTACGAGGAAATAAAATCAAAATATAACCTGGAGGACTCTGAAATTGCATATATTGGAGATGACCTTATAGATATTCCCGTTATGGAGAAAGTGGGGGTGCCAATCGCTACGGATAATGCAGTGGATCTTTGCAAAAAATCTTCAGTTCATATTACCAAGAAAGCAGGAGGTGATGGCGCCTTTCGTGAAGCGGTTGAATGGATCTTAAAAGAGCAGGGAAGGTTAGAGAAGGTAATCTTAGATTTAAAAAATAAAGTTATTGAACAAAAGTGAACCGATTAGTCTTATTGTCAATACTCTTTTTCGCATGCAGTAAAACTGAAATTGATAAACTAGGTGAAACACGCGAAGGTCTCCCTGATGCGGAAAGCTGGAATGCAGTCATAACATTAACAAATAAAGGCTCAAAAAGAGCAATAATTAAATCCGGTCATTTAGAAAAATATCAGCAGCGTCAATATATATTGTTAGATCAAAATGTAGATGCCGATTTTTTTGATAAAAAAGAGATTTATACCAGTAATTTAAAATCTGAAATAGCTGAAATTGATGAGTCCAAAGATTTTTTGATTGCAATGGGCAATGTTGTGGTAGTGTCGGATAGCGGAGTTACTCTCTTTACAGATACGTTATCCTGGGACAATGTAGATGAAAAAGTCTTTACAGATGATAGCGTAGTATTTATCACAGAGCAAAATGATACGTTATATGGTATTGGATTTAAATCAGATATTGAACTGAATAATTGGGAAATTATGCAACCCACCGGTGTTTTTCATGAGGGATCAAATGAGTAGTAGTCACAAAAAACTTAGAGCAGAAAAATTATGCAAAAGGTATGGAGATTTTTGGGCTGTACGAGAGGTAGACCTAGAAGTAAATAAGGGCGAAATTGTAGGCTTGCTTGGTCCAAATGGCGCTGGTAAAACAACAACATTTTATATGATAACTGGAATGATTAAACCTTCTGAAGGTGTTATTTATTTAGATGGAATGAACATAACCAGAAAAGCAATGTATCAACGAAGTAGATTTGGAATCGGATATTTACCTCAGGACGAATCTATTTTTAGAAAATTAAGCGTTGAAGATAATCTTCGCCTAGTACTTGAAATGAGTAGTTTTACAAAGGAAGAGCAAAAAAATAAAATTGATCAACTATTAAGCGATTTATCAATAGAACATATTAGAAATAGTAATGGTGGAAATCTTTCTGGAGGAGAACGAAGGAGAGTCGAGATAGCTAGAACTTTAGTAATGGATCCAGACTTCATTCTTCTGGATGAGCCGTTTGCGGGAGTTGACCCTATTGCAGTTGAAGATATTCAATCAATAGTTAGCTCATTGAAACAGAAAAATATTGGCGTATTAATAACTGATCATAACGTAAGAGAGACTCTTTCTATTACGGATAGATCTTACCTTTTGTTTGATGGTAAAATATTGAAATCAGGTACCTCAGAATTTCTTGCAAACGATGATGAGGCAAGAAGATTATATCTAGGAGAAAGTTTCTCCCTATAATGCCCGCGATAAAACAAAAACAATCCTTAAGCCAATCTCTGTCTCCCCAGCAAATTCTACAAACACTGGTTTTACAGTTAGATTATACTTCTCTTGAAAACAAGGTTTCCGATGAGCTTGAAAGCAATCCATTGCTTGACAATTCACAAGTAGTAGATGAGGAAGAAAAACTCGACTCAAAACAGGAGCTTGACTTTGAAGACGATCCAGATGAGTATGAGCCTCACAACATCTATAGTAACCAAAATACGAAAGACGAAATTCCTATTGCAGAGCAATTAGATTTTCTACAAGATCTATCAAAACAGCTAAATGAATATAATTTGTCAAAAAGTGAAGAAAGCATCGCTGAAGAAATAATTTGGAATCTTGATGAGAATGGATATTTTCCTTTAGATATTGTTTTAATAGCAGATAGGTTGAATATTTCAATTGAACGGGTTGAGGAGATACTATTTCTTGTTCAAAAACTAAATCCACCAGGGATAGCTGCACGAAACTTGCAAGAGTGCTTGCTCCTTCAGATTACTGGAGACAAGTATAAAAATCATAGAAAAATTCTATCAAATTATTTTGATGATTTTGTTAACCATAAGTATGAAAAAATTATTGAGGCACTTGAAATTCAAAATGATGAGTTAATTGAAATTATTAATGATATTAAAAAATTGAATCCCTTTCCAGGTGAGGGAAGAATAAAAGGTAGAAACGATTCAGTCATTCCAGATCTAATTGTGACTCTTGAAAACAATAAATGGAAAATATCAGTAAATGATTCCTGGGTTTCAAATATCTCAATAAATACCAAATATTTAGAATCCTTAAATAGTAAGAACGCTTCAAATGATACAAAAAAATATCTAAGTCAAAAACTTGACTCCGCAACATGGCTTATTAGGGCTATTGAGCAAAGACAGTCAACTTTAACGAAAGTTATGGAGCAAATAATAAACAATCAGCCGAATTTTTTT
>Ga0315316_10000720_pt1 | contig 22211 bp, 23 predicted proteins | sample M160m3416metaG_FD_203702 | JGI IMG/M metagenome (GOLD analysis project Ga0315316, IMG submission 203702) | Ammonia-oxidizing marine archaeal communities from Monterey Bay, California, United States - M1 60m 3416 | ecosystem: Environmental > Aquatic > Marine > Intertidal zone | place: USA... | reverse complement strand
GGGTGAAGGCGTTACCTTCGGTAATGAAGTAGATCTCGTAGAAGTCCCAATTGCTTGGCACCTAGATGACTTTCCGTGGTTTGAGTATATTCCGCCCAAAGGTGGCAATCTGACTAGCCCCTCAGCAGTCCTCGAAACATGGCTAGGTGATCTAAACTACGCCCGGAAATATGAGCCCGGGGGAACTCTTACTTACACCATGCATCCGCAAGTAATTGGAAGAGGACACCGCATGTTGATGCTTGAGCAATTAATTGAAGAAATCGAAACAATGAAAGATGTCGAGTTCACGACTATCGAAGCAGCTGCTTCACAATGGAGAAAAGAAAATCCTTTCTAAAGGAGCGCAGGACTTAAGCGCTTATCCTTTCGCAATAATGAATAAGCCTCTAGCCGTGATGACCGGATCCGTGGCTTGGAACTCGTCGATCGGCCCCAAACTAACTGTCAGCTCTACGCTCAATTTGCGTCCAACTCTCGATGACTCTCGCGCATGAAACCAAACAGTTTCGCCAACTGGCACCCCACCTAAATAATCAACTTCTAGTTTTGCTGTGTACGCAGCCTCACCGAGAACAATCATTAGGTAACCCATTACATCATCGACGACTGCTGAAATAGCGCCTCCATGCACACGACCAGGTGCACTCTCAAAAGAGGACCCAAAGTTTGCAGATGCCACAACCGACTTATCTCGCCGTGTTAACCGAATCTCCATGCCCATAGGGTTAGCTGGCCCACTGAAAGTCCGATCTGAAAACGCTATTACCTCTTGTCCGTCAAGGGGAATCGGATCGGTATACCGTTTTTCGAAATAGTCGGTAGGTCTTTTAACGGGTGCAGAAGACCGCAGCGATTGCGTAGCTTCTTTAGCCCAGCGAGTTATTGCAGCTAACGTTTCGTCATCTGTTCTATGACCTACAAAAGCATTACCGAGCTCTCGAAGCGCCGTCGCAGCTCTCGAGCGAGACTCAAATTGCGGATCGTTGTATACAAAATGCACTTGTTGGGGGTCATGCTCAGTCAAAGGATTCATCCCCTAAACGTCCCGACTCGCCGTAGGGGTAGCTTATGAGGCCACCGCCGAGGTTGCTGGGGTCAAACGTCCAATACTGACGTATTTCAAAAATTAAGCCATCTTTGAATTCGTAATGTTCACTGCCATGAATCACGAAACTAGTCTCTTGGGAATCGCCGGTCATTGCCCATTCGATAGCTGCCGTTTCACCATCTTCGACCACCCGATGAACAAACCATTTAGCATTTTGCCATTTGCTGCGAATCTTGAGCCAGAAAACCCCTATTTCGGGTTTCCCCACGACTGGAGGATGGTTGGTGTCGAAAATAGTAGCGTCATCTGAAAAGTGAGCAGAAATATCAGTATCTTCGCCTTCGCTGCAAGCATTAAAGTATGACCGAATTATTTTTTCGTAAGGTCCCATATATCAAAGTTTCTCAGGTTGACCGCATGGCTGCATAGGCATGCGTATTAAATGTCTGGATATATGACCCGCCATGTGAGTTAATTACATCGGTGATTTCATTGAGGAGTCGATAGCGGTACTCCGTGGGCAGTAATCGATGAGTGGACTGCGTAAGTAAATTTTGGACGTGCGACTGAGATGTCACCTCTAACTCCCAACTTAAGTTGAACTGCTTCACCGAACCGAAACATTTACTTTCATCGAATTCAGCGGCAGGTGAAGCTGCCGTAATAGCAGATTTGCTGCCGGGTAGGCGGGTACCAACAAACGCCTGTTTTACGTCTGAAGGAAGAAAGTCGTAGACCTTATCAATGTCCTTATGGATCTCATCAGAATGCACTTCTGGTTGATTCCAAAAAACGCAAAGCCATCCTTGGTTTTTGAGTGTCGCATGCGCTGAGCGAAATCTGGTTAGTGGATCAGCCCAGTGCCACGCTTGGCCAGAAATAACTAGATCTGCCGGCGCAGCCAATCCAAGCCAATTCTGAAATTCGACAGTCTCTACTGTAAAGCAATTGGACTTATGCAGTTTCGCTGAGGCGATAGCTGCCATTCTTGGGTCTGGTTCTATTCCGACGACCGTATGACCATTTCTCACGAACCACTCTGAACTTTTTCCAGTGCCACAACCAACATCTACGACAAGTGCAGAATTGCCAATATTGGAAACGGTACCTATCCAGTCGAACAACTGCGCCGGATAAGAGGGCCTCGATCTTTCGTACAGATCAGCGACCTCCCCAAAAATAGTTGACTGATTACGCGCGGGGTCAAGTGCCTGCTCGCGATCTAAGTCGCGGCCCACGATAGCCACCGTCCTTCGCGATGCTCCAGTCGCAATTTCAATCCGAAACATTCGGACAAGGCTTCTGCAGTAAGAATATCTTCTAGAGGACCGGTTGAAAGAGGACATCCATCGCGTAACAGCAACCCATGAGTAAACGAAGGAGGAATCTCATCGGTGTGGTGAGTGACAAGCACAGTGGCCGGAGTTGATGACATAGAGGCAAGACTTGAAAGGCTCGTCACGAGTTGTTCTCTTCCGGAAAGATCTAAACCAGCAGTGGGCTCGTCAAGGATTAGTAACCCAGGATCACCCATTAAAGTACGAGCTAGTTGAACTCGTTGTTGTTCACCTGAAGACAAGGTCTCAAAATTTCTAACGGCTAAGCTCTCGGCTCCCACTTGGGCTAAACAACTTCTAGCGGCATCAAGGTCGGCCTCGCTATAGGTATGCCACCATGTTTCCAGCGCAGCATGCCTGGCCGTGACAACAATTTCTAACCCTGTAATGTCTGCTCGGAACTGATCCCGTAAAGAAGAACTAGCTAGTCCTATTCGCTTACGGAGCTCTCTAACATCGGTTTGCCCCCAACGTTCGCCCAATATTTGAACTGATCCAGTAGTTGGGTAACGATACAGCGACAAAATTTTAACCAAACTAGTTTTCCCGCTGCCGTTTGGTCCAAGGACTATCCACCTTTCATCGGAACGGATTTCCAGATCTATCGGACCAAGGACGGTCCGATCCTCGTACTTAACTGAAACGCCTTCTAAGACGACGGAGGCAGAAGATGTATTTGACACTCCTTTAGCTTGCCAGAAGCCAAGGTGTTGGTATGTGCTTAGCCCATTGAAATAAAATATTAGACCTTAAACATTGGAAAATTAGGCTCTAAGGAACTGTCCACAGCTAGATGCCGAAACTATGATATTTCTTCGAATCAGAGCAAAGATCTTGACCATCTACTAAGACAACCCTTTGTATTCAACTGAAAATTTACAAAATTAATAAAGTGTTGAGATTGAAATAAGCCGCTTACCTTAAATCGAAACAATTTAAAGCTTTGATATTCAGGGCAGCAGTCCGTCTGGGGTTCGAAGTTTAAAAGGTGTGTCGATGATGTAACAAGGCTCGGTAGTCGAAGCCTAAAAAATAGTCATCAAGCAAGGTAGGTATCTCGCAACGAAAAGCGGCAAAACTGCTTTGGTCTGACAGACTGTCCCGGTACGACTAGGAGAGTTGCAACGACATGAAATTTGAGTTTGTTACTGGTGCACCGATTTCCGAAGAACAAGCGCTCAGAGAAGCCGCAGAGATGGGGCTGCACGCTATTGCGTACGACCATCAGCAGACTGAAGACTCAGAAGTTCACTTTCATGAGTTCAATGTCAATATTTGGTTGATCTCAGGTGAAGCAGCATTTGCTACTCCTGATGGTGAAATTTATGAGGCGAAATCTGGTTGTCGTCTGAGTGCCCCCGCAGGTTGGCTGCATCAAGAACTCATCAGCCCAACGCACCGACTTGTACTTGGAACTAACATTCCGGCATCAGAGTGGACTCAACCAATTGATAAAACTGAGCCAGGTATGTTGAGGGCATAACTAAATTGCTCAGTTAACTAATTTGCTGAACCGAAATCATTCCCGGCATGCGATGACCAAGTTCGGTACATGTGTGCATATCTGCCGTCCAGCTCTATCAATTGGAGATGGGTGCCTAGCTCAACGACATGACCCTCATCGATTACTCCAATGCGATCAGCCTTCATCGCTGTCGCTAAGCGGTGCGCGATTAAGATTGCTGTGCGTCCCTCAAGCAAACTATCCAAACCTGTTTCAATATGAGACTCGGATTTAAGGTCAAGACTCGAAGTCGCCTCATCCAGAACTATCACACGAGGACGGGTTATAAATGCCCGTGCGAGAGCGATGAGCTGGCGTTCTCCGGCTGATAAAGAAACTCCTCGCTCATGAACAAGGGTGTCCAGACCCGCCGGTAATTGTTCCGTTATCTTATCTAAACCCACTTGAGCAGCTGCTTGAGTGACTTCTTCGTCGGTGGCATGTGGAGCAGCGAAAATAATGTTGTCCTTGATAGTACCGTGGAATAAAAATGGTTCTTGTGGAACTACTCCCAGTTGGCTTCGCAAAGAATGGATTTCCAAATCTTGTAAATCCATACCGTCGATAGTCACTCGGCCACTTGAAGGGTCATAAAATCGAGTAATTAACTTAGCCACAGTACTTTTACCTGCACCAGTTGCCCCAACCAAGGCAAACGTTTCCCCAGGCTCGATTACCAAGTCGATGTTTTTTAAAACTTCGACTCCGGGTGAATAACCAAAACTGACATCCTCGAAGATAATACGCCCCTCGATAGGCGGTAATTTAGTTGCCCCTAACTTTTGTTGAACAGTTGGCTGAGTTGTTAAAACGGAAGATATTTTCTTAAGGGCTGATTGTCCTTGCTGGTAGGTGTTGTATAGCTGAACCATTTGCTGAATAGGCGCAAAAAAAGTAGTCACGAAAAGCACGAAAGCAGTTAGCTCTCCAATTTTTAACTCGCCATCGAGAACCATCCAGCCACCGACCAGCAAAACCACAGCTTGGGAAGCTATCCCGACGGCTTCAGTAGCAGGCCCGTAAATTGCACCCGCTCGAGCAGTGAACAGATTCGCATCCAAATAGTTGTTCGTAATTTGCTGGTGGGCTTGATTGTTCCTTCGCCTTCTATTCAGAGCTGATATGACACGAATGCCCGAAAGGTTTTCAGAAAGATCAGCTAGAAGCTCTGCGATACGATCTCGTACCGCCGCATAGCCTCTTTGGCTTACGCTTCTAAACCAAATGGTTAATGTGATTAATGGCGGAAGGACTAGGCCCAGAAGTAGCAACGCCAGTGTCGGATCGTAAACAAAGAGAATAACAGTCACCACGCCGACCGTTACCCCTTGAATAACTAAGTTCACGAAGCCTTCATTGATTAGAAGAGTTAAGGCCTCTACATCTGATGTCATACGACTTAGTAAAACTCCAGATTTCTCTGACGTGTACCAATCAATTCCTAACCGCTGAAAATGACTAAATAGCTTAATGCGAAGGTCGTGCAAGAGATCTTCACCGAGTCGACCATTCCACCTTTGGCGCAGAAAACTAAGCAAAATATTCAGACCGATAACGGCTAGGAAGAGATAAACCACCGTATTAAGAAAATCTTTGTCCCTAGCAATTACACCGTTGTCGATACCTTGCTGAGTTAGAACTGGACCAAGTAGCGCTGTACCGGTTTCTAAGATAAGCAGCACTAAACCAACGAAAGCTGCTACCCACCGAGGGCGGATAAGAAGCCACAACCCGTACTTTTGCTGTTTCGTACTATCGGGAGAAAAAATAATATTCGGCGCAGGGTGTTCTGGCTCTTTAGCTAAGATTTTATCTGCGCCTTCCTGCATCTCAGTGGGCACACCGGCGAAAGGAAGCCCGGCGGTCGCACTAGATTGCGTGGCAGTTGGTCCCATGAAAGCACCACCTCCGGCACCCATCATCACCATTAGAGCCCTCCACCTTCAGAAAAAATAGCTTGAGCTCCTGAACCATTCGGCTTCACGTCGGCATCGCTCGATGCAAGAGTTTGTGCATACAAGGGCACAGTTTCCATTAACTCTGAATGAGTTCCTTTGGCGACTACGGCCCCATTATCTATAAGCACGACTGAGTCAGCAAGAGCAATCGTTGACAGTCGATGAGCGATAATTATTGTCGTCCTGCCCTTTAGGAGCGCGAGCAAATTTTTATGGATCGCTTCCTCGACAGCAACGTCAATAGAACTAGTTGCATCATCAAAGATGAGAATCTGAGGTTGCATTAGAAATAGTCGAGCTATAGCTATGCGCTGACGCTGACCCCCAGAGAGGTCATAACCACGTTCCCCGACAACTGTGTCATATCCCTCTTTGAGATCACATATGAAGTCGTGAGCTTGAGCTGCTTGAGCTGCCTGTTCAATCTCAGCAAACGTGGCTTGGGGCATTCCGTAGGCAATATTTTCTCTAATGGTAGTTGAAAATAAAAAGGGCTCATCAGATACAAGGCCTATCCGATTTCGCAAACTGCTTTGAGTAACTGACCGAACATCTAAGCCATCTATCGTGATTTGCCCCGACTCAACATCGTAGAACCGCATCAAAAGCCGACTTACAGTCGACTTGCCTGTTCCTGTCCGCCCAACAATGGCGGTAATGCTTCCGGGTTGAAGAACTAAATCAAACTGGCGAAGAATGGAAGGTGAGCTAGTCAATCCAGCTGAATCTCCTATTTTTTCAGTTCCGTAAGCAAAAGAAACATTGTCAAAATGAACCAATCCGTTGCCGGAAGGAAGATCAATAGCTCCTGGGCTATCAGTCACTGAAGGCGGCTCATCAAGAATCTCGTACATGCGCGCAGCGGAAGCCTTAGCTCTCTGACCAAGAATCAAAAGCATCCCAATAAACCTGAATGGTGCTTGAAGCAAAATTATGTAGAGGTTGAATGAAATAAGATCTCCGATAGTGAGAGTGCCATCAATTACCTGCCTGCCTCCAATTAGGAGCACAAGGGCAAGCGCAATTCTTGGAAGGTTCTCGATAAAAGGAGTGTGAACTGCTCGAGCATAGTGCTGAAATAGATTTGCCCAGCGGAGCCTTACCGCTGCAACGCCGAGCGAGTTGATCTGATGTTGCTCTGCAGCGAAAGCTTTTACGACCCGTATCCCACTAATATTTTCATCGACGACAGTAGCTACCTCTGCCTGGCGAGACTGAACAATCCAGGAAAGCGGAAACATTATTTTTCTGAGCCGTTGTCCAACTATAAAAACTGCGGGAAGGGCGACCATCGTTATCGCTGTTAAAGGAAGACTGATTGCAGCCATCAACAAAATAGCGATAATGAAACTCATGAATTGGACTGCCATGATTGGAGCGAAGGCCAAGAACATTTGCACTGATCGAATATCAGAATTAGCACGACTAATTATCTGCCCACTTTGAACTCGATCGAAAAACGAAAATGATAAACGCCCGAGATGTTCGAAAAGTAAATTCCGTAACTGATTTTCAACTTTGAAAGCCATGCCATATAAGCCATACCGATAGGCAAAAGTAAAAACCCCTCGAGCCACAGCCAGAGCAATCAATACAACCACGAAAGGCCATAAAGACTTGTTGCGCTCCGATAAGCCCTGATCTATAGCGAGGCCAACAACACGAGGTACGAGAATCTGAACAATCATCGCGATGATCGCCGCCGCTATCGATAGCAAAACACGTTTACGATGAGTAGCGAGAACAGGGCCTAAGCGTTTCAGCCAGCTAAGAGAGCGGTCTTTGCGAATAGCCGGGCTCGGTTCTGTCTCATCTTTAGAGGAAGTCAGGTCTTCAGGAGTAGTGGCGCCGTATGACATCGATGCAAGGGTAGCGTTACGAATGTCAGATTTAGTGCAACAGTAACCGCTAGAAGCGAGAGGAGGCGAACATGAATCCGTTGATCGGCCTCTTGTTTGTCTCTGTACTCATAGCGTTCAATGCAGTATTCGTAGCAGGAGAATTCTCACTCGTCGTAGTTGACCCGAAACGACTCGAGCTACTTGCCGAGAGTGGCAATCGGCGGGCTCGTAATGCACGTAACTTATCGAGTCGGCTGAGTTATCATTTAGGAGCGGCTCAGCTTGGGATCACCCTGACTTCTCTTATGATGGGGGTGATAGCTGAAGACGCGATCGGCTCCATATGGCGTTTTGTTTCGAGGGCAAATGACTCAAACGGAGTTGTTGTTGCAGCTATGGCAGTCATTGTGGCCTCACTGGCCCAAATGATTTTTGGAGAACTTGCACCAAAAAATTTAGCGATTTCGAGGCCGATGGGAGTGGCACTTGGGCTCGCCCCGATACTTCGACTTTATGGACTAGTTGGTTCGCCAATAATTCTTTTTTTTAACAACATCTCAAACAGGATAGTGCGACGCCTCGGAATCGAACCAACAGAAAACATGCAGTCAAGCCAATCTCTAGACGATCTCGAATATTTGGTCCGGGCTTCGCAAGAGGAAACTTTGTCTGAAACTGACGCGTTGCTGATAACCCGCACGCTAAGGCTTTCGCGTAAAACAGCGGCAGATGCGTTAACTGCACGCCCCGCAATGGTGTGCTTAAACGAAAATAACACGATTGGGGACCTTCTGGATATCGCTCGTGAGTCGGGCTACTCAAGATTTCCGGTTCTCGGCACCACCGTGGATGACATCGCTGGGGTCGCCGAAGTCAGCGATATCTTCGGACTTGATACCGGTGACAGACGAACAACTCCGTTGCGAACCATTATGAGAGTTGCGCTCGTCGTTCCAGAACAGCGCGAACTAGATGGAGTTCTGCTGGATCTTGAAAGAGGCTCTCGTCGCTTGGCCATAGTGGTAGACGAACACGGAGGCACAGCGGGTTTGATAACTCGCGAAGATATTCTCGAGGAACTCGTCGGCGATATCGAAGATGAATATGACAACCCGGTGATTTTGACTAGAGCGCAGTCAGGTAACCGCTTCCGAGTGGAGGGAACAACTTCTCCCGATGAATTAGCTGAGTTAGCGGGCTTCAACCTGCCCGACGGACCCTACGAAACATTAGCCGGTTTTGCATTGCAGCAATTTGGAAATATCCCAAACGAAGGAGACTCCTTTGAGTGGAGCGGCTGGTTGTTCAGCGTTGACAAAAAAGATCGGCTTCGAATAGCAGAGATGTTTATTCGACCCGCTCCGTTATCCAAAGAAACCGATTCCACTGAAGAGGCAAAGCCATGAGCTTAGTTGCCATATTAGTGGGGCTTGTTCTGATTTCGTTCAACGGCGCATTCGTCGCATTCGAATTTGGAGTTTTAGGTGCAAAACGTGTTGCGATTGACGCCGGAGCCGCGTCCGGAGAGCGCAGTTCCATAGCGGCGCAACGCTTACAAAGCGATGTCCTTCTAAGTCTCAGTGGAGCGCAACTGGGGATAACCGTTTGTTCAATAGTCGTCGGTAAACTTATGGAACCAGCTGTCTCCGAAGTTATCGAAAACCTTATAAATCGATTGTTCGAAATTTCTGAAACGCTTCTTCATAGCATTGGTTTTGCCATAGCCCTCGCCCTTGTGGTTCTTATCCACATGGTCATGGGCGAAATGGTTCCTAAAAACCTTGCATTAGCGGGACCAGAAAAGACGCTTCTATGCTTGTCCCGGCCAATGTCCGGATACTTATTAGTAGCTCGTCCAGTAGTCCGAGCCATGTTGTGGCTATCGAATGGGTTACTTACTGTATTGCGAGTTAAACCTACGAGAGAAGTATCTGAAGTTGTTACTGCAGCAGAACTTGGACTTATGGTCAGAGATTCTCATCAAGAGGGGCTAATTGATGCGGAGGAGCGCAGTCTCATCGAAAGCGCTCTCCAATTTAGCAACACATCAGTACTCGAAGTGATGATGCCTTTTGAGCAAGTTAACTTTGTTCATCTCAACGCCCAGCTCATCGATATCGAAAAGTGTTTTGACGAGACTCAGCACACTCGCCTAGTCGTCGTGGGTCAAGATAGCAATGATGTGCGAGGGTTTGTTCACGGGAAAGACCTACTGCAACTCCCAATAGGACAATCATCCGAAAAGCTTGCGGCTTCATCAATCAGGCCGATGCTCCGAATTTCTGGCCAGAGCAATCTACCAGAGGTCCTACAACTAATGCAGAAATCTCGAGTTCACTTAGCGCTTGTGACCGACAATAGGACCAGCCTCGGAGTAGTCACTTTAGATGACGTAATGAGAGGACTCATCGGACGACTCTCAGAAGATATTGACCACCCAGCCGAAAATTAGCTAGCGCTCACTATGCGCCGATGGCATGGTAGCCGCCATCAACATGGATGATTTCTCCCGTAGTCAAGGGGAACCAATCAGACATTAACGCCAAAGTTGACCGGGCCACAGAACGCTGATCATTTACATTCCAACCCAAAGGCGATTTTTCTTGCCAGGTATCTTCAAAGGCAGAGAAACCCGGAATAGATTTTGCGGCCATCGTTCGAATCGGACCGGCCGAAATTAAGTTCACCTTAATTCCTTGGCTGCCTAAAGATTTCGCAAGGTAGCGAGCCGTGGACTCGAATGCTGCTTTAGCTACCCCCATCCAGTCATAGACAGGCCAAGCAACAGTCGCGTCGAAAGTGAGCCCAACGACATTCCCCTTAGCTTCTCTCAACAATGGCTCCATTCCAGCAGCAAGTGCCTTGAGGCTGTAAGCGGAAATGTGCACAGCTACCGCAACGTCTTCCCATTCAGCGTTCATGAAATTGCCACCCAAACAAGCTTCGGGTGCGTACCCAATAGCATGCAGAACGCTGTCTAGCCGACCCCAACGCTCTAATAGCTCGTCACGAACTGCCGATATCTCTTCGGGAGAAGTTACATCTAAAGGGAGCACGTCGCACGGCACCGGGAGCTTACGAGCAGTTCGCTCCGTTAGCTTCATCGCCCTCCCAGCACCAGTTAAAACAATCTCAGCCCCCTGCTCCTGGGCTAATTTTGCGACCTCGAACGCGAGCGAAGCATCAGTCAGCACTCCAGTTATGAGTAGCTTTTTGCCATCCATTAAGCCCATCAGAAAGACCTCCTAAAGCCCAGCTGTAAGAGGAAATTTTTAACAGTTTGGAAGTTCCTCTTAAAGGCAAGTTACCGTGCTGAGTATGCAGATTGGGATAGTAGGTGGAACTGGGCCCGCCGGAGCAGCCCTGGCAACTCGGTTAGCGGACGTTGGTTACGAGATTATTTTGGGTTCTAGGTCCAAATATCGTTCCATGGAAGTGGTGGACAAGATCAAACAAAAGTGGCCCGATCGGGAACTTTCTATCGTTCCAGGTGACAATTCGGCCGCAGCTGAATGCGAGTTTGTCATCATAGCTACGCCATGGGACGCAGCATCAATTACTGCTCGGACAGTCGAAACTCATCTTCGTGGAAAAGTTGTTGTTACCATGTCCAACGCTTTAGCCAGAGTGGACGATGAATTTGTGCCACTTATCCCACCGCGCGGGTCTGTCGCTGCGTCGATGCAAGCAACTTTGCCTGAATCAAAAGTAGCTGCAACGTTACAGCATGTCCCTGCTCATGAGCTTGGTGACCTAGCGCGTCCTCTAGACAGCGATATTCTAATTTGCAGTGACCATAGCGATGCTACGTCCAAGGTTGCTGAAGTCATAAACGCCATTCCTGGTGCCCGAGCCCTAGATAGCGGGAACCTCTCTAACGCAACGGCAATAGAAGCCTTTACTGCCGTTCTGCTTCAGCTAAACATGAGATACAAAACTCGCGTCGCTCTTAAGCTCACAGGTCTGGATGCAGTCCGCTGAGCACAAATTTTCGGTTATATGAGACCCGGTCCAGAGAGATAGTCAAATTCTCAACAGAATCGGACTTAGTTAAAATTTATACCTGTGGAATAACGCCATATGAAGTTACCCACATGGGTCATGCGTCAACGTTTATTGCGTATGACGTGTTACAACGGAGGCTACGATCGCTCGGTTACCTAACTCAATGTGTGCGAAACGTAACTGACGTTGACGATGACTTACTGAGTCGAGCGCGCAGCCTAGGCGTCCACTACCTTGATCTAGCAGCCCGATCTCTAGCTGTTTTCGAAGAGGACATGAAGGCTTTAGGCTTATTTCCCCCTCATAGCGAACCGCGAGCCACGTCAGCGATATCAGAAGTACGACAGCTAGTTGGTCAAGTTCTCGACTCAGGTCATGCTTATATCAGTGGCGGATCAGTCTATTTTGATGTTTCAACTGCACCAGGATTCGGAGAGCTATCAAGTCTGACGAACGAAGAGATGCTCCAGCTAGCTAGCGCCTCAGGAGGACATCCGAATGACAAAAATAAACGAAATAAACTCGATTTTGTTCTATGGCAAAGATCACTGCCAGGAGAACCGGAATGGACTTCTCGATGGGGCCCTGGCCGACCAGGATGGCACATCGAATGCTCGGCCTTGGCTTTACGAGCGTTCGGGAACACCATCGATATTCATGGAGGCGGATCAGATCTAATTTTCCCCCATCATGAGTGCGAGCAAGCGCAGTCAGAGGCTGTCACTGGAAAAACCTTCGTCAAGCATTGGATGCACTCCGGAAGCGTTAACTTTGCTGGCGAAAAGATGTCCAAATCCCACGGGAACCTAGTCTTTGTATCCGAAATAATAAAAAAATGGGACCCAATGGTCATTAGATTGGCGATCTTAAGTAATCACTACCGCTCTTCATGGGAATGGGATAATGAGCTTCTAGTTAAAGCTCAAGAACGTTTAAATAGATGGAAGAAAAATGACAAAAAAGAAGCTGGGTTCTCCGAGGTGGGTGCCTGCTTAGATGATGACTTGGACACACAGAACGCGCTGAAAGAAATTGATCGAATATCGACAGCGGGCAACAATGTGTCTGAAGCCGCCTCGCTACTGGGTATTTTCTGGTGAACCTTAAGAGAGTTCGCGATTGTAACATGAACAAATTAGCTAGATTCGTGATCAGATCGAAAGACGAAGACACTATTCGTTTCATGACGGAAGGGACCCAATGGATGGTTTAGAGCGTCTATGGGCGACTTGGAGACAAGAGTACGTGACAGGTAAGTCATCGAGCAGCGAACAAACCATCTGCATTTTGTGCGACGTAGCGAGAATTCCGGATGCCTCAGAGCAAAACACACATGTCCACTCCGGGTCTCACTGCGCAGTGGTGCTAAATGCCTTTCCCTACACAAACGGGCATGTAATGATTGTTCCATACGAGCATGTTGAACGTTTGGACCAAGTGACAGCAGACGCTCGAAGTGAAATATTTGACCTTCTGTACAGAACGACCGTCGCCATCCAAAGCGCCTACTCTCCTGACGGCCTCAATCTAGGAGCGAACATTGGCCAAGGTTCCGGCGCCGGAATTCCCGATCACCTTCATTTCCATGCTTTGCCCCGCTGGAATAGCGATACTAACTTCATGACCACAGTGGCTGGAGCCAGGGTTATCCCAGAAGATCTGGCACTAACCCTAGAAAAACTACGTCTAAATTTCAAATAAATTTGTCTATAGAACCCAAGCACAATTGAAATAGAGCAGCCATATCGAATTAGTCCGATAGCGTATAGCTCGTGGACGACGGAGAAGTACGCGACGCGTTACCAGAGGATCTTGACCGAGGGTTCGTAGGGGCGTATATCTTCCCTGATAATCGTCGACGCCGCACAACTGGGGCCTTATACCTAGGAGTTGGCGCCCTAGTCCTAGGTATGTCCAGTGCCTACGCTCCCGACGCAGTTCTGGCGAACGCAGGTCTCACCATTGGGGCAGTCGGGCTTTTGTTGTTCGGCTTATACAGCGTTTTGGCTGGTCGGAAATTCGGACTAAACGAAAATGAAGCACTGGTCGCAGCGAGCAAAGAACTGGGTTTCGCTGTGGGTCACGCATCGGCGCAACTTGGCTGGCGAGGACTTTCAAGTCGTCCAACGTGGCGAATATTGGCTTACTCGGCCGAAGATCCGCCCATAAGTCGCAGTCTCGTCCTGATTGACGCTATCGATGGGACGACTATTGATGCGTATGTCGAAGACAACCCTGAAGAATGGATATCAACATCGAATGAGCTTGATGGCCTAGAACGTGAAGCCGGACTGCCTGAGAGTGAAGATGTTTGACGGCAATCTACGTTTTGGGGTCGATCGAGTAACTAGCCCCATCGGACGGTTGCTAGTTCGAGTTGGCGTTAGTGCCGATCAAATCACTGTTGTGGGTTTGCTGATGTCGGTAGCAGCAGCTGTTGCTATTGGAATGGGGCGCCTCCAGCTTGGTCTTTGTCTTCTGATATTGACGGCGTTACCCGATTTGCTTGATGGAGCCGTAGCTAAAGCGGCCGGTACATCATCTAAAAGAGGCGCATTTTTTGACTCGACGGCAGACAGGGTTACTGATGCGTTGCTGCTAGGCGCTATCGCTTGGCATCTTCTTGAGACCGACAGGGGGAGACTCATAATCTTACCAATGGCACTTTTAGGTGTGTCTGCACTGATTTCATATGAAAGAGCGAAAGCCGAACTACTCGGATATGAAGCCAAAGGCGGCTTAATGGAGCGCGCAGAACGGATGATAGTCCTTGGCTTCGGGCTTTGTTTCAACGCAATTCTCATCCCAGTTCTGTGGATAATGCTCGCGCTAACTTCGATAACTGCGGTTCAACGCTTCTGTAAAGTTTGGTCACAGGCAACTCGCGAAATATCTGATTCTGAGAACCAAAAATAAAAAGTGGAGCTTTGGAAATTCGTAATGCTGAAACTAAAAAATTTGGCAGTTACTCTTTTCTACAAAAGTGGCGCTTCGATAGCGCGCCTCCTCCCGAAACAATTAGCTAATTCGGTACCAACGTTGGTCGCGGTAGTACTGCCTGCGATCTTGCCGGCAAAAAGAAAAATGGTATCTCGTCATATGAGACGAGTCATGGGCCCCCAAATGTCTGAGCAAAAAATCAAACAGTCGGTAGGTCAAGCATTCGGTTCCTATGCCCGCTACTGGATTGAGTCTTTCAGATTGCCTAAGGAAACAGGCGCAAAGTTAGAAGCTGGCATAGAAGTGCCAGATTATCGCTATGTACGCGAAGGCCTAGAAAAAGGCAAAGGGGTTATCTTGGCGCTTCCGCACTTAGGTGGCTGGGAATGGGCGGGATTTTGGATGGCCACGGTAAAAAAAATCCCAATCTCAGTAGTTGTTGAACCTCTTGAGCCACAAAAACTATTCGATTGGTTCACGAAGTTCAGGAGCGAACTCGGTATGAACGTCATACCGTTAGGGCCATCTGCGGGTGCCTTAGTCGCAGCTGCATTGAAGCGGAACGAAATTGTTTGTCTGCTCAGCGACAGAGATATTGCTGGCGGGGGAATCAAAGTTGAATTCCTGGGAGAAGAAACAACGCTTCCAGGTGGGCCGGCGTTGCTGAGTATTAGAACGGGTGCAACTCTCCTGCCCACAGCCGTTTACTTTGAGCCAAATGGTAGACATCTAGGAGTCGTTCGCCCGCCCATAGATACCTCGCGACTTGGCAAAGTAAGCGCAGACGTATCTCGTATAACGGGGGATTTAGCTCAAGAGCTCGGACATCTAATAAGAAGAGCTCCCGATCAGTGGCATTTGATGCAACCGAATTGGCCAAGTGATCACGAAACAGTGGATAAAGACGAATGATGGTGTGGACGCAGACTCCAGACCACCTAACGTGAACAGTGTGCGGATCGGAATCATTTCCCCATACAGCTTGACTGTGCCTGGTGGTGTGCAATCTCAAGTGATTGGCTTGGCTAATTCATTGTCTCAATTAGGCCACAAAACTCGAATACTCGCGCCATGTGATGGTGCGCCCCCTGAGAAAGGAATAACACCGCTCGGGGCAAGCATCCCCACATTTGCAAACGGTTCCGTTGCACCGATCGCTCCGGACTTAGCTTGCACCCTTCGCACGATTAGAGCTCTACGCGACGAAACCTTTGATGTCGTTCATGTTCACGAACCGATTTGCCCTGGTCCCTGCCAAACAGCGCTTTTTCTCAAAAACGCGCCAATCGTTGGGACATGGCACGCTGCGGGCGGGAGTAAGGCCTACCGCACTCCTGGAGTGGAATGGTTAGCTTCGCGCATGGAAGTGCGCGTTGCGGTATCTGAAGACGCACGAAAAATGGCCGATCAGGCTCTTGGCGGTTCATATGAGGTGGCATTCAACGGAATCGAACTTGCAAAATTTCAAGAGATTGAAGCGGCGGAGTCGCCCCAACCAACGATTGCATACGTTGGCAGACATGAGCCTCGCAAAGGCCTTGAAACACTTTTGCAGGCACTAAAAAATTTGCCTGACGAAGTTAAATTGTGGGTTATGTCAGAAGGGCCACAAACCGGCGAGCTTAAGTCTCGTTACGGTAAGGATCCCAGAATAGAGTGGCTCGGCTCTGTCACAGACGAAGAAAAAATAAGGAGGCTGAAAGGTGCTGATGTGTTCTGTGTTCCTTCGCTGCGAGGTGAAAGTTTCGGAATTGTTTTGCTAGAGGGAATGGCCGCCGGAACTCCTATTGTTGCTAGCAACATCGCAGGGTACAGAAACGTTGCTACTCATCAAGAGCATGCCGAACTTGTTGAGCCCGGGAACCCTGAACTGCTTACGACGGCGTTGACTCGAGTCCTAGAAGACAAAAAGTACTCTGAGTCATTAGTTTTCGCTGGACGCCAGCGCGCCGCAGAATTTTCAATGGATCGCCTAGCTCAACTTTATCTTCGCTACTACCAAGTTGCTATAGACCAGGCTGGGAAAGCAACGCAGAAACCCAGCCGATGGGGCGAGCTCATAAAGTTTGGATCTTTTTGGAATTGATACATACGACATGAACTTGGCTTGTGCCTGTGTTTCGGCTCTTTGAGGCCTAAACTCGCACAGTCAGTCTCACCACACCAGATTGTTTTATCGATGAATGACTCTAAGAAAACTTATGACGCACGTGCACGTCGACTAATCATCAATTTTTGGTTATATAACGTCGGAGTTCTGACGTTAATCACACTCATTGTTACCACCATCATCAGTAGTTGGTCCGCAAAATTTCTTGTGTCTGCACTAATTTCTGTCCTGCTAATCGGAACACTGGTCACAAAATTTCTCCTGATGCGTGCGAGTAAATTCGTAATGGCAGAAATTGGCGGTGCTCAGAGTTCTGAACATTCCGCACCGCGACTTTTTAACCTCCTTGGATCTATCTGCATGAGCACCGGAGTCGCGCTCCCAGTGGTGAGAGTGATCGATTCTGAAACCAATAACATAGCGGTTGCTGAATTAAGCAAGGACATCGCAAATTTCTCGGTAACAAGGGGTTTGTTAGAAAATAGTTCGCTTATAGAGCTAGAAGCGCTGCTCGCAGCCAGCATCGCTCGAGTTAGCTCCAACGAGGCCCGTCATTCAACTCTAGCTGTTATGACCATTGGGTTACCATTGCTCGTGAAACAGAATGGGACGGTGATAGATCGGATTCTGACTCTGCATTATCTGCCGGTTTCAGTAGCGCAGAGAAGATTAAGGAAAGAGCTCAACAACGATCGCGACTTCAATGCTGATAGTGCCGGAGTGGGAGTCACGAGGTACCCACCAGGTTTGATCTCCGCATATGAAAAATTTGGCCCGAGCTCAAAAATTGACGCTTCGTATGGATCATTACCACTATGGGCAATCAACCCAGACAACGATGAATATGGACGTCCTGAAATAGAAGACAGGGTTGCTGCCCTGCGCGAGATGTAGAGAGCATTGTCTAAGAAACGTTTTCTTCAAATTTTGATCTTCTTAGGTATAGCGATTAGCGGATCAATAGGTTGTTCACCCGAAGAGAGCTTAAAAGTGCAAAGTGAAATCTCTCTCGACGTCAAAGAACAAACTGACACTAAAGACTCCGAAAGAAAGTCTGAAACGTCACAGCCAGTGAATACAACAATTGACCCTAAGACGGAGCTTCCTAAATTTTTTGCACCGCTCACAGGGTTAGCGCTTGATGATGAAGGAGCTACAAAAAAAGCAATCACTGCTGTGAAAATTGATAATTCCGAGTCACTGACTCAGGTTGTAGGCGTAGGAAAAGCAGACATCGTGTATGAATATCTTGGAGAAGAAAGAGCCACGAACTTTCTCGCCCTTTTTCAGTCACAAAATGCCGAAAATGTTGGCCCAATTGGTGAGGCTCAGCTGAGCGATATCCATACCTTGATGAACCAGCCAGGGGTCATGCTTGTAACAGCCCAAACGAAATGGTCGTTGCGCGAAGTTCTAAAAGTAAGCGGGATCCACGATGTAAGCGCAGAATTATTTCCTGCTAGCTACATCCAAGTAAACGATGATTCAGGCAGAGAAAAAATATACGTGTCATTAAACGAAATTGCAGATCTAGACCCTGCAAATAGACCTAATTCATTGGCTCCCTGGAGATTCAAAGACGGTCCGACTGTAACTCCGGCAAAAAAAAATGAAGTTGATGAAGTAAGCATCGACTGGGGAGAAACAAAAACAGTCTTTAAGTGGGTACCGGCCGAAAAGCATTGGGCAAGATATGAAGAGGGCGCTCTCTCTCTTGACGCTGAGGGCAACCCCATTGGCATACAAAATATTGTTGTCCAATTCGTTCGCTACTCATTAAGTAACGAATTAGACCGGCAAGGCGAACGAATCCCAGAATTTGAAGCAGACGAAGGGATAGGTGAAGCATGGATTTTCAACGATAACTCAAGACTTGAAGCGGTTTGGAGCAAAGATAATCTCACTGCGCCGACGGTATTCTCAGACAAGCAGGGAAACATTGTTCAATTTAGTCAAGGGTCTTCATGGGTTCTATTTGCGAAGTCTGGCTCAGTAACAATTCTAGAAAAATAATTGAGTTAGATTAAGGTAACTCAATTATTTTTAGCGTATTTAACGTTCGCGTTGCTTCTAGACTAGAGGCATGTCTGATACGCAAAGCGACAATTACGAAATAGGCACATTCCGTGTAAAGCGAGGACTTGCTGACATGTTGCGCGGAGGCGTAATAATGGATGTGGTTAACGCTGAAGAGGCGAAAATAGCCGAAGATGCTGGGGCTACAGCCGTAATGGCTCTCGAGCGTGTCCCATCTGACATAAGGCGAGATGGTGGAGTCGCTAGAATGAGCGACCCAGTTATGATCGAGGATATTCAAAAAACAGTCACCATTCCGGTGATGGCTAAAGCGCGAATCGGACATTTTGCCGAAGCACAAATTTTGCAATCTTTAGGTGTCGATTATGTTGACGAATCTGAAGTTTTAACTCCAGCAGACGAAGCACACCACATCGACAAATGGGCATTTACAGTTCCGTTTGTTTGCGGAGCCACGAACCTAGGTGAAGCACTCCGAAGAATTTCTGAAGGTGCATGTATGATTCGCTCCAAGGGCGAAGCAGGAACGGGGAATATCGTTGAGGCAGTAAGACACTTGCGGTCAATCCTCGGAGATATCCGAAAGATCACACAAGCAGACGCTGCCGAACTTTTCCAATGGGCTAAAACGCTTCAAGCTCCTTTGGGTTTGGTTCAAGAAATAGCAGAAACCGGAAAACTGCCAGTGCCAATGTTCTGCGCTGGAGGAATCGCTACTCCAGCTGATGCATCACTAGTGATGCAGCTAGGCGCCGAAGCAGTGTTCGTAGGATCGGGCATCTTCAAAAGCGAAGACCCAGCCCCAAGAGCACGAGCGATTGTGGAGGCGACAACTCATTTCCGAGACGCTGCAGCGGTGGCTAATGCAAGTCGAGGTTTAGGTGAAGCTATGCCAGGTCTTGAGATCAGCGCGTTGGAAGTCAAACTCGCTGAACGCGGCTGGTAACAAATCACTTGTCAAGTCTCGTAGGCGTGTTGGCGCTCCAAGGTGCTTTTTCTGAGCACCAACAAATGCTGACGTCATTAGGTAACAAAAGCGTAGCTGTGCGGACACCAGATGACCTAGCAGGTATTGACGCCATTATTTTGCCGGGCGGTGAATCAACAACAATCTCGATGCTTCTTGAATCGAGCAAGATCTTTGAGCCCCTTAACCAAATGATTAGTGAAGGCCTACCAGTATTAGGCACGTGTGCCGGCATGATTCTCCTAGCGAACGAGGTAAGCGATGGCCGACGAGATCAAAAGAGCTTCGAAGCCATTGACATCTCTGTTCGCAGGAACTCATTTGGCCGACAAATAGCTAGTTTCGAGAGTGATCTCAAAGTTGAGGGCCTGCAGAAGTCTTTCCGAGCAGTCTTCATACGAGCTCCAGGAGTGGAAAAAGTTGGAGATTCAGTGGAAATTCTCGCGACGGTCGATGCCTATGGGCAAACCGACGTGCCCGTGCTCTGCAAATCAGGTCCAATACTCGTGTCCAGCTTTCACCCCGAGCTGACTCCTGATAGCCGAATACATCAAATTTTCTTAAGTCTAATAAAATAGATAATTAGTAATCTGAGTCATGGCTCCCAAGCGGGGATCAAGAATGGCAGAATGGCGTCTGGAGGTTCGCTGGTGTCAGGTCATTCCAAATGGGCAACAATCAAACATAAAAAAGGTGCGGCTGACAAGGCGCGAGCGAAGCTATTCGCAAAGCTGATTCGGCAAGTGGAAGTTGCTGCCAGAGAGGGCGGTGGAGATCTAGATGCGAACGCCAACCTTCGCACCATGTATCAAAAAGCGCGTGACAGCTCAGTTCCTCTTGAAACCATAGAAAGGGCCATCAAGAGGGGCATCGGTGAGCTAGAAGGTGTCACTTACGAGCAAGTTATCTACGAAGGTTACGCGCCTCATGGAATAGCAATGTTTGTTGATGTCCTAACCGATAATCGAAATCGAACTGGAGCTGAGATTAGAAGTATTTTTGCTCGGGCTGGAGGTTCTCTTGCAGAACCAGGGGCAGTGGCTTGGCAATTCGAAAGAAAAGGAATTCTACTTGTTGACGTTTCTATAGACGAGGACGAGTTGATGCTTTCAGCGCTTGATGCAGGTGCAGAAGACGTTACATTTGATGATGATAGCTGGAAGGTAGTAACAGAGCCTTCGGACGCGATGGCGGTAAGAAGTGGCCTTGAAAAGCTTGGTATTGCAATTGCTTCAACTGACATAACATACCTGCCGCAAAACTTGATCGAGTTGGACAAGAGCGAAGACGCCAGGCAAGTTCTGGCTGTTATGGACGCATTGGATGACAACGATGATGTTCAAGGCGTGTACGCAAATTTTGACATATCTGATGTAGTTCTGTCCGAGCTAGCCGCTGATTGATCCTAAGAATGCCTCGGAGCCGCTACTATCGAACCTATGTTCGTTCTAGGGATTGATCCGGGTTTGTCTCGCTGCGGTTTCGCCGTGGTCGAGAAGCTGGGACGGCAGACCGAAGCGGTAACGCTGGGAGTGATCCGAACCCCTCCGAAAGACGCAATTCCCAGACGTTTAGCACTTTTGCAAACTGAGGTTCGATCCTTGATCCAAGAATTTAAGCCTGAAGCGGTCGCAATAGAAAGAGTTTTCTTCCAGGTCAATGTCAAAACGGCAATAGGTGTTGCTCAGTCCAGCGGCATTGTTATGGCTGAAGCAATAGCTCACGGATCCGAAGTTGCTGAATACACGCCTAACCAAATTAAAGAAGCTGTGGGAGGATGGGGCGCTGCCGATAAGAAGCAAATGCAAAAAATGGTGCAAACACTTTTGCAGTTACCCTCGTTACCAACCCCGGCAGACGCCGCAGACGCGGCAGCCACAGCGCTATGCCACTTAGCGCACATGTCGATGCAGAAGATCGAAACCGTAAGTAGAAATAAATGATTGGATCTTTGAGAGGAATACTGCTTGAAACACAGCAAAACGGCGAAGTATTAATTGAAGTAGGAGGCATCGGCTACCGGGTTTTAGTTAATCCCGCCGTTATCAATGTGCTCCCTCAAATAGATGAAACAGTGTTCATGTATGTGCACCATCACATCCGAGAAGGTGCCCAGCAACTCTACGGATTTACGTCTATCGATGAACGCCAATGTTTTGAGTTGCTTCTTGATGCCCATGGGGTGGGACCTTCTTTAGGAATGGCGATATTAGCTGTCCTGCCTCCGAAGGAGTTGCGCCGAGCCGTTGCAGCAGATGACATAGACGCTTTGTGCATGGTCGCGGGAGTAGGTAAAAAAACGGCACAACGATTGTTGCTAGAAATGAAAAGTCGGCTCGAGGAGCCACACGAGTCAAATGTTTCTTCAGGTGATTCTGAAACTGGTAATGATCCGGGAGCATTAGCTGATGTGCGTGCAGCTCTGTCAGGTATGGGGTTTGTTTCCGATGAAATTCGAGTC
>Ga0315316_10000718_pt1 | contig 22234 bp, 13 predicted proteins | sample M160m3416metaG_FD_203702 | JGI IMG/M metagenome (GOLD analysis project Ga0315316, IMG submission 203702) | Ammonia-oxidizing marine archaeal communities from Monterey Bay, California, United States - M1 60m 3416 | ecosystem: Environmental > Aquatic > Marine > Intertidal zone | place: USA... | reverse complement strand
GTAGGTGAAATTGTCGTCGCCGCTCTGGTCGGTCCACCAGCCGAGGATCAATTCGATCCCGATGGCGCCTCCGACGAAGAGGCAGGCGGCGAGGATCATGCGTCGCCGAACCTGGGGTGGTCTGCGTCGGAGGAAGCCCAGCATGGAAATTGCGAGGATCCCGACGGCGGCTGCGGCGGGCACGACCCAGCCGAAATAGAGCACTCCCCCCCAATCGAACCAGTGGTTCATCTGTTCGTGAATCTGAACGAACTCATCAACGGAGATGTAGGCGAAAATCGCGCTGAGGAGCCGCCAAATGCGGCGATCGCGCGCTGGGCTCTCCGGCCGAGCAGCGAAGCCGAAAAGGAGGAGCGCCGCGGCGGCGTGGAGCGTCGAGGCTGCCCATGTAGGTAGGTTGACCTCGTGACTGAGGCTGAAGAGATCGACGAGGTCGAAGGGATCAGCGAAGTTCATTCCGCGATCCCAGATCTCCGCGCACAGACCCAGGTATGACAAGGTCAGTACCCACGCAGCCAGAAACAGCCCGAGGCTTCGTGCGTGTCGGTTGGGCCGAGAGGCAGGCGGACCGTCCCCGGACAAGCTCAGACTTCCTTGCGACGGACGGACCAGATGAAACCGTCGTACCAGAAGTGGAGAATCGAGACGACCAGGGAGAGGGCCCAGAGGGACCGAATGTCGGTATCGACGGCCTCCGCCCAGTAACCATAGGCCCCGCACAGCATCAGGAAGGTGAGGAGCGCCGCGGGGCCGCCCCAAGCCCGCCCTGAAAATTTGAATCGATTTGCGATTTGCTTGCCTTCGCGAGCCCACACGATTCCAAAATATTGGACCGCATGGAACAGGTTCATGATCAAGAAGGCCTCGCCGAATGCGTTGAAACCCCAGGCAAGGAGGGAGGTCACGCCGGTCGAGACGTAGAGCCAGACCTTCAGCCACGAGATCTGTTTGCCTTCTTCCCAATATCGCCAATAGGCGTTCACGTAGAAGAGAAGGAATAGACCGCCGCCTGCGACGGTGATCCAGCTGAGCGTTCCGGCGATGCCTTCCATGAACGCGGGGATCTGCGTGAAGAAGACGTCGTCGACGTCTTCGAATTCAGCGAAGTCGCCGAAGTGGTCCATCATGGCAGCGCCGCCAACGATCGGTCCGATATACAGCACGAGGTTGAGCGCCCAGTCGAGCTTTCGGCCGAGAAGAGGGTCGTTGCCGACCTTCCCATCGTAGATTCGGCCGAAGCCAAAGGTCTGCATGCCCGAGTGGTAGACGTCCCAAAAGGTCGCCGTGACCGAGACCGCGATGAAGATCCAGGGGGACCCCATCATGGCTGCATAGAGCAGCACTGGGATCACGGTAAAGCGGAGCGGGTGGGCGGAGAAGATGCTGGCGTTGCCGTGGCTGCGAAAGAAGACCGCGAAAAGGTGGGCGTGGACGATGACGCCCAGCACGATGGTCGAAGCAGTCGTCTCCCAGCCATGAAAGTCGACCGGGTCGTCGGCGAAAGCAGTGCCCGAGACCAGGCCTCCGACGCCGAGGGCCAGGAGCGGTGGAGCCAGGAAGAGCAGCCAGTCGTACCGCGCGCTGACGATGTAGGGAGAGGCGGGCCGAAGGCTGGCTCCTCCCCCCGCTGTGGCCTCTCTCCGATCCATGTACTCGATCCCCCTGACACTCGATGATACGAAGTCCGCAAAAGAAAATCCCCGCCCAAGCCTCCTATCGGAGTTTCGGGCGGGGATGCTGAGCGGGGCGGCGATGCGTCGCGAATGCCCCACGCTTCTGGGCCGGCCTACGCGGAGATGAAGTCCGCGAGGCGTCGGGTACCCAAGAATCGGTCACCGATCAACGCTCGGTGGCCACCGTGGAGCGGAATCATCCGGCACGGGGCTCGGTCTGAGCTGTCCGAGGCCCTTTCGCCTGGCTCACAGAATAAGGCCAGGTTTTGTGATCGGATTTCTTCTCGCTCTTCGTCTACTTCTTCTTTTTCTTGCCCTTCTTTTTCTTACCCTTCTTCTTCTTCTTCTTCTTGCCCTTCTTCTTGCCCTTCTTCTTCTTTTTCTTCTTGGAAGGGGGCTGAGGCTTCACGGTCACGGTGGCGGATCCCTCGCCTTCGCAGATCGTCCCGTTTTCTCCCGCGGCGGAGGCGTAGAGCGTATTCGAGATGCTCTGGGTCACCTCGACCATCTGACTGAAGGTCACGCTCTCTCCGGCCGCAATTTCTGCGATCGGGCTATTGGGGAGCTCCCCGTACACGTCGTCGATGGCGACCACGTCGAACGCGGATTGCGTGCCGGTATTCGTGATGATGTACGTGTACTCGACCTGATTATCGCCGGAAGCTTGGCTTCCGTGAGAGCTCTTCTTCTTACCGCTCTTCTTCTTGCCCTTCTTCTTCTTGCCCTTCTTCTTTCCGCTCTTCTTTTTGCTTTTCTTCTTCTTACCGCTGTGATGGGCGCTCGAGGCGATGGTGCAGTCGCTGGACGGCGCGAGGCCGGCCGGGTCGGTGACCCTGCAGAGGGTCTCTACCTCGAGTTCGCATTCGCCTCCTGGAGTGAAGCCGAAATCGTTGTAGAGGGCACAGCGAGTGTTCCAGCTTTGCTTGTTCGCGACGTGGACCCCCGTCGACGGCGGTCCAGGACTTGGCGAGCGCTCGCAGCTCGGTTGGGAAGCGCTGTTGTTACCCAGAATCTGGCCTTCCGCGAAGGGGCCATCTTCAGGGTCGCAAAAATCCCCGTCATCGTTGCCGTCCGCCGGGACGTCTCCGGCAGGCGTAACCGGGTCGACGAGCGGCGTGACGTATGAGTTGCAGTCTGCGGGGACAGTGGCCGGGTCGAGGGTGACTACGCACTCGACGCCTTCGACGCCAAAACATCCGGTTCCTGCCGAGGCGTTAGGTGTACTCCACGGGTTGACCAGGTATCTCCCTCCCAGTTCCGAGGGCCCGAACGTGGTGGATTCAGCGCAGGAATTCGTGCGGGTCGCATCGAAAAAATAGGTCTGGATGGAGGCGGGGAGATTGTCGAGCGAACCGGACGTGGCCGTCCATGTTCCGCAGCTTTCGCCGCTCAGGGTCGAAGCACACTCGACGGTGACGCCAACCCCATCGATTCCGTAGTCGCCGAGTCCAGGCTCGTAGACTCCGGAGTCTCCTGCGACATCACAATAAACGAGGTCACCGACGAAGGTGGTTGCGTATGCCGTCGTGGCTTGGAGGGTGAGCAGGGCCAAACTGGCCATGCCCAATCTAGTGCTGAGGTTCCTCAAGAGAGCTTTTCTATTCATCAGTCGATTTCCTTCTGCATCGGTCCACTGCATGCCTAACAGTTTTTGTCGCGATCTCCGTTTGGAAACGGGTTTATCGATGGGAGCGGGGGCGTCTCCATCATCTTACGGGGATTCGCGACGTCCGGGGGATTTCTTCGTGTTCGGTTCAGCGGTTCCTGGGTGATCTCAGATCGGAAAAATTGCCCGACGATCGGAATCAGAGCTGGGCATTACGTTGTGACCGTGGTGTGACCGATCCAGAAGTGGCGTTATGTCCTGGGGTGCACTGCGGGAATGGGTCAGCTTGCGTCGAAATGCCTCTGAATTGCGCATGCAGGTCGAGTCCCGGCGGGTCGCTGCTGACGCGTGAAGAACGCGTTTGGCGAGAACCATGCCGCTTGAGAGCGGACCGTGCGGGGTTTTCGAGCACAATCGGATCCCGGTTGGCGGTGGGCTGGCGGATCGCGATGCGAGCGTGAGTCGGAATCGAGTGGTTCGCGAATCTCGCCTCTCGCGTCGTGGTGCGCCGGGGGCCGCGAACGGGCGAGGCAAATCGGAGGATCTCTTCGACGGCTAGGGGCTGGTCACCCGGAGGGTCGGGTCGACTCGTCGGAGCATGTCCATCTCGAGGATGGAGACGATTCAGGGTGTGGGGCTCCGCTGGAGGCAGCTCCGCTCACGATGTTGCGTGGGGGAATCCAGGGTGACGCTGGAGTCGCCCCGCCGTCGTCGCGGAGGCTGGATCCGGGTGTGGGCGAAAAGCGATCCGAGTCGCGACTGATCTCGACGACATCCGGGTGCACCGCGATGCAGAAGCCGTCTTGTCGATGCGCGGGCAGACCTTTCGTTCGCAGGATGCCATCAGGGAGGGGTTTGCTCATGGACCGAGTCGAGCGCTTTCAAGGAGAGCCCCGCTCGGTAGCGCGAGCGGTCCGATCGATCGAGGTCGAGGTCGAGGTTGAGGTCGAGGACGGCATCGGCGGGGTACAGCAGCGGGTTCGTTGGTCCGCAGCCTAGCAGTGCCGGGACGTGGGCAGGTCGCCTCCGGCGGTGAGGCACTCTGATAGTATCCACGGGGACGAGTAACCGACGAGGCCCGATGTACATGACGACCGAAAAGACCCGAGAAGCCCTTTCTTTTTGCCGCCAGTGCATGGGCATGTGTGGAACGGTCGTGACCCTGGATGAGAAGGACCATATTGTCGGCGTTCGGGGCGATCGCGAAGACCCCTCGACGCTCGGCTACGCCTGCTTCAAGGGGCTGAAAGCCGACGAGAGCCACAACAGTCGCCGGCGCTTCTTGCAGCCCCACAAACGAATGCCCGACGGGGGCCTCGAGCCGGTCGAACTCGAGCAAGCGCTGGACGAAATCGCCGGCCGCATCGCTTCGATCGTCGAGACGGATGGCCCGGAGTCGATCGCGGGTTACCGCGGCGGAGGCGCTTTCTTCACATCCTCCTCCGTGATGCTGCTGCCTTCTCTTTTGGAGGCGATCGGTTCTCCCAAGGCTTATTCCTCGGTCACGATCGATCAGTCGGCGAAGCAAGTCGCCTTCGGACGGATCGGTTTCTGGCCGCCGGGGAAGACGCCCTTCAGTCGGGCTGGCGTCTATCTCCTGGTGGGTGCGAACCCGCTCGTCTCAGTCAGCGCGAATGGCTTCGATACGCGTAATCCGACCAAGCGGATGCGCGCAGCCCGGGAGCGCGGGATGAAGTTGATCGTGATCGATCCCCGTCGCAGCGAGACGGCTCAGTACGCTGATGTGCATTTGCAGCCGCTGCCCGGAGAAGATTGTGCAGTGCTCGCGGGGCTGCTGCACGTCATCCTTGCCGAGGGATGGGAGGATCAAGAGTTCTGCGATCGCTATGCCGACGATCTCGAGGGGCTCCGTCGGGCCGTGTCTGGATTCGACCCCGAAGCCGTAGCGGCCCGGGCGAGGGTGCCGGCGGACCAGCTGCGGCGGGCCGCCCGGCTCTTCAGCGTGGGTTCGGAGCGCGGCGCCGCGGCAGGGGCAACGGGACCGGATATGGCGCCCGGCGGCAATCTGGCGGAGCACCTCATCGAGTGCCTGAACATCGTGGGAGGCGGCTATCTACGAGAGGGTGACGAGATCGAGCACCCTGGAGCGATTCAGGCCCGAAGAGCGCTCAAAGCGGAGGTGGTTCCTGCGCGCCGTGGCTGGGAAACGGGCTACAAGAGTCGGGTCGGGGGCTACGGTCAGTTCGCCGGCGAAATGCCGACAGGGACGCTGCCCGACGAAATCCTCGAACCTGGGCCAGGTCGCGTTCGAGTGCTGATCTCTCATGGCGGGAACCCCGCCGCGGCCATTCCTGACATCCAGAAGGTCGAACGCTCCTTCGAGGCTCTGGATCTCTTGGTGGCGATCGAGCCCTTCCCCACGCTGACAACGGAGTTGGCGGACTATGTATTACCTCCGACGCTGCAATACGAACGCGCCGACCTGCCGAGTTGGCTCTACGAGAGTCTCGTCTCGCCCCAGCCCTATACGCGCTATGCGCCGGCCATCGCGAAACCGCCCGACGATGCTGAAGTTTGTGATGATCACTACTACCTCTGGGCGATCGCAAAACGGCTGGGGCTGTCGCTTCGGTTATTCAATGAGCCGCTCGACATGGAGAATGCGCCTACGACGGACGATCTTCTCAAATTAACGGCTCGGGACGCAGCGATTTCCTTCGAGGAGCTCCAGCGACACGATCGAGGCGTTTTTCTGGATCATGAACAACACTTCGTGCAACCGGGCGACCCGGATAGCCCTCATCGGTTCACGCTCATCCCCGACGATGTGGTCGCCGAGCTACGTGAGGTCGAAGCCACCCTGTCACGCTCGGCCGTAGGGCACGACGGTTTCGATTACCGAATCGCCGTGCGCCGTCTGCGGGACGCGAATAATTCCGCGGGGCTCGAGTTGCCATCGATCAAGGCACGGCTTCCCTTCAATCCTGCGTTCATGAACCCCGAGGACATGCGAGCCGAGGGAATCGTCGATGGTGATCCGGTGGAAATTGCGTCGGCACATGGAGCCATTCGCGCGAGGGCGCAGGCAGACCCGAGCCTGCGACGGAACGTGGTCTCCATTACGCATGCCTTTGGGAGGCTGCCGAGGGAGCAGGGCGACTACGATTCCTACGGTGTCTCCACGAATTGGCTGACGAGTACCCGTGATGGCGCACGAGAGGCAATCAACGCAATGCCGTGGATGACGGGTTTTCCGATCTCAGTGCGACGAGTGGAGAGCGTGTAGGTAATGGGGTTCTGATGTGAGCGATTTGCTGATCCGGGGAGGGAGCATCGTCGACGGGACTGGCGCGCCGTCACGGCGGGCAGATATTCGGGTTCGCGGAGGGCGCATCGTCGAGGTGGCCTCCGATCTCGCGGCGGGGGACGAGGCTGAGATCGACGCTTCGGGTGCAGTGGTCACTCCGGGATTTGTCGACGGTCATACACATTACGATCCGTCACTCTTCTGGGATTCTGGGTGTGATCCGCTTCCGGGGCACGGGGTGACGACCGTCGTGACCGGGAATTGTTCTCTGTCGCTGGCGCCGCTTCGTGTCGCGGATCGGGATCAGTTGATCGACATGTTCTGTTTCATCGAGGATCTGCCCGTCGAAGCTTTTCAGCGGGGAGTTCCCTGGGACTGGGAGACTTTCGAAGAATTTAGAGGGGCCTTCGACCGCCGCGGCGCTGCGGTGAACCAGGCGTCCTTCGTGGGCCATTCGGCGATCCGCCTCTACGTGATGGGAGACGCCTCCTTTCTGCGTCCCAGCGACGCGCGAGAGCGCGAGGAGATCGTCGCCGTCTTCGAAAGTTGTCTCGATGCTGGGGCATTGGGGCTCTCGACCTCGTTCGCCGACGTCGATCGTCGAGGACGTCCCGTCCCCAGCCGGGCAGCCGATGACGCTGAATTTCTTGCGCTCTTTCGGAAGATGGCGGAGCGGGGTCGTGGTGTTTTGGAGTTCGTTCCGAGGATGCAGGACCCCCAAGAGCAGATGGAGGACATCGAGCGTGTTCACCGGTTTGGATGTGCGACCGGGATTGCGGCGACCTGGACGCAGCTGGTCGTGAGCGAGCAGAGCGTTTCTTTCGTAGATACCTTGCTCGAGCAAGCCGCGCGGACGCAGTCCGAGGGTCCTGGCGTCTTCCCACAGGCATCACCGCGTCCCTTCGATATCAATCTTTCTTTCGAAAGTACCCCGCTCTTCATGCATCAGCCCTCATGGCATGCGTTCGTTCAGGCTACGCCGACACAGAAGCGGGCGATGTTGGTTGACGATCGCTGGCGGGCCCGAGCGCGCGACGACTTCGATGCTCCGGGACCGTCGATGTTTCCCAAGGATCGTCCAGAGCAGATTCTACTGACGAGGGTCGCTGAAGCCGAACAGGAGGGCTGGTTGGGGAAGAGCCTTGCGGCGATCGCGGAAGCCCGGGGAGTCCATCTGTCGGACGCTTTGGCCGATCTCTTAGTCGAGAATAATCTCGATCCGGGGATCAGCATGGTGGATCTTTCCAATGAGGACCCCGAGCAGGTGGCTCGGCTGATGACGTCGGACTCTACGCTGTGCGCAGCCAGCGACGCGGGTGCTCACGCCCAGATGATGTGTGGTGCCGGCGATGCGACTCTGCTCTTGACTAAATATGTCCGGGAGCGGGGGGACCTGACCTTGACCGAGGCGGTCCGGCGGCTGACTTCGGAATTGAGCGACTTTTTTGGGCTCGGCGATCGCGGAAGAGTCGGTGTCGGTCAGTTCGCAGATCTAGCGATCTTTGACCTCGAGGAAATCGCCTATCCGGATCCGAAATTCGTGAGGGATCTTCCGGGCGGAGGCCGCCGGCTGAGCCGAGCGGCGGGCGGCTATCGAGCGACGATCGTCGGAGGAGCGCTCACGCACGTCACGGGTCGCGATACGCTCGAGCGTCCAGGGCGAATGATTGCCGGCGAGCGACCTTCAGGATGGCACCGAGAGGTGTCGGGGTCGTAGAGTTCCTCGGGGGGTGGCTCCGATTCCTTTGATTCGTTGATGCAAGGACCGCTGGGCCGGGGGGTCTGGGGGCATCGGCGAAGGAATGGCCTCGGAACGAGCAGGTCGGCAGGCGTTCGGACAACGCGGAAAATGGAAGGGGAGCTAAAGGCCGACTCCCCGCGGCGTCGATAGCACTGGCAGGTTTCACGCTACATCGTCGCGACGAGCGTTTGCGCGTAATCGGCGAGCAAGGGCCATGAGAGCAACCTCTGGTCGTTTCAGTTCACCGGGTATGGCAAGATCACGGATGGGACCTCGCCGTCTTCAATAGAGGCAGGGACGGAGTCAGTCATGCCGCAATGGCAGATCGCTACCGCACTCGGGATCTCGCTGCTGGTTGCACTGTCGACGCACGTTTTTTACCGGCGCCCTCCCGCAGCTCTGTGGCCCGCACTGCCCTTGGTCTTCTTTGCCGCATTGATCTTCTCGGTGGGAGATTTACTGGCGAATCTCTGGTCGGATAACGAGACGATCCGTTGGGCCGGGATGCTGATGGTCTACACGGGTCTGCTGACGCTTGCTCCGGGCTGGTGGCTCTTCACGCGGGGCTTCTCGGAGATGACCGGCTATCGACAGGTCGCTTTCCGGTCCGGCTTACCGACCCTTCTCGTAATCAACGGGCTGTTGTGGATCGGCCTGGTCACGAACCCGTTGCACGGACAGTTCCTCGAGACGAGGCCCTTCGCGCGGAGCGAATATGGGCCGCTCTGGTATGCCACTGCGCTGGTGAACTACGCAGCGCTCACCGCTGCGATGGTCGTGCATGCGAGGGAGGGGCAATTCGTTCGCGACCCGACGATCCGCTCTCAATGCCGCTTTCTAGTGGCCGCGGTCGCGATTCCGATGCTGATGAACATGGCCTACGTGTTCAGTCCGGTTCCCCTCTCCTACGATCCGACGGCGCTCGGTTTTGCCCTGAGCTGTGTTCTCTTCTTGTTCGCCGTAGAGCGCCGGGACCTCTTCGTGCTCGAGAGAGTCTCGCTTCCGAGCGTCCTGGACCACGACGCCGATCCCATCGTGATCGTCAGCCCCCGCCAACAGCTTCTCTACGCAAACCCCAACGCTGAAGATCTCTTCGGGGAGGGCGCTCTGACCCCAGGCGCTCCGATCGGTGAGCTCCTCGAACGCACGGTGCCGAGCTTTTCGCTTGCGGGATACGAAGCGAATTCCCACGTCGCTACGGAACATCGATTCACCTCGCCGTCGGGGATCGAGAGATGGGTGGTGATCGAAGTTTCGAGGGTCGAGAGGAGTCGCGGTGTCGAGGCGGGACTCTGCTTGCGGCTCCGGGATCGCACTGCGTTGCGTGCCGCTCAGAACGAGGCGGAGGAGCACGTTGCGCTGCTGGAGGCGCTCGATCTCGCGATCGGGGAAGGTATTCTGGTCAAGGGCCGCAGCGGTGAGATCCGCTACGTCAACGAAGCGTTCGCGAGTCTTTGGGGGATGACCCCGCGCGGGATATTAGAGCAAGGTCAAGACCTCCAGTCCTATTTGGGGGGGCGACTGGTCGATCTTCCGTCGAAATCGATGCAGCGTATGTGGCATCCGAGCGCGGAACAGTTCGACCCTGTCCATCGAGAGTCCGCCGATCTCTCGTTGGCCGACGGCCGGATTCTCGAGGTGAGGACCTTACCCGTGCAAACACACCAGGGGTTCTCGGGACGGGCCTGGCGACTGACGGACGTGACTCAGGCGCGTCGAGAGTCGCAGGCGATGATCCAGTCGCAGAAGCTCGAAGGGCTGGGCCTGCTTGCCGGTGGCATCGCGCACGACTTCAACAATCTGCTGATGGCCGTCCTGGGGAATACGGAAATCGCCCGGGAAGGCGTCGAACCGGACTCCCCGCTGCAGGCGCCACTGGCGGATGTCGAAGCCGCTGCCACGAGTGCGGCGGAACTGACCAGCCAACTTCTCGCCTATGCAGGGAAGACGACCTTCATGAGGGAGGCGATGGACCTCTCCCTATTGCTGCGAGATGTAACCAATTTGGTGTCGGTGACGATCCCCAAGAACATCGGGATCGCCTTCGAATTGGAGGAGGATCTCCCGCTCGTCCGCGGGGGTCCGGCTCAGCTTCGTCAGGTCGTCATGAATTTGGTGACGAACGCGTCCGATGCGATTGGTGAAAAAGGGGGCACGATCGAGATCGGTACGGGGCGGGGTAGGCCGCTGCCCATGAACGGTGCGAATGCGTTCGTCGAACATGGCGCGGTCGCAGGCGAGATCGTCCACCTGACCGTCCGCGACGATGGAGAGGGGATGGATGCTCTGACGCTAGAGAAGATCTTCGACCCCTTCTTTACCACCAAATTCACGGGACGAGGCCTCGGGTTGGCAGCGACGCGAGGCATCCTGGACAGCCACGAAGGTCAGTTGAGGATCGAGACGAGATTGGGCCTCGGGAGCACGTTCACGCTGCTACTGCCGGTTCAAGACGACGTTCAGGTCGCGGAAGATCAAGGCGGGGACTCGGGTGCGTCGGGACGCTTTGCGAGCCGAGCAGTACTGGTCGTCGATGATGAGGCCCCGATCCGCGCGATTTTGAGGACCCATCTCGTAGCGGCGGGCTTCGTGGTGCACGTTGCCTCCGATGGAGAAGAGGCCTTGCTTGCGATCGAGGAGCTCGGAGCGGCCCTCGATCTGGTCATCCTTGACATCACGATGCCGGGACTGAGTGGGACCGAGACCTGGGGTTTGATGCGAAAGAACCGGCCCGAGCTACCGATCATCATGTCGAGTGGTCACCCGGAAGAGGCTCTCGAGGACCTCGAAGGCTGGGATCCAGCTCGAGACGGATTCATCCAGAAGCCTTATCGCAACAAGGCGTTGCTGGCGCAGATCGAGGAGCTGATCGGATAGGGCGACACCCCTGACGACGCGTTGTAGCCTTCCCGGGTGGCCGAGCTCCTTTCTTTGAAAACGTCGGATTTGAGCGGTCTTGTAAATCGCAGCAAACTCGAAACCTGGCTGGACGAGCGCGACTTGTCTCGAGGCGAGCCGGTCGAGCTGAGGCGGATCTCGGGCGGTCTTTCCAACGAGACGATCGGAGTGAATCGGGGCGGCGGGCGCTGGGTCTTGCGGCGTCCCGCGAAGCGGGCGCTGGATGGCGCTGACCGGGGGATGCGGCGCGAGTATCGCATCCTCGCTGCGCTGGCCGATACGAATGTGCCGCTGCCTACCCCCGTCGCGCTTTGCGAAGACACGTCGGTCGCGGGCTGCGTCTTCTATCTGATGGATTTTCTCGAGGGATTCGTACCGGGTCGGGATTTGCCTGTGGCCTACGCCGAGAGCGAGGCGCTCCGGAGGGAAGTGGTCCTCTCCGGGGCAGAGGTGTTGGGTCGTATCGCCCGGGTGGATTGGCGAAGTCGGGGGCTCGCTGATTTCGGACGGCCTGAGGGTTTCCATGATCGACAGGTAACGCGCTGGCTCCGGCAGCTCGAGAGCTATCCGGACGAGCGGGAACGGGATCTCGGGGATCTCGAGCGTGTGGGTGTGTGGCTCGAGGGCCACCGCCCGGGCCCGGCAGAGTGGACACCCGCGATCATGCACGGAGATTTTCATTTAGGGAATCTGCTCGTAGGGGAGTTCCTGCCGCCTCGGATTGTGGCCGTGCTCGATTGGGAGAACGCGACGATCGGAGATCCTTTGCTCGACCTCGCGGGCTTTCAGCGTCTGCTCGTCTCGACCGGACAAGGGGGGTGGGCGCGGGCCGACGAGATCGTCGAAGCCTGGGAGTCGTCGAGCGGGCGTCGGGCACCCGATCTGCGCTACTACACGGTCCTTTCCGCTTTCAAGCTCAGCGTGATGCTTGAGGGGATCTTTCGGCGATCGATCGTGGATCCGACGCGGGGCCGCTCCGACGAAATGGGAACGCTAGCGTTGCGGGCGATGAACGAAGCGGTCGACGCATTGCGCGCATAGCCGCGTGACGCTGTCGGCGAGATTCGGCGGTGGGTTCGGGCGATTGCTTTACTGAGACCGCGAGGAACTCGGAAATGTCGGTTGAGCGAGAAACCTTCTTTGGACCAGGAAGTCCCTTCGAGATCGCGGAGGAAGAGGTCTTTGGCACGACGCTGCCGATGTTCAAACATCGAAAGCGTTCGCTGCGCGAGATTCTGCTCGCGACCGAGCGTTTCGACGACCTCGAGCATTTGATCTACGGCGATCGTAGGATCACGTTTCGCGAGCACCGCGACGTCGCCACTCGTTTTTCGCACGTCCTGCGCGAGGAGTACGGGGTCCAGCCGGGAGATCGCGTCGCGATTCTTGGAGCAAACTCGCCTGAATGGCTTCAAGCCTATTGGGGGGCGACCTGCGCCGGCGCGGTCGTTGCTGCGCTGAACGGTTGGTGGACGGGCGCCGAGATCGAATACGGTCTCGACCTGGTCAAGCCCACTCTTCTGGTGGGTGATCGTCGACGTCTTGAACGTATCGAGGGGCGGATCGACGTGCCGACTCTGGAAATCGAGAGCGAGTTCGCGCCGCTCGTGGCGTCGCCTCGCTACGCGGGCAGGCCCCTTGCCGAGATCGAGCAAGGAGAGGACGACCCGGCGCTCATTCTCTTTACGAGTGGTACGACCGGCTTTCCGAAAGGCGCAGTCCTATCCCATCGATGCGTCATCGGTTTCGTCCAGGTCCCCGCGGCGATGCGCGAACTCGGGCTGACGGAGGCGGGTATCGATCCGGCCTCGGTTCCGAAGGAATCGATCCTGGTTTCGGCGCCGATGTTTCACGTATCGGGGGTCATGGCAATCGGCGTTTTGGCGATGAGCGATGGTGCGAAATGTGTCCTGCGGCAGGGCGCCTTCGATCCTGAAGACGTTTTGCGCCTGATCGAGCAGGAGCGGGTGACGAGCTGGGCCGCGCTCGGGAGCGCCGGCCCGCGTGTCGCGCGTCATCCGAAGTTGGCTTCCTACGATCGATCCAGCGTGACGCGGGTCTCCTTCGGAGGGGGCCCGACCAGTCCTGCGATCAAGGCTCAGCTGGCCGATGCTTTTCCGAATACGGAGAACCGGATGGGAATGTCCTATGGGCTGAGTGAGGGCTCGGCCGTCGGTGCCGTAATCGGCGGGGTCGAGTATGAAGCTCATCCGGACGCGGTCGGCCGACCCTCGCCAACGGTGCAGATCGAGATCCGAGACGGGCGAGGGCGGGTGCTCGCGGATGGCGAGAAGGGAGAGATCTTTCTCCGCAGCCCCTACGTCATGGTCGAGTATTGGGATAATCCAGAGGCGACGGCCGAGACGATTGGCGAGGGGCGGTGGCTCGCGACAGGGGACGTGGGCCATTTTGAGGAGGGGCTCCTCTATATCCACTCGCGTGAGCGCGATCTGATCCTTCGTTCGGCGGAGAATATCTATCCGGCTGAGATCGAGAACCGCCTCGAAGCCCACGAGAAAGTACGTGAGGCCGCCGTCGTGGGCGTCGACCACCCGGAGCACGGTCAGGAGGTGAAAGCGATCGTGGTGGTCGATCCTGCGGCGCCACCGGACGAGTTGGCGCTCGAGAAGTGGAGTCGGGAAGTGCTCGCCGGCTTCAAGGTCCCCACGCTCTGGGAATTGAGGCATGAGCCGCTTCCCCGGAATGCTTCGGGAAAGGTCTTGAAGAGCGTCTTGCGGGGCGAGGCGGAGCCGGTCGATGATCGGGATGGGGCTTGACCGGCCGGACTCGTTGGCTTCGGAGGGGGCTCGTCTTCACGCGGACTGCGTCGCGCGTCCTAACGTCCGGGCGAAAGCATCTCCCCCGGCCGTGCGCCCGTCGCTTTGCCGTCTTCAAAGGTCGCGACGCCATTGACCAGCGTGAGACGAACGGGGGCCGGGTCGCGCGAATAGCGCCAGGTGTGCCCGCCCTTGCCATTGGGGACATCGGGGACCTTGTGTTTGGGTCGGTGTTGGATCTCTTCGAGATCGAAGACGGTGACGTCGCCGCGACGGCCGACGGCGATCTCGCCCCGGTCATTGAACCCGAAGTGTCCCGCGAGCTTTCCCGTCAGGACGTGAATGGCTTCTTCGAGCGAGAGCCGCTGCTCGTCGCGAACCCATTTCGTGAGCAGAAGAATGTTGTCGCCAGCGCCGCAGAACATTTGGCCGTGGGCGCCCGCGTCGCTGATGTTTCCCACAGTGAAGGGGTCGCGCATCAGCCTCAGTGTCATCTCGACGTCCTTCTCCCAGTCGGGGAGGCGGACCGTGGAGCCAATTCCGTTCTTGAGGATCCACTCGGCAAGTGCGTCCGAGCAATGTAAGCCGAGTTCTTCGGCGTAAGCTCCCAGGGTCGTGCCGACGGGCCCGGCACCGTTCTCGGAGAACTCGAGGATCAGCGGCTGGGGGTGGCGAAACGGAGCGGTCTCGTTCGACTCGACATCCCACGATCGACGGGCGCGGGCGCGCCAGTCATCGTCTGCGAGGAGCGCACGTTTCGTCTCTTCGGTCTCGGCTTCGATGACTTCGTGCCAGACGAAGTCTCCGGATTGGGTGAAGAGGAGCGAGTGTTCGAGGCTGATCGAGGTGGTGATCGGCGCGTGCATGAAGCCCGTCCAGAAGTCGCGGCCTTCTCGGGCGAAGCGCTCGTGGAGAGCGAGCATCGGCGCCTGGATCCCGGCTTCCTTCTGCCACATCTCATTGGGCAACCCGGCCCATTGAACGCGGACATCCAGTCCGTCGGAGAGCCGCGCGATCCGCTCTACGCTCGCGGCTGAGGTCATCCTCATGATGTTGTCGACCGGGACCTGGAACGAAGCGCCTGGATGGGCCGCGACGACCTCGAGGAGCGCCCGGAACTCCGCGTCTTCGGCCAGAAGGGTCGGGATCGGGCGGTCCTGCGCGTCATGGTCGAAGAGGTTCGACGCGAGTCCGAGGGCTCCCGCGGCGAGAGCATCCTCAAGCAGGTCGCTCATGGACGCGATTTCGACCGCGGTCGCGGGTCGCTCCCAGGCATCGAGCCCCAGGACGGCCAAGCGTAGGGTGATATGGCTGACGAAGGTCGCGTAGTGGACGGGGACATGCACTCGGCTCGCGAGAGACTCTTTGTACTCGGACCATTTCCGCCAATCCCAGGGGAGAAACTCGAGGAAGGGGGCCTCGGGGAAGTCCTCGAAGAAGGTGAAGATCTGGATCACCTCTTTGCGGATCGCCTCGTCGTCGGGCAAAGGGGCGAGCCCGAAGCCACAATTCCCCAGGACCATCGTCGAGACCCCGTATCCGGGGAGAGGGTCGAGGTCGGGTTGCCACCACATCGCGCCGTCGTAATGGGTATGGCTCTCGATGAAGCCCGGGGTAACGAAGCAACCGGCTGCGTCGAACACGTCTTCGTCGGGTTTCGGAGAAAGGTTTGGAGCGACCTCGCGGATGATCCCGTCCGTGATTCGGACGTCCGCGGAGAAGGCCGTGGCGCCGGTGCCATCGACGACCGTTCCGCCGCGAATCAATCGATCATTGCTGTGAGACGACATATTGGCTCCGATAGAGGGCGACAGCGAGGGATTCCGCGCGCGAGGCGAGATTAATCCGGAACCCCGGCAGCGGCACGCACCTGCGTCACGGGGGAAGAGACCTTGCCCAGCCTTGTTGTCTCGAACCTTGCTTCGACCTCGGGCCGGATGACCTTGGGGGAACCGTCGTCCATCGCCGCTTTTTTTGGACCCGCAAGGGTGCGACGCGGGAACCTTCTTCCTAGGACTTGGCGCCGCATCGGATTTTGAACCGATTTTGCGGGTTGTTCGAATCTTTGCGTGAATTTTTTGAGACGGAGAGTGAGGGAGCAATGCGGTGGCACGCCAACCCGACGATTCAGCAGGACCGGAACGACAGCGATTTCGCAAGACGGCGGTGGGGCTCTAGGACGGGTCGCCCGTCGACGAACCGCTCTCGGGGCTTGGCCGCGCGGGCGCCCTTTGGTCTGATCCCGTCGAGCAGCTGGGGTTGGATTTTGGTCACTCTTCTGGTTGGGTTAGTGGCGTCCGCTTCCTTCGCGCAGCCGGTTCCCCCAATTCCCCCGGTTCCCGTGCCGCCCGCGAACCCGATCACGCCCGAGAAGGCGGTACTCGGAAAGATCCTGTTTTGGGACCAGCAGCTCTCGAGCGATCAGACCGTGGCTTGTGGAACCTGTCACTTGACCGAGTTTGGGGGGGGCGATCCCGTCTTGGGAGCTCATCCGGGTGCAGATGGGTTTTTTGGCACGCCAGACGACGTCAATGGTTCTCTGGGCGTGGTCCATCGCGACGTGCAAGGCGTAGCGGTCAACGATCCGATCTTCGGTTTCGGTCGACAGGTGACCGACCGATCTTCGCCTAACTTCTTTGGGGGTCTGTGGGACCCGGAATCTTTCTGGGACGGTCGTGCGAGTTCGGCATTCGACGACCCGATCACGGGCGTGAACCTGATTCCGATTGGCGGCACCCTCGAGAGCCAGTCGATCGCGCCGATCTTGAACTCGATAGAGATGGCCCGAGATGGTCGTACCTGGACGTCCGTGACGACTCGCCTCGCGGGGGTGAAGCCGTTGGCTCTAGCCAGTGCGCTGCCCGCGGACGTGGTCACAGCGCTCGCGACGTCTCCGAGTTATCCGGATCTCTTCATCGCCGCCTTCGGCACGGCCGACATCACACCAGCGCGGATCGGTTTTGCGATCGCGACCTATGAGCGGACGCTGGTCGCTGATCAGACACCCTGGGACGCTTTCATGAAGGGCTCGGGGACGGCGCTCACGCCCAATCAGCAGGACGGCTGGAATTTTTTTCAAACGTCGCCCTGCGCGACCTGCCACGCCCCGCCGCTCTTCTCCACGCCGCGCTTCGAGAGCGTCGGACTGAGAGACGTCAACGATGACATCGGCCGAGCCGTGGTGACCGGAGCGCCAACCGACCGTGGGTTATTCAAGGTGCCGACGCTCCGAAATGCGGCTCTCAAGGTGGGGGTCATGCACACAGGCGAGTTCTCCACGATGCTCGATGTGGTCCGCTTCTACCAACCCGCGGGTCTCCACTTTCCGACGAACCTCTCCCCGCAGATCCCGATCTTGATTCCTCCAACGGCGGAGGCGCCGCTCGTCGATTTTCTCGAGAACGGCTTGATCGACCCCCGGGTCGCCGCCGGACTGGCTCCCTTCGACCGCCCCATCCTCGCGGTTCCGGAGCCCGTTCGAGTCGAGTTGCTCGCCGTCGGGGCGCTGGCCCTGTCGGTGTTGGAGGGCCTTCGCGCTCGTCGGCGGAGACCTGTGGTCTTTTGAAAAAGGCTCGAGCCCCGTGTCGCGGGCCACGTGCCTTGGGTCGAGGCTCGAACTCGGCTCGCAGGTTTGCTCCGGACCGGGTCAGGCGAGCCAGAGTCGCACCAGTAGACGCTCCTTGTCCGGCAGGTTCTCGTAGGGCGTGCGGTTGTGGGAGATGTCCCGGTTGTCGACGAAGAGCATGTCACCTGGCTCTAGATGGAGTTGGACGTGGCAGCCATCTTCTTCGAAGAGGGCATCGAGGAGGTCCATGGCATGTCGGTCGATGTCTTCGAGCGCATGTCCGGAACGCTCGGCCCCCTTCTCGATCCAATAACGCATGTAGCGGAGCGTGAGCGCGTGGTCCCGGTCGCGCTTTTGGAAGACGGGAAATCGGTTGGCGAGGAGCGCCTCGGCCGTCGGTTCGGTTCCCGGGGTGACGATGTCGCGCACGTAGTCCCGGTAGAGACGCGCCAGTAGCTCGGGGGCCTCCTGATCCATGCGTTCGTGCACCCAGGCGGCGCTGGCCAGTTGATTGTCGCCCCCGACTGCGTCTTGGAGACAAAGCAAGCCGACGAGCCGAGGCAGGGTCTCCCTGCGTGCGCTGTCCGTGTGGAAGGATGTCGTGTAGCGCGTCTGAGACACGGGAATCGGCTTATCCAAGTAGGACCCGCCCTGATCGCGGACGTCGTAGAGCACACCGTAATTATCGAGCGGCTCTCCCAGAGCTCGGCCGACCGCCAGATAGCCAAGGCGCGCTGCCGCTTCCGTCCGGGGGAGCCCCTGGAGCCAGGCGACGCCCGGTCCCTCAGCGCCGAGGGCCACGCGGGCTCGAGCGACCAGTTCGTCGAATCCCGGGAGGCACGAGAGCGAGCTGTCCAGCTCCGAGTCGGAGAGCGAGCGGGGTTGCTCCGCGATTCGGCTCAGTAATTCCTCGAGCCTGCTGGAGAGAGTCTCGTCGGTTCCGATCTGCCAATCGCCGCTTTGCTCGAGGGTGTCTCGATTCCAGTAGTGACGGGTTTTGCTCCGCTTCAAGTTAGCCCCTTCGGCGCCCAGTCGACGGGCCGGCAGCGCGTCTGCTTTCGTTCGCCGTCTTATAAAGATCGGATCGGCTCCCCGCCGTCTCTGCTGGAATGTTCAAGCTGCTGCGGGGCGCTTCAGACTCCATTGGAGGGAGGGGCGGGTCTCCGGCCGCGGCCGCGGGGGGCATGCCAGGGGAATGGGATGCGAGGTTGGGGTGGCCCCTACAGGTCCAGCAGTTGGGCGATCTCGCCTCCGAAGAAGCGCTCGCGACGTTCCGGGGATACGTCGCCGAGCTGTTGCAAACAAAGGTCGACTGCGGTGTCCCGTCCTTCCGGGTGGGGAACGTCGCTGGAGAAAATCAGCATCTCTTCGGGGACCTCGTCGAAGGTCGGTCGCAGCGGATCGGAGGAGACCAAGGGCGTCACACGGACCTGCCGCCGCATATATTCGGACGGCTTGAGAGGGAGGCGGTAGTCGCCCGGCCCCATTCCGAAATTAGCGCCATGGGCGCCGGTCGTGATCGAGTCCATCGTCTCGATGAAGTGAGGGAGCCAGGTGATGCCCAACTCTTCGACGATCAAGACCAGGCCCGGGTGGCGTTCGAAGACCCCCTCGATCAGCATGGCCGCCATCGCGACCTGGGGAACCATGGACCCCGCCACCAGGTGGAGTAGGGCGAAGTGGCCCGGGGATCCGCCGTTGTAATACCAGCCCTGGTCCAGGTGGCTACGTGCTCCGCCGATGTGGAAGACAGCGGCCATCCCGAGGTCCGCGGCTGCGGCCCAGATCGGATCCAGGTCGGGGTGGGCGAGGGATTGAGTCGGGCTGGCTGGTTGGGCTCGGACCTGGAAAGCCCGGCTCCCCGCCGCTCGCATGCGGGTCAGCTCGGCGACGGCCCAGTCGACATCGCTCACGTCGATCATCGTCGTGGGGATCAGCCGGTCCGTATGTCCTTGGAGCGTCTGCGCGGACCAGCGGTTGAAGGCCTCGAGCCCGCGCCGGGCCAGGTCGGGCCGTCCAGCCTGCAATGCGCTCGCGAAAGCGTCGCTTGCAAAGGTGGGGTTGAGGAACTGTACGTCGATGCCCTGTGCGTCGTTGAAGGCGAGGCGCGCGTTCGCGTCGTAGCTCATTGGCGGGGGCGCGCTGGCCGCGGACTCTCCCTCATCGGCGATCCGGCTGAGCGACTGTCTGAGCGCACGGTTTCCGGCCGGCGCGAGCAACTCGATCAGGTCTTTTGGAAGATCGGGGCGGGGCACCCGGTCCAACAGGTCGCCGACGACGAAACGGACGACTCGCTCGATCGTGTCCTGGGCAGGGAGCTCCGCAGCGAGGTCGGGGTCGACACTCGCCAGCCAATCAGAGGGCTCGAAATAATGACTGTCGACGTCGATCACACGCATGAATGTCTCCTCGGTTCCGGGGGCTTGGCTCTGGAGGGCTCAGGGGGTCTCAAGGGCGGATCCGCCATTGCTCTGTGAGGGAGTCCCGACGGTCTCCGCGACGGCCTCGACGGTGGAGCCGAGCAAGTCGCGGTCGGCCAGGTCGAAGAAATAGAGGCAGAGGTGACGGGCGCCTGAATCGACGAAGGCGGCGGCTGCGTCCGCGGTCGCGTTCGGCTCGCCGCCAGCGATCACGTGGGTCGAGAGCGTGATCTGGGAAAAGTCGCGCCCCACGTAATCACAATGACCTCGGAGGACCTCGACCTTGTGCGCGAACTCTTCGGGTGTGCCGCCGGGAAAATTCCAGTCGTCCGCCCAACGAGCGGCGATCCTCAGGGTTCGCTTTTCTCCCGCGCCGCCGATCGTGAGCGGGGGCCCGCCCGGTTGGACGGGCTTAGGTTCACAGTAGGCGTCCTCGAGCTGGTAGTGCACACCCTCGAATTTGGAGATCCGCTCCCGAAAGAGCAGCCGGATCACCTGGACGGCCTCTTCGAGCTGATCGAGGCGCTGGCCCATCGTTCCGAAAGGGATTCCATAGGCGCTCGCTTCGAGCTCGTTCCAACCGGCTCCCAGGCCCAGGTCGAGCCGACCCTCTGAGAAAACGTCATAGGTCGCAGCCATGTTCGCGAGGACTGCGGGGTGTCGATAGGGATTGCCCGTCACCATCAGTCCCAGTCGAAGTCGTTTCGTTCGGCCAGCGAGGTAGGAGAGCGCGGTCCAGCCTTCGAAGCAGGGGCCGGTCGGGTCGCCATAGATTGGATAGAAGTGATCGAAGAGCCATCCCCCATCGAGCGCCTCGAGCTGCTCGGCTTCGAGCCACCACGCTAGAAGCGGGCCCCACTGCGTTCCGGAGGGCAGGGTCTTGAATGTGAGCCGGGGGGACTCGGACATGAGGCGTCTCCACGCATGTGTCCTCGGTCAGGACCTCGTGAGTCAGTGTATGGGGCACCCGGGTGTCCGTCGAGCGGCATCTGAAGCGGGGCTCGCTGACCGCCCTCGTCGGCTAACGTGCGGAGGCCAGGAGGGGTGCTGTGTTTCGGGGCTGGTTCATCGTCGCCATCGCGTTCCTAGCGAATTTCGTCGCGACGGGGGTGGTCATCCATTCCTTCCCGATCTTCCTGCTCCCGCTCTCCGAGGAGTTCGGACTCGGCCGTGCCGTGGCGGCGCTCCCGCCGACGGTGATGATGATCTGCGGTATTGCGATCTCTCCCTTGGTGGGGAGGGCGGTGACGCGGTACCCGATCCGGAACATCATGTTGGTCGGGGCGCTCGCCTTGGCCGCGGGTTTCCTGCTGCTCTCTCGGGCGACCTCGTTCTGGCAGATCCTGTTGATCTATGGCCCGATCGGCTCGTTCTCTCTGGGAGCACTCGGGGTCGTTTGCACGAACTCTCTGGTCGTGAACTGGTTCGATCGCCGACGTGCGATGGCGCTCGGGATCGCGATGATCGGGATGTCCATCTCCGGCGCGATCGTCGTTCCTCTGGCGAGCTGGGCGATGGAGGCCTGGGGCTGGCGGACGGTCTACGCGAGTCTGGCTGGGCTTGCCCTCTGCGTGGCGCCCATCGTCGCCTGGGGGGTCGTGAGTCGCCCGGAGGAGGTCGGACTCCATCCCGATGGCCTTCGGCCGGTCGAGACGGTCGGGGAAGCGGATCCGATCGAGAGTTCCGAAGGGCTTTCGACCCGCGATCTCCTGACTTCACCGCTGCTCTGGGGGCTCGCGGCCGCCTGTGGTTTGTCGTTCTTTGGCTCGACGGGCTTCATGAGTCACGCGATCGCCTTTGCGGGGGACCAAGGCATCGAGCCCCTACGTGCTTCGGCGCTCCTGTCGGCAATTGCGACTGGTGCAGCCGTTGGGAAGCTGATCTTCGGTTGGCTCGCGGACCGACTCGGAGAACACGCTGCTTTTGGGGTCGCATTATTCATGCAGCTATGTGCGTTTGCCGGACTTTGGTCTCTCTCGAGCTATTGGGGGCTCGTCCTGGCATCCGCTCTCTATGGCGTCGGGATCGGCGGAATCTCGCCCCTCCAGGCCTCGTTGCTCGCCCGTATCGTCGGAGCGCGGGATTTCGGTCCGGCGATGGGGCTGATCGGTCCCATGATGATCCCCTTCCAGATTACGGGTGCACCGGTCGCGGGCTGGATCTTCGACGCGCATGGAGGCTACGACATCGCGTTTGCGCTCTTCGTCGTTGCGCTACTGCTCTCAGGAGGCGTGATGTTTCTACTGCACCTGAAAGACGCTCGAGGCTCGGAGGCCGTGATCGAGG
>Ga0315316_10000716_pt1 | contig 22266 bp, 24 predicted proteins | sample M160m3416metaG_FD_203702 | JGI IMG/M metagenome (GOLD analysis project Ga0315316, IMG submission 203702) | Ammonia-oxidizing marine archaeal communities from Monterey Bay, California, United States - M1 60m 3416 | ecosystem: Environmental > Aquatic > Marine > Intertidal zone | place: USA... | reverse complement strand
ATATTTTTAAGTACGAGTATATTGCTTTATTTAGAAGATGGGTAGATTAAAATTGACCTTAAAATATAATCTAATAAAATTAATTTTGCTATGTGTAATACAAATTATTTTTACTAACTATTCTTTAGCAGAAAAAATTGAAACTAAAAATAGTTTTTTAACTGCAAATTCTATTAAATTTCATGAGGAAATATCCTTAATTTCGGCTGATGGCGACGTTGAAGTTATAAATGGTATTCAAGTTTTAAAAGCAGATAAATTAACATATGATATAGATAAAGATTATATATTAGCAGAAGGAAATGTTAGTTTAAATGATCAAAATAATAATATTTTCTTTTCCAATAAGATGGAGCTTCAAGGCGATTTAAAAAAAGGAGTAATTAAAAATTTTAATTCACTATTAAGCGATGGTTCATCATTATCAGCAAGTATAATAATAAGAGATGATGAAAATGGAGATAGGCTTGAAAAAGTTAGATATACAAGATGTAAACTTTGTGAAGAAGATGAAAATAAACCACCAATATGGCAATTGAGAGCTTTAAAATCAAAAAGAAATGTTGAAGAGGGTATAATTGTATATAAAAATGTACTACTAGATGTATATGGGTTACCAATATTATATATTCCTTATATTAGCCATGCAGATCCAACAAAAAAAATATCTTCTGGATTACTAAGTCCAAAATTTAATAATAATTCAATTTTTGGATTAAGTTATTCGCAACCTTATTATTTTTCTTTATCTGAGCACAAAGATCTAACACTTACTCCTACAATGACAAGTGATGAAGGCCCAATTATTGAAACACATTATAGATCTCTTAGATCAAAAGGATCTAGCGAAATAAAAACTAGTTTTACTAGAGGAAGTCACACAAACATAGACGGTAAAGAAACTAATAAATTTAGAGGGCATGTGGACTTAAAAGTTGCTGAACGAATTGATAAAAACTGGATAATAGGAATAAATGCAACTAGAGCCAGTGACTTTTCGTATATGCAAAGATATAAAATAGGTAATAATAGTAATAATAATCTTACCCAACGAATCTATCTATCAGGAAGTAATAAAGATTTTTATACTAAAATTGAAGGAATGTATTTCCAACCTTTAAATGCATTTAAAAGTAATAGAAATGTTCCACTTATTTTACCTAAATCAAAAATATTATTTTATAAAAAATATGATAATGGAATTTTAAGAAAAATTACTATAGATAGTAGTATAATAGCAAAATCTAATGCTTCTAATGCACAAAAATTATCTATAAAATCATCTTTTAGTAAGAATAAAATAAGTAAAACAGGTTTTGTTCTTAAATCATCACTTTACGGTCGTGCAGATATATATAGAAATAAGAAGACGGATAATTCAAAAGTTATAGGAAAATTAGGAACTCATAATACCTTTAGAGCCATTCCTAAATTTGAAACAATGCTAAGTTTCCCGGTTATAAGTCGCCATAAAAGCAATTACATTCTTATTGAGCCTATCATTCAAGGTCTTATAGCTCCTAAAGGAGGTAACCCAGATTCAATTCACAATTTGGATAGTATAGATTTAGAACTAAGTGATCATAATTTATTTTCTTCAAATAGGTTCGCTGGACTGGATAGAGTAGAAGAAGGAAGTAGAATCAATTTAGGTATGAAATACAATATTAATTCAGATGAATTTGGAGATTTTAAGGGTATAATAGGACGATCATGGACTCCAATTAATCCTCAAAGTGAATTTATTTCTGGAACAGGCTTAAATAAAAAACTATCTAACGTAGTTGGTAACTTAATTTACGAATATGAAGAGTCAGTATACTTAGGATACCATTTTAGAAGAAACGGCTTAAACTTTAGGTCACAAAGAGATACGTTAAATATGAAAATTAAAACTGATCCAATTACAGCTATTATAGATTATACTATGATTAGAGATGACCCTGTGGCAACTCAAACAATGTTATCTGAACAAGCGAATGTATCATTAAATTGGAATATTTCTGAAAATTGGAGAAGTAGTATTAGTCAAAATAGAGATCTTAGGTCTAGCAACTGGGGAAATGCGATCAATAGTTCAGGCTTCATAGAATTTAAAAATGAATGTATAATTGTAAAATTAGAAGCATCTAGAAACCATCAAAATTTAATTGATATTCCTGATACAACCGAATATTCTATAAGTTTTAATTTAGTTGGTTTTTAGTTGATAAAATGGAAAATTTAAATGTTTTTTAAAATTGTTATAGCAATATTCTTTATATTTAATTTATGTTTAAAAGAAATTTTGTCTCAAGATTATACAGGATCAAATAATTTATTAAGTATTGCAGCTATAGTGAATGATGAGCCTATTACAATGATGGACCTAGACTCTAGAATGCGCTTGATAATCATTTCATCAAATTTACCAAATAATTTAGAAACAAGGAAAAACCTAACTGGTCAAGTACTTCAATCATTGATTAGTGAAAGACTTCAACATCAAGAAGCTAAAAGATTAGGGATAAGAGTCACTGATCAAGAAATTAAAAATAATATTAAATTTATAGAACAACAAAATAATATGAATGAAAACCAATTAATTGAAACTTTATTTAATAATGGTGTCCCGAAATCAGCTCTACCAATTAGATTGAAAGCTAACTTATTAATGCAGAAATTATTACAAAATATTATTAGACCAAAAGTTATTATAACTAATAATGAAGTTAATAATGAATATAATAATTTATTATCAAATAATGGAAAAATGGAATATAAATACTCAGAAATATCTTTTAATTTTACAGATTTATCTAAAAAAGATGATTTACTCTTAATTGCTAAACAAATTAGAAAAAAAATTGTAGAAGAAAATAACTATGATGCTATTGCAAAAAGAATACAAGAAAATGGAACTGGCACATATAAAAATAGCAAATGGAAGTTAAAAAATAAAATAAATAAAGATATTTTTTTAAATATAGAAAATTTAAAAGAAAATGATGTTTCAGACCTTATAGTTTCTAACACAGGTGTTTCAATTATTAAAATTGATGGTAAAAGAACATTTAAAATTCCTGAACTTTCTAATACTGTTACAGATATTTCATTTATTAGTTTTGATCTGCCAATTAATAAAAATAAGGAAAACCTTATACTAAATGATATTATAAAAAATACTGTTGATTTAAAATCCTGTGATGAAATGATGGAAATTTCTAAAGTTTATGGAAATAAAAAAGGTAAAAGGCTAGGAAAGATATTACTCAATAATTTACCACAATATTTTATTGATGAAATTAAAAATTTAAATTTAAACCAGCCGAGCAAGCCAATTATGGCTAATGATGGCATATATGTTACTATGATTTGTGAAGATGATAAAAAATTAAAACAAGAATTTGCATTAAAAGAAATGATTAAAAGTGATATTAGAAGTAGGTCTACGAGAATACTTAAAGATAGATATCTTTTAGACTTAAATAGAAAAGCTCTTATTGACATAAGAATATAATTTTATGAATAAAGATATTGCAGATTCTATTAATGAACTTCCAAGCATATCTGCTACTATAAAAGAATACAATTTATTTGCAAAAAAGAAACTTAGCCAAAACTTCATATTAGATTTAAACCTTACTAATAAAATAGCAAAATTAAGTAATACTATTAAAAATAGTACAGTTATTGAAATAGGTGCAGGTCCAGGCTCTTTAACAAGATCAATATTATTAAATGGTGCGCAAAAAATAATAATTATTGAAAAAGATAAAAGATTTATAGAAGTGTTAAGAATACTAAATAAAGTTTCTAAAAATAGAATAATAATAGAAAATAAGGATGCGCTTAAAATAAATTTAAGTTTAATATTTAAAAAATATAATGTTGATCAAGCAGAAATAATTGCTAACTTACCTTATTCTATTGCTACCAAACTACTTTTAAATTGGATACCGTTACCTAATAAGATAAATAAAATGACTCTCATGTTTCAAAAAGAAGTTGCTGAAAGAATTGTAGCCAAGCCAGGATCAAAGAAATACGGCAGACTTGCTATATTACTAGGCATAATGACTGATTCTAGAATAGTAATGAATATTCCATCTTCAGCTTTTACACCAAAACCAAAAATAGACTCATCTGTAGTCCAAATAAAACCAAAAACTATAAATAAACTATTAAACAAAGACATATTAGAAGAAATTACTAAAACATTATTTAACCAAAGAAGGAAACAAATCAAATCTACTTTAACTAAATTTGGAGATCCAATAAAAATTTGTAATTTATTAGGTATAGACCCTAGCAAAAGGCCCGAGGAATTAAATTTAAATCAATATGAAAGACTAACCCATATCATATCTAATTATCAAGATTAATAGATCTAATAAATTCTCCTAATCCTATTTGTCTTATCCTCTTCATCCTCTCAGACTTTAATATACCTAATACAGTTTTAACACTTTGATTTAAGTTTTCATTAATTATTACGTAATCGTACTCTGCCCAATGAGTAATCTCAGAAGATGCTCCATCCATTCTTTTTCTTACAACATCGTCTGAATCTTGATCCCTCTCCTTTAACCTTCTTTCAAGCTCTTTTTTAGAAGGAGGTAATATAAATACAGAAACGATATCTTCCCTCATTTTCTCTCTTAACTGTTGTGCCCCCTGCCAATCAATATCAAACAGCAAATCTTTACCTTGATTAATTTTATTTTCTACCATAGATTTGTCGGTACCATAAAAATTATCAAATACTTTGGCATACTCTAAAAAATTATTATTTTTGAGCTGGTTTTTAAATTCAACTATAGAAACAAAATTATAATCTTTTCCAGACACTTCGTTTGGTCTTTTTTTTCTAGTAGTAGTAGAAACCGATAAAAACAAATCTTTATCTAAATCCAACAAAGCTTTACAAATAGAACTTTTACCTGCTCCAGAAGGAGAAGATAAAACTAACATAACGCCTTTATTTTTATTTAAAACACTCATGTACATTCTATTATAAATAGAAAATTATAATTAAACAATTTTATTTTTTATATATCTTTTTGATATTATTTATATGTTCTTTATAAGTTTCTGAAAAAATATGACCTCCTTTTCCATCAGCAACAAAGTATAAATAATTATTTTTTTCAGGATTTAAAACTGCATTAAAAGCATCTATTCCTACATTACAAATTGGAGTAGGTGGCAAACCATAATATCTGTAGGTATTCCATTCATGATCTATTAATAAATCATCTTTATTTAGATAATCTTCTAAAGATACTGTTTGATTTATACCGTATATAACAGTAGGGTCTGATTGTAACTTCATTCCTATTTTTAATCTATTTAAAAATACGGCTGCTATCCTTTTTTTTTCTTGATCTAATTTGGCCTCAGCTTCAACTATTGAAGACAAAATAAGAACTTCTTTTTGATTTTTTAAAATATGAGAAATATTTTCTTTATTATTTTCGTAAAGGCTAGTAAATTGATCATCTGCATTTTTGTATATCATATTTAGAAGGTCTAATGGCCTAGTATCTCTAGAAAAATAGTATGTACTAGGAAAGAAATCACCCTCAGAAAATTTTTCAAAACCTTCTAATAATGGAAAGTATTTTAAAAGCTCAAAATAAACTTGTTTATTTGAATAACATTCTGGAATTAAAAATTTATATAATTTTACTTCATTCTTATAAAGTTTTGTTAAAACAACTTTATTTGTAGAGTTTTTAGAAAAATAATATTCACCTGCCTTTAATAACTTGGACTTTCCAGATAATAATGAATAAAATATGAAATTATATTTATTATTTATAACATTTTTATTTTCTAATATTGATACTATCTTATACAATGAACTTAATTTAGGTATTTCGACAGTTATATCTTGATCTAAGTTTCCTATTTTATCAGGGTAATAATAAATTATTTTTATAAAAAAACTAATAATAAATAAAAAGATAAAAAAAAGGATTTTATATTTAATTTTATTAAAAATATAAATTTATCTATTTAACCTTACCTACAATTAAAGATGCATTCGTTCCTCCAAAACCAAAAGAGTTTGAAAGGGCCATATTAACCATTTTTTCTTTTGCCTTTAAAGGTACTAAATCCAGTCCTTCAGCGCTATCACAAGGGTTTTCTAAATTTAAAGTAGGGGGAATTAAATCATTGCAAACACTTAATATTGAAAATATTGCTTCTACTGCACCTGCAGCACCAAGCATGTGACCAACAGAAGATTTAGTTGAACTAATAGACATATTACTAATATTGTCTTCAAATAATTTTTTTACTGCACCTAACTCTATTTCGTCCCCTAATGGCGTAGAAGTTCCATGAGCATTAATATAATTTATTTCATTTATATCTAAACCACCATTAATAATTGCAGCCTGCATAGCCCTATATCCACCGTCACCGTCTTCAGCTGGAGCAGTTATATGATATGCATCAGCAGATAATCCATAACCCAATACTTCAGCATAAATTTTTGCTCCTCTAGCCTTTGCATGCTGATATTCTTCTAATACAACACAGCCTGCACCTTCACCCATTACAAAGCCATCTCTTCCTTCATCCCAAGGCCTTGAGGCTGCAGTAGGTTTATCATTGTAACTAGTAGACAAAGCCCTAGCTGCAGCAAATCCTCCAATACCTAAACGGGTAATTGCAGCCTCAGAACCTCCAGCAACCATAATATCTGCTTCATTTGCTCTAATTAAGCGTGTAGCATCTCCAATTGCATGAGCTCCTGTAGAACATGCGGAAACAACTGATAAATTCGGGCCTTTAAAATTATTTTTTATTGATACTTGTCCGGAAGCTAAGTTAATAAGGCATGATGGAATAAAAAATGGACTTAATCTTCTAGGTCCTTTTTCTTTCAAAACTAATGTAGCTTGTTCGATGGTAGATAATCCTCCAATTCCAGATCCTATAAGTACTCCAGATCTAAATGAATCCTCTTCACTTTTAGTCTCCCATTTACTATCTTTTATAGCTTGATCAGCTGCATCTATAGCAAATAATATGAATCTATCTACTTTTCTTTGCTCTTTTATCTCTAAGCATCTGTTAGGATCAAAACCATCCTCTTGTTCTGCACCAGGAACATGACCAGCTATTTTGGCCGGTAAATCTTCAACATCAAAAGATTCTATTCTTCCTATACCAGATTCTGAATTTATAAGTTTATCCCATGATTTATTTACTGTTCCTGCAAGAGGAGTAACTAGTCCCAATCCAGTAGCAACAACTCTTCTCATAAGGATAAATCTCCTAAAATTATTGGAAAATTAAGAATTTTGACTCTCAATAAAACTTATAGCATCCTTAACAGTAGTAATAGTTTCCGCAGCATCATCAGGAATTTCTATGCTAAATTCTTCTTCAAATGCCATAACTAGTTCAACTGTATCTAAGCTATCAGCCCCTAAATCATCTATAAAGCTAGAATTTTCAGTTATCTTATCTTTTTCAACACCTAGATGCTCCATTACGATACTAATTACTCTTTCAGAAATGTCACTCATATATTTTATTCCTTATTTAAAGTTTATGAAACTATAATTATTTATGTTTCTCACAAATTATTTATATATATTCAAGTATTTTTTTATTTTTAATACAATAAAAATGAAAAAAAATAAAAAAATCTATGCTAATATTAAATCATAGCCAAACCGCCATTTAAATGTATAGTAGTTCCATTTATATAAGAAGCCTCTTCAGAGGCCAAATAAACTGCTGCAGCTGCAATATCTTCAGGAGCACCAAACCTTTGAGATGGTATTTTTTCTAATAATTTATTTTTTTGATCATCATTTAATACATCAGTCATAGAGGTTTTAATAAATCCTGGAGCTATACAATTTACTGTTATATTTCTACTAGCTACTTCTAAGGCTAAAGATTTAGTCATACCTACTAATGCTGCTTTTGAGGCAACATAATTAGCCTGTCCAGGGTTTCCTGTAAAACCTACAACAGAACTTATTTGAATGATTCTTCCAAATTTTTTCTTCATCATGTTACGCACAACAGACTTAGATAAATAAAATGACGCATATAAATTAGTTTCAAGTACTTCGTCCCAAATATCGTCTGACATACGCATAGTTAACTGGTCCCGCGTTATACCAGCATTATTTATTAAAATATCTATATTTCCAATTTTCTTTTCAACTTTACTTAATAAGTTTTTGATGTCTTCTCTTTTATTTAAATTACAAACTATTTGACTGTAAGACATTGCAGATTTTTTGTTAATTTGATTTAATTTAGCCTCATTAGTCCCTGTAATACAGACCTTAGCACCCTGATTATGCAGGGCTGAAGCTATAGCTTCACCTATTCCTCCTGAACCACCAGTAACCAGTGCCGTTTTATTTTTTAAATTGAACATTAAATTTTATATATATTAAATTCATCTAACTCTCAAGAGTATTAATAAAATTTTCAATGTTAACAATATTTTGAATTGAATTAGAATTTACATTTTTGTTAGTTCTCTTAACTAAACCAGATAGAACATTCCCTGATCCTAATTCTATAAAATTTTCTACTCCTAAATCACACATATTTTGAATACTCTCTCTCCACCTAACAGTTGTAGTGATTTGCGTAATAAGACTGTTTTTAATTTTTATTGGTTCTGTAGTAGGAGCTGCATCAACATTATTAATTAAAATCAATTGTGGACTCAATATTTCTAAATCATAAATAAGTTGCTTCATATTTTCTGCTGCTTTCTTCATCAAACTGCAATGAAAAGGAGCGCTTACAGGTAATTTAATTGCTCTCTTAATACCCAAAGTTTTATGATCAGAAATAACTTTATCAATGGCAGAATTATGACCAGAAATAACCAACTGTCCCGGCGAATTATCATTGCCTATATCAATAATCTCATCTTCATTTACATAATCTGATCTGATTTTTTCTATAATATTTACATCTACTCCAATTAGGGCTGCCATAGCACCTACATTCAATGGTACAGCGCTCTGCATAAATTCACCTCTTAATCTCAATATCTTCGCTGTATCTCCTAATTTTAAAGACCTGGCACTAACTAATGCTGAGTACTCACCTAATGAATGACCAGCAATAAATTTACCTATATCAGCTAATTTTTTTTCACTCATTTCTTCTAAAACTTTAACTATTGCAAAAGAAACTGCCATTAGGGCAGGTTGAGTATTAATTGTTAATTTTAATATATCTTCATCACCTTCAAAGATAACTTTTGATAAATTTTGTGATAAAGCATCATCAACTTCTTGAAATACCTCTTTGGCTACAGGGAATGAGTCATATAATTCTTTGCCCATTCCAACTTTCTGAGACCCTTGACCAGGAAAAATAAATGCAATTGTCAAAACTAAAACCCTTAAAATTTTATTAATTTATATTATTGCTTTTATACTAATTTTTGTGATCTTAATACTTTTTTATAACTTATTAATAAGAAAGCTTGCCTAAAAAGTAATTTTAGGTTAGGTAGACTCTCCATATAGATTAAATTTGATTAAGAAAGATATAAAATGGCATTTTATGAAAGTATATTTATAGCCCGTCAAGAGCTAGGAGAGAAAGATTTACAAAATACTGTTAATAACTTTAAAGAAATACTAGAAAAATATAATGCAAGCATAGTAGGTACTGAATCATGGGGATTGAGAAATCTAGCCTATAAAATTGACAAAAATAAAAAAGGACACTATATGGTGCTCAAAATTGATGGTAGCGGAGATGCTATACAAGAATTAGAAAGAAACATGAGAATAGATGAAAATATAATTAGGTATTTATCACTCAAAACAGAAAATATAAATACAGAACCATCTATCATAGCTAAAAAAAATGTAGAAAATTAATTTAGGTTAAAAATATAGTAAAGAAATTTAGGAGTATTATTTTGAAAAAAGATAATAAAAAATTTGAAGATAATGATTCAGCAGGATCCAAACCTTTTTTTAGAAGAAAAAAAACATGTCCTTTTAGTGGGCCAGAGGCAATAGCTATAGATTTTAGAGATACCAAGACTTTAAGTAAATTTGTATCTGAAAGAGGTAAAATTATTCCTGCACGAATTAGCGCTGTATCTGCGCCCAAACAAAGAAAACTATCACAAGCAATAAAAAGAGCTAGAATTCTAGCTTTAATTCCTTATCTACAAAGATAGTTATATATAGGATTATTTTATGCCGTTAAAGGCTATTTTAAATTCTTTAATTGCAAGTATAATATCATGTATATTTGCTATTGGGTTTAAATATATTGGGATTTATTTAATTATATTTTCTTATTTTTCTTCTTTGCCAATATTTATTGCAACGTTTTATTATGGACTTACAGGCATAATCGTTTGTACTCTAATTACTATTTTTATTATGTCTTCACTTACTTCATTTAATGTAGGTTTGATGTTTTTTATTACAAATATATTGCCAGTAACTTTAATCCTTTTTGAAAAAAGAAGAATTACATTCAATTACCTGAATTTTATATCTAAACTAACTTTAGTAAACTCAATATTATATTTAATATTCAGTTTTATATTTCAAGATAAGATCAGTGATATTACAAAAAATCTAGCAACAACCTTTAATAAAATTAATAATAATATTACTATCGATCAATCAATTATAGATTTAGCTCCTTCAATAGTAATATTTTCTTGGAATATAATTTTGATACTTAATCTTATATTTGCGAGAATAATTTTAACAAAATATTTTAAAAATGTTGAAAATTTTTCTGATAAAATAATTAATATACATTTACCTAAATGGCTAATAGGTTTGTTTATATTTTTTTTAATACCTTCTTCAATCTTAAACGCAGAAAATAGTACTTGGTTTAGGTCTCTAGCATTAATTTATGCTATACCAATAACTATACAAGGTATAGGTGTTATACATGTATTTTTAAAAAGAAAGAAGACAAGCGAGTTTTTAATTTATACATTTTACACTATAATATTTTTAATACCCATAATTACACCTATAATTACTGCAATTGGAGTATTAGAACATTTATATGATTTTAGAAGGCTAAAAATAAAAAAAATTAACAGAGATATTGATTAGATACATATTTAGTATAAAGTCTTACAAAAATTACTATTAGGTAGGAGATAAATGATGGAAGTTATTCTTTTAGAAAGAATTGAAAAAATTGGAAAATTAGGTGATGTCGTAAAAGTAAAGGATGGCTTTGCGAGAAACTATTTACTTCCGCAAAATAAAGCTCTTCGAGCTAATAAAGAGAACCTTTCAATTTATGAAAAAGAAAAAAATAAATATGAAAAAATAAATAAAGATAAAATTATAGCTGCTGAAAAAGTTGCCAACACAATGAATGATGTAAGTATTAATATCATAAAACAAGCAAGTGATTCAGGCCAATTATATGGTTCGGTAAGTACTAGAGATATTTCAGATGAATTAAATAATCAGGGTTATAAAATTGAGAAAAAACAGATAATTTTAAAGTCTGTAATAAAAACTGTAGGACAACATGAAGTTAGGGTAGTAATTCATCCAGAATATATAATCAATATTACGGTTAATATTGCAAGGACTTTAGATGAATTAACTTTTATAGCTGATGAAGTAGAAAAGCTAGGTAATGATAAGGAAAATATTGAAACAGCTGGTTCTTCAGAGAAAGAAGAATTAAATGAACAAGATAAAATAGAAATTAATGAAGTCCATAAAGAATCGGACAACTCTGAAGAATAATAAACCATAATACATTTGACTATTCGTTTTTTATGAACTTATTAACGTTATTAAGGTAATTAACGTTATTCAGATTTAATAGTTATATTATTTTATGATATGAATAATTATGCTTAATAATATTCAAGATATTCAAAATAATAATAGTAAAGATTTAGATATAAATTCAAATTCTTTGCCTCATTCAATTGAAGCGGAAGAAGCTCTTCTAGGGTCAATATTAGTAGATAACGAAGTCTATAATAGAATAACATTTGATCTGCCACTCAAAAGTGAACATTTTTTTGTGCCTGTGCACGGAAGAATATATGAAGCAGTGCAAAAATTAATCAATAATGGACAAATTGCTGATTCTATTACACTTGGTCAATACTTTGAAAAAGATCCAGCTCTTGTTGAAATAGATGGAAGTAACCATCTAGTTAAATTAACTGAGTCTTCAGATATTGCCTCTAGTACTGACCATTATGCACAACTAATCTATGACCTTTCTTTAAGAAGAAATTTAATAAGATTAGCCCAGGAGATAGTAACAGAGGCAGCTAACCCAAATATAGATGAAAGTGCTAATTCACAAATTGAAATGGCAGAAAGTAAATTATTTACCCTTGCTGAAACTGGGGAGGTTAATAAAGGCCCTTTATCTTTTTCAGAATCAATTGCCGAAACAATTTCAAGTGCAGAGTCTGCACATAATAGAGATGGCAAATTATCAGGCATTTCTACAGGTTTAAAAGCTATAGATGAACTTTTAGGAGGACTACATAAATCTGATTTAATAATAATAGCTGGAAGGCCTAGTATGGGTAAAACTGCTTTAGCAACAAATATAGCATTCCAAGCAGCAAAAAAATATAAAAATGAGAATGATGACGCAATTCTTTTTTGTTCTCTTGAAATGTCAAGCATTCAGCTGACAAACAGAATTTTGGCAGAAGAGGCTAAAATATCATCAGAAAAAATTAGAAGAGGACAATTGAATAATGATGAGTTTATTAATTTGGTTAGAGCCAGCCAGAATATCCAGGAAAGAAAATTATTTATAGATGAAACTCCTGCTTTATCTATTCCTCAATTAAGAACCAGAGCTAGAAGAATAAAAAGAATTCATGGTTTAAAACTTATAGTAGTAGACTATTTACAACTTATGAATGCAATAAATAATACTAATAATAGAGTACAAGAAATTTCAGAAATCACACAAGGTTTAAAAGCAATTGCAAAAGAATTAGATGTTCCTGTTTTAGCATTAAGCCAATTATCTAGGGCTGTTGAACAAAGAGAGGATAAAAGACCTCAACTTGCAGATTTGAGGGAATCAGGAACTATAGAGCAAGATTCAGATGTTGTAATGTTTGTTTATAGACAGTCATATTATGAAGAAAGAGCAGAGCCTAGAAAAAATAGTACAGAGACTGATGATAAATTTCATAATCGTTATCTAGAATGGCAAGAAACTCTTGAAAAAGTTCAAAATACTGCTGATGTCATTATAGCAAAACAACGTCATGGCCCAATTGGCAATATCAAGCTGCATTTTGAACCATCATTAACTAAGTTTTCTGACCTAGCTGAGGACTATAGGAAAGATAATGGAAATTAATAAACTAAATTTAACAATAAGAACAAAATATAAAAAATATTTATCTCAAAATGGAAACTTAGCTTTAGTAAATAAAAAAAATATATCCTACAACTCAAATATTATTTCAAAAAAAAGTAAGAATGCACAAATTTGCCCAGTTATTAAGGCAAATGCTTATGGTGTAGGAGTAATACCAATTACCAGAATTTTAATAGAACTTGGGTATAAAAGTTTTTTTGTCGCTAATATATCCGAAGGAATAGAGGTAAGGAACAAATTTAAAAACTTAGATTTGTATATCCTAAATTGTGGACAACCTTTAAATACTAAAATTATAAAAAAATATAATTTAATACCAGTACTTAATTCCCTAGAAGAAATAAAATTATGGATAGAAAATGGTTTATATAATAGTAAATGTATAATTCATATTGATACTGGAATGAATAGATTAGGAGTTTCTTCTAATGATATATCAGATATGAAAAATAAAAATTATTTTATTAAATTAAATATTAAATTTATTATGACTCATCTAGCATGTGCTGAAGATAAAAATAATAACTTAAATTTAAGGCAGCTAAATAAATTTAAAAAATTAACTAACACTCTTACAAAAATTACTAAAAATTCAATAAAGTCTAGTATATGTAATTCTTCTGGTATATGGCTAGGGAAACAGTATTTATTAAATATTACTAGACCTGGTGCTGCATTTTTAGGAATTAGCCCTTTAGCTAGTAATAAACAGAACCCACTAAGAGAAACTATATCGCTTTATACACAAATAATACAAATTAAAAAAGTTCCTAAAAACACTTCAATTGGATATGGACAGACACTGAAACTAAAAAAAGAAAGTATAATAGCTACCATATCAATAGGATACTCTCATGGATTTGCTAGATTGTTATCCAATAAAGGCAATGTATATATAGGAAAGGAAAAGTTAAATATATTAGGAAGAGTTTCAATGGATCTAACTGTAATTGATATCAGTAAATTTAATTATGGAGAAATAAAAACAGGTGACATCGTTGAAATTTTTGGTCCTAACAGAAGTTTAGAAAAATTTGCTAGAGAAAATAACACTATACCATATGAAATAATATGTAATATGGGAAAAAATATTCCTAAAATAATCGTATAATTATTAAGAAAAGAGTATAAAGTAATTGTAAATTATAAACTAATTAGAAAATATTTTAATGGAAATAAATAATATTAATATCAATGTACTAGATATAATATTATTTGTATGTGTAATTATTTCTTTAGTTATAGGCTACAGTAGAGGATTTATAAAAGAAAGCCTCTCAATTATAAATTGGTTATTAGCTGCTTGGCTTGCATTTAAATATTATTCTGACATCAAAATAATTACCTTAAAGTTTGTTCCAACTCCTATTCTAGCTGATGCAATTTCTTTTGGAATTTTATTCTTATTATTAATTATCATATTAACAATAATATCCAATTTTATTTCTAATAATATTAAAAATTCAGTATTAGGCCCATTAGATAAAATCATGGGAATGATATTTGGGTTTATTAGAGCATTACTCTTAATAATAATAATTATAATAGCAGGAAATCAGACTATATGGTTAAATAAGACTTTACCTAGCTGGTTATATAAATCGTCTAGTTACCCAATAATTATTTCAACTATTAAATATTTAAAAAATATTTTGCCTAATGAAATTTTTGCTATAGACATTAAAGCAATAGATTTCAAAGACTTAAATTTAAATGAATTAATAGATAAAAATAAATTATTTGATGAACCCAAAGTAAATACAAATATGGAAAATGAGAGCTCATATACACCAGCAGAAAGAGAACAAATGGATAGACTAAATAATATTGAAACTATTGATACGGGGGATAGTAATTAAATATAGTAAATGTATAATAAATTTTAAAAATTAAAGATAAACAAATCAATTAGAAAATGTAAATATCTATGTATAATAATAAACTCAAAGAAGAATGTGGTGTATTCGGTGTTTTTGGACACCCGGATGCTGCTGCACTTACTGCATTAGGTTTACATGCTCTTCAACATAGAGGCCAGGAAAGTGCAGGTATAGTAACTTTTGACGGAAAAAATTTTAATAATGAGCCTTATCTGGGACTAGTAGGAGATCATTTTACTCAAGCCTCTGTAATTAAAAAATTACCAGGTACTTCTGCATTAGGTCATGTTAGATACTCAACTACTGGAAATACTTCTTTAAATAATATTCAACCTTTATTTGCTGACCTAATTGGAGGAGGGATTGCCTGCTCACATAATGGTAATCTGACTAATGGTATAGAATTGAGAAGGAATTTAGTTAAAAAAGGAGCTATATTTCAGTCAACTACAGATACAGAAGCACTTCTTCACCTGATAGCGCAAAGTAAAAAAGCAACAATGATAAAAAAAATAATTGATGCTTTATTTGAGCTTGAAGGTGCATATAGTATTGGACTTTTAACAAATAAAAAACTAATTGCTATCAAAGATCCTCTTGGTATTAGACCATTGGTAATGGGAGAATTAAATGGAGCAAAAATTATAGCCTCTGAAACATGTGCTTTAGATATAATTGGAGCTAAATATGTAAGAGATATTGATAATGGTGAAATTGTTGTAATGGATAAAAACGGAGTAAAGTCCTATAAGCCTTTTAATAAAGTAGCAGCAAGACCCTGTATATTTGAATACATCTATTTTGCACGTCCAGATAGCATTATGAATGGAAAGAACGTATACGAATGTAGAAAAAAAATGGGACAACAATTAGCATTAGAGCTTAATACCAATGCAGATCTAGTTATTCCTGTTCCAGATTCTGGAGTTCCTGCAGCTTTAGGATACTCAGAAGCATCTAATATTCCTTTTAATTTAGGTATAATAAGAAATCACTATGTAGGCAGAACATTTATTGAACCTACGCAAACCATTAGACAATTAGGAATAAAGTTAAAACATAACGCAAATAAATCAATTATTAAAAATAAAAAAATCGTTTTGATTGATGATTCAATAGTTAGAGGGACTACTGCTATAAAAATTGTTGAAATGATGCGAAATGCTGGAGCGGCAGAAGTTCATATGAGAATTTCCAGCCCTCCTATAAAATTTCCTGATTTTTATGGTATAGATACACCAAGTATAAATGAATTAATAGCCTCTTCAAATTCTGTAAATGAAATTAAAAATCTATTAAAGCTTGATAGCTTGCACTTTCTTTCATTAGAAGGACTGTACCAATCTATGGGACATAAAAAAAGAAATAAAAATAAGCCTCAATACACAGATCATTGTTTTACAGGAGATTATCCTACTAAACTAATAGACAGAGATGACGGAGCTTTAAGTAATCAATTATCATTACTCAATGATAAATAAGATGCCTAACCATAAGGATAAACGTATAGCATTAATTGTTGGAGCAACTGGCACATTAGGTAAAGCTATAATCAATAATTTAATTTCTAAAAACATACAATTAATATTAGTTGCAAAAAATATAGATAAATTAGAAAACCTTTATAATGATATAATAGATAGTTCATTTTTAAAGCCATTAATTATACCTTTAGATCTTAATCATGGTAGATCTATAGATAAATTAGGAGGAAAAGTTTTTGAAAAATATAAAAAATTAGATATACTAATTAATTGTTCTTCATTTTATCCCAAATTAAGTCCAATAAACCATATTCTACCTAAAGATTTCAGTAAAATTATAAATATAAATATAACAGCTAGTTGGCAATTAATTAGATCATTTGATCCATTGCTAAGATTTTCGAAATATGGAAGAGCCTATTTTTTCATATGTAAGCAAAAAATATATCAGGAACCATATTTTAGTACTTATGCCTTAAGTAGTATTTCAATAGAATCATTAATTAAAAGTTGGCAGAAAGAAATAAAAAAAACTAATATAATAGCTTCTACATATGATCCAGGACCAATAATAAGCAAACTTAGAAGTAGTGCCTTTCCGGGTGAAAGCATTAAAAATATAAATACTGCAAAAAATGCTGCTACTTCTTTTATTAATTTATTAGAAGAAAGCTATGAATCTTAAACATAAGGGTTTTTGCTATTTTTAAAAATTAATCTTAAAGGCACTCCATATAAATTAAATTCATCTCTCATACTATTTAAGAGATATCTATAATATGATTCACTAAAGTCTCCAGATAAATTAGTAAAAAAAGTGAAAGTAGGCGGTCTTATACTTGTTTGCGTACAATACTTAATTTTTATTACTCTACCTGATTTTAAAGGTGGAGGATTTTTTTGTTGAACTAAATTTAGCCATTTATTTAATTGGGAAGTATAGATTTTTATATTCCATTTTTTATATATAAACATTGCTTCTTTCATTAAATTATTAATTCCTTTTTTATTAAGTGCTGAAATTTCTACTAAGTGTATTCCCCTTAATTGCGATAATGCCTTATTTAACTTATTTCTTAATGCAGTTCTCACCTCATTTTGGTTAATCACTACATCCCACTTATTTGCAGCAATCACTAAAACTCTTCCTTCATCAATAACATGACTTGCTATAGCTAAATCCTGACGAGAAAGTGCTTCATTACAATCTAGAACTAATATTACTATTTGAGCATATTTTACTGAGTCAATAGCAGATTCTACTGACAATTTTTCTATCTTATCTATTACCTTACTTTTTTTTCTCATTCCTGCAGTATCTATAAGTTTAATTTTTTGATTTTTCCAAATAAAATCTATCATTGTAGAATCTCTAGTTACTCCAGGTTTATCTCCAGTTAAAACAATATTCTTACCTAATAAGGTATTTGTTAAAGTTGATTTTCCACTGTTTGGTCTTCCTACTATAGCTAACCTTATTTTAGAAGTGTCATCCTCAATTTCTTCTCGGTTTACTTCATTGACTTTTATTAATTTTGATAGATTGTCTTTTAAAGAACCTAAGCCAATTCCATGTTCAGCTGAAAGAATTAAAGGTTCTCCATATCCTAATTTTGTAGCCTCATAAGCTTGATTTTTTTGAGCTTCTGATTCCACTTTATTGACAATTAATAAAACAGGACATTTAATTTTTCTTAAAATATCTGCACATGAATAGTCAAATGGCATTATTCCTGACCTAGCATCTAACATAAATAATATAACATCTGCATTATTTAATATATCCTTTATGTTTTTTAAAATATTTTTACTTAATTCATTTTTAGTATCTACTTCATCAAAACCAGCTGTATCATATAAAATAAACTCTAAATCTCCTAAGATAGCTTTAAGGCCCTTATTGTCCCTAGTAACTCCAGGAGTATCAGCAACAATTGCAGCTTTCCTCTTAATTAATCTATTAAATAAAGTGGACTTACCTACATTAGGTCGCCCAAAAATTACTACTTTAGGTAACATTTCAATTCCTATCGATAAACTATTACTTCAGCATCTTCAGTATAAAATATTATATGACCATTTATTATTATGGGAGCTATAAAACTTGATGAATTTAAATTAAATAATTTATTATACTTCCCTGTGCTGCCTTCTACTTTGAAAACATCACCACCTTGACAGACTAGAAAAATATTATTTTTAGCAAGAATTGGAGTAGAGCAAATTGGAGTGCTATTTGATTTAATATCTACCTCTTTATAAATATTAGATATCCATCTAACCTCGCCGTTACTTCTCAATAAATTTATAACACGCCCATCATTACTAACTATAAAAACAGAGTCACCATTTATAATTGGGTCATTAGAAGTTTTTATAGCAATTTCCCAAATAAATTTTCCAGTAATTAAATCTAATACTGCAAATTTACCAGATAAAGAAGAAGAATAAATTAAACCAGAATTTACTACAGGCCCTGAATCTATGTCTGTTAATTCTATAGAACCAGAAATCGCCCCTTCAATTACTAAAGATGAATTCCAAATGAGCGAGCCAGTTAAAGCATCTAAGGCCACTATTTCTCCAGTATTACTAGGAAATATTACTAAATCATCAGTAACTGTAAGAGATGAATTACCATTTGATATAGCAGATACATGAGAAGCACTATATCGCCATAATTCGTCTGCTGTATTGAGATCTAATACATACAACTCGTTATTTACAGTCATTTGATATATTATATCATTATTAATTGCTGGAGGTCCCTGAACTGGTTTATAGATGTTTTTTTTCCACCTAATATCACCATTTTCTGAATTTAAATTAATAATTTCTCCATAAGAGGTAGAAACAATTAAACTTTTATTAACTAAAGCTAGGCCCCCATCTATATTAGAATTAATACTTTCATCTCTAGGAAAAATATTTTTTTCCCAAACAATACTTCCATCTTTTAAACTAATGGCAACTAACTTTCCTTCAGAATCTAGGACATATATTGATGTTTCATCACCAACAGGTTGTGCATATATTTTATTGTATGTTCCTTCTCCATCACCAATATCTTTTTTCCAAAAAAATTTAATATTATCATTAATTAATAAATTTCCTGGTGAATTATAATTATTTTTTCCTTTTTGGCTCCAATCAGAATTTTTTATAACCTGCTCTAACTTAACTGGAATTTCAACCATATCAGGGTTAACTGCAATTTCTTTAGCAGTAATACTTATATCAAATCTTTTACCTTCTATAATTTTTTTTTCTGAAGGACTATAAATATCAAAAACATCTAAATCATTTAACGAAGAACAATTATTGATTAATACACCAACAAATATATATAAAAATAATAATCTTACTTTAATACTCATAAATAACTCTACAATTCTATCTACGGTAAAATAGATAACACCTCTCTTGATCTGTTTTTCATATTTTCTGTTGTGGCCGCATCCTTAGCGATATTTTCAAAAATAATCTTCGCTTTTGAAATATTAGCTTCATTCATCTCGATATAACCTAAATATTCCATAGCTATATATTTAAGTTCAGATGAACTTGATATTAAATTATCTAATATTACTCTAGCCTCCTTATTATTATTTAGTGCAATAAACATTTCAGCAGAAGATAACTTCGCATAATCTGCATAAAAATTAGAAATTTTATTTTTAATTAGATTTTCATATATAACTAGAGCCCCATTAAAATCTTTTTCTGACCTTCTAATAGCTGCTTCATTAAACCTTGCAATCATTACGTTATATTCAGAGTTTGCAGTTTCTTGTTTTGAAAATTCTTGTAAAAGATTAATTGCACTATCTTTATCATTTTGAGACATCTCAATAGCCGTAAAAAATCTTTCAGACCTATCATTTACTTCGTTCAAACTATAATTTTTCCAAATAGCATTTATAGCTATAACTAATATAAACAATATTAAGCCACCTATCACGTAATACTTATATCTACGCCATAAGCTTTTGTATTTTTCTTCTCTTAATTCCTCATCTACTTCTTGAAAAATATCACTCACAACTAACTCCTATTATAAATTTATAGTTAATATATATACTAATTTTTCTAAATGTTAATAATTGATTAATATAATAATTAAATAGAGAATATATGAACTTTCAATAAAAAGAGTATTTAGCTTTGATTAAAAATAAATTTGTTATTACTAAAAATAATAATACTGCAAAGTATAGTATTAACTCTTATATACAAAAGAATGATTTTAATAAAATTATGTCTTTATTTTCTAGAATGCTAAAAGCTAATCAATGGAAGGATTATAGTTTCTCCTTATATAAAGAAAATATAATATTTTGTTTTTATAGGCATTCCTTTGAAACACCAGTATATAAAATAATTTATGAAAAAAAATCAAATAATTTTAAAATTTGGACAATTTATCATCAAAACATAAAAGTTCGGAGTTCTTCATCACTAGAAAAAACAATTAAATGGGTAGAGTCTCGTTATTTAAAAAGTATAGAATAAAATTTTTCTTTAAGTATGTTATTTAAAAAGATAGTATTTGGTCATTAGTTTTACATAGATATAATTACAATTTTATATAAATAGGAAATTTATAAAATGTCCAAACTAGGAATAATACTTTGTATTCTTATCTTTATACTTATAAGTTTACGTTATTTTGACCCTTTTGATAAAGGGTTGGCAGATTGGGAAAAATGTAAAGAATCTTTACTGGTTCAGGTAATAACAAATAAATGTACTAATAGGTAACTAAACAAAATTAATATCTAACCCTAATATATTAATCTTTTTTCCCATATCTAATCTTTTCTGTGAGGCTTTTATTTCTATACCCACTAAATCTATATAGTCATTTTTAGATTGTACAAATTTAATATTAGCATTTTCTAAAATAATGTAAGGTGTATCCTTTTTAGTAATTAATTCACTATCAAGAACTTCTGACCATAATTCAGCTAATTCTATTGGCTTATCCGCAGCAATGGTAGCACCAACAATACCTTCAACATATTCTTCTTTGATTTGCTGTCTCCAATTTTTGCCCGCAGGAGGCCAATCAGAGTATTTTTCTTTATAATTGGTATTTCTGACTGAATCTATCTCTACCAATGCTCCAGGCAAGTCTTTTGGATGATATTGATTAATAATAAAATCACTATACTTTCCGTTGTCAAAAGAATTTAAATGCCTTATACCCTTACTCTCTACAAATTTTCTTCTTTCTAAAGAGTCTTCACATTGAAATATTGTCATATATCCAGCAGGCCCCTTTTTTTTCTCAATGAATCTGCCAGCTGTAGTATTAGTAGTAAATGGGGAAACAACTTCTAGAAACTCTCCACCTATTGGACAGACAATATTATTAAGACCGTATTGTTCAACTTCTTCATCTCTATGTGCTGTATTAATATTTAATTCTTTATTAATTATTCTTTCACATTGATTTAAATTATAACTAGCTATAGCAATTTGTCTTAATCTCATAACTAACCCCTATAAATATTAAAAAGTATATTTACATTAGT
>Ga0315316_10000715_pt1 | contig 22285 bp, 19 predicted proteins | sample M160m3416metaG_FD_203702 | JGI IMG/M metagenome (GOLD analysis project Ga0315316, IMG submission 203702) | Ammonia-oxidizing marine archaeal communities from Monterey Bay, California, United States - M1 60m 3416 | ecosystem: Environmental > Aquatic > Marine > Intertidal zone | place: USA... | reverse complement strand
AACTACTTCAATCAATCCATTAGGATGGGCGGCCAACATATCCTCGATTTGCTTTGAAATTTCGACCCGTATTTCGTCCCGCAACTTCTCCAAAATACTGGGCGCAAAGCCGCGAGCCACAATTTTGCGAAGACGGGTGTGAGATATAGAATCCAGCTGAGCCAATCGTTCAACATTTCCCAAGGCAGAGTTCTGCTGCACATATGTCAGACTCTCAGATACTTTGGAACTCGCACGGTCTGGGTTCGAGGAAAATTTCTCGTAGTCCTGCAAGACCTCTAATCCAGGCCGATATGAAGTGATAACCCATGCGTTGACAGCCTCTGAATAATGGACTGGTTCCTCATTCCGAAGTCTAGCCAGAGAGGTATATGGGTCGACCATGTAAGAGGGTCGGAATGGATTAAAGTACGCCATTGATACAGAGTACCGCGTGATTAGAATTTGAAACTGTTTTTATCGAAATCCACTGGTAAGGTGAATTAAGCAACAAAATTTGTGTCGAAGGAGTTAACACCTTGTCCTCAAAAACTCATTCTGCAAACGCTACCGAATTCGAGTCACCGTTTAGGGGTATAGACCTCTCCAAGCCCACTTATGGCAAGTTTCGACGATTAATCCCTCTGGCCTACACGCTACTTACCGTCTGGTTGAAGTGGAGGATACTGCGGATTAAGAGACGTTTGTTTGGTGCTGAGCGAATGGAAGCGGCGACACATAAATTCCACTCTGACGCAGCCACATCTGTCGTTCGACTGGCCGTCAAACAACAAGGGATGATAGTAAAAATGTGTCAATTCCTGGGCGCCCGTGCGGATGTCCTGATGGAGGAATATGTGCGAACACTTTCGCTCGTACATGATTCTGTGCCGCCTAGACCATGGGAAGAAGTGAAAAACAGAATCGAAGAAGAGCTCGGAGCTCCGGCCGAAACCTTATTCGAGTCCATATCGGATCAGCCGGTAGCCGCGGCATCCCTGGCGCAGGTACATCGCGCGCGCACACATGACGGACACGATGTGGCTGTGAAGGTGCAGCATGTGGGCATCGATAAAATTGTCCAATGGGACCTTGAAGCAGTTGACTTACTTTCCAACATATGGAGTCGACTTGAAACCATCATTGATTTCCGGCCGATGGTCGCCGAAATGCGCAGAAACGCACCTGAAGAAATTGATTTCGTTCATGAGGGACGTGCGGCCGAGGAAATAGCACACCTTCTGTCTGAGCGAAATGATGCAACAGTACCCAAAATTTTCTGGGAGCTTAGTTCGTTACGGGTACTCACGATGGACTACATCGATGGGATAAAAATCACCGATAATAAGGCTCTTCGGGAAGCGGGCGTAAACCCGCCGGATGTGGCTGATGTGCTCATCGACCTGTATAACAATATGATTCTGAAATACGGGATGTTTCATGCAGATCCCCATCCTGGGAATCTTTTCGTATTACCACCTAAAAGCGAAGACGAATCTCTCCGTATTGGACTCGTTGATTTCGGGCTCACGAAGTCAATTGAGACGGACTTCCGCGAACAGTTGATTGTCTTGACCAGTGCCATCATCGAACAACAGTCAGATGCAATTTCCAGCACTATGACAGACATGGGATTTCGAACTCGTGAGGATGACCCCGATACCTACACCGCGCTGGGAGAAGCTTTTCTCGGTGATGTGCTGCGTTCAGGCAAAGCCTACGCTGATCAGGAAATGGTTGCTGAGATAAATGAAAGCCTTGGAAAACTATTGCGTGCAAACCCGATTTTGGACCTGCCAGGAGATGTAATCCTAATTGCCCGGGTTATGGGCCTACTTTCGGGCCTGGGCCGAAGTTTGGAATCAGAAACAGATCTGCTCACCTCAGTACTTCCTTATCTTGATCCTGATAAAGATCAGGCCAGCGATGATGATTTATTTGCCTGATTCTATAGCAATATAAGGCCAAAACACTCGGATCAGTTGCTCGCTTTCACGCGCTTTTAACAATTATATTTGCACGTATTCATTTTATACACTATTGTTCATTTAAATGAATAAGAATTCATTTTGTCGGGCAATAGATTGGAGTCTAAAGTGATAACCCCGAAAGAGTACATTAATGGTGTGTTGAGCAAAGGCCGTAAGACCGGACCTCTCTTTGAAGAAGCCAAGACGGATTACCGTAGGTGGCTTCGAGAAGAAAACAGCAACTGGCGTTGCACTTTATAAGTACTAACAGCCATAAATGTCAGGAGTATTAATATGAAAATTGAAAATTACGTCAGCTACGTCACCCGGAAGAATCGCGGTGTCGCACCAAATTATGATGAGGCTAAAAAGGATTTTTTAGCGATGATAGTTAGACGTCATATCAGTCACCTTTAGGGCTAAAAACTTAGGCATCTAAGTATTTAGCCGTTAATGACCGTTTCCTTGCTTTGGGCTAACCTACATTCGCAGGTACCCCCTAGCCCAAAGTAAAGGAAACTTAACAACATATGCCACGCAGGCCCGAGAGATACCTAGAAGAGCGAAAACAGGACATCCTTCGGGCGGCGAAGCAAATGTTCGTGCAACAGGGTTTTGCGTCCACCACAATCAGCCAAATAGCAAATCAAGCCGAAATGGCAACTGGTACCCTTTACCGCTATTTCAAGAGCAAAGACGAACTAATATGGGCTGTGTCCCATGAACATATCGAGGAAGAACTACAGGCATTCACGACATTAGAAGAAGAATCCACATCTGCTGGAGATCAGCTTCTGGAAATTTTACTGAAACCCTATCAAAATACAAATATCGACCAAAGTCGACAGGATGCGATTATTGGTATGGAATCGACCTTAGCGGCATTGAGAAGCGATGAACTTAAGGAAAAGGTTGCCACCGACATGTCGATGTCAATCGACGCACTAACGGAGCTAATCCAGAAAGCTCAGGCGCAGGGTGAAGTAGACCCGCAATTCAGCCCGTCAGCCCTTTCAGCACTGCTCCATGGCACTGCAAGCGGCTTGGCCAGTCTTAGACCCCTCCTGTCTGAAGATTCGACCTATATAGTTGCGGCACAAGACCTTTTAATCGCTCTGGTCGAATCACTCTATAGTCCTTCTCTTGCTAGACGATCACAGGATAAAAAAAGCATACCTCTAACACCTGAGTAAGATGGATGACCAACATGGTTCAAAGTCGAACATAAGACCACTAATGCTAATCTATAGCCAATGACTACTAGCAACAGATCATACCGTTCGATAATTTCAGGAGAAGAGGCTCCCACACATTCCTCCGTCCAGAACGCACTGAACGTGCTGAAAAGTCCGGACGATCTTCTGGAGCAGATCGAGGCCGCTCTCGCGAGTAAACTTGCTGGAGGGGCAGATGATGTTGATACGTCTAGAGCTCGACGGCTTCTGTACGCCACAGACGCCTCAATCTATGAAATGGAACCAGTTGCGGTTACGTTCCCCAGAGACACCAACGATGTCCAAGCAATTGTGCAAGTGGCAAATATCTTCGGTGTGCCCATACTGCCCCGCGGAGCCGGCACCAGTTTGGCTGGACAAGGCGTCAATCATGCGATTGTAATTGACTTCACACGTTATATGAATCAGGTACTGGAAATAGACCCCTCCTCGGCGACTGCACGGGTCCAACCAGGTCTAGTAGTTGACGCACTGAATAAACAAGCAAAAAATCATCAGCTCATGTACCCGGTCGATCCATCCACTAGAAATAGAGCAACTATAGGTGGCGGTATCGGTAACAATTCGTGCGGTGCTCATTCACTCAGGCACGGAAAAACAAGCGACCAATTGATTTCAGTCACCGTCGTACTCAATGACGGGAGCATCATTCAAACCAAAAATATTTCGGGACCCGAATTAGAGCAAAAATTAGAGGGTGATGCACGTGAGTCTGAGCTGTATCGCTCCATTCGGGATATCGCGCAATCACGACAGGCAGAAATAGAAGCGTACTTTCCGAAAATACCGAGGCGGGTATCTGGATACAATCTTGACACAGTACTGACATACGACGACAGCCGTGGTGAAAGTATGGACATTGGTCAAATGATTGTGGGCAGTGAAGGAACTTTGGGAATCGTCACTGAGGCAACTATCAAACTCGCGCCGCTCGCGGCTAAGACAGGAATAATTGCTCTTCATTTTGAATCAATAGAAGATGCATGTAGAGCCGCTCCCATCGCAGTCACGCATGACCCTGCAGCCGTTGAATTAGTCGACAGGACAATAATCGAGCGTTGCCGAGAGAGTTTTAGCTACAAATCCCTGGTTGAATTCGTGATTGGCACTCCGGGAGGCCTCCTGCTGGTGGAAGTAGACGGAGAAACTGATGACGAAGTCTCTGAAAAACTAGATCACCTTGGTAAAGACTTCAGAGCGCGTGGCCTGACACAGGATATGGTCGTCACTACCAACCCAGGGGAACAGGCCCGCATGTGGCGAATGAGAGAAGCTGGCCTTGGTCTGTTGATGTCCGTGCGGGGAGATGCAAAACCTGTAGCCTTTGTCGAAGATGGGGCCGTCGAACCGGAATTACTAGGAGATTACGTAGCTCGATTCGAAGAAATCGTACAACGCTATGGCCTTCCTACTGCCTATTATGGTCATGCCGGCGCAGGGTGCCTCCATATCCGGCCCATGATCAATTTAAAAGAATTAGATGGCCCTGAAAATGCCGAAATCTTAGCGCAGGAAATTGCGGATCTGATTCTGGAATTTGGGGGGTCGCTTAGTGGTGAACATGGCGATGGCATAGTAAGAGGGGCGTTCACCGAGCGTATGTTTGGGCCAGCCTTGGTAGATAGTTTCCGTGACGTCAAGCTAGCATTCGATCCGGACTCCCTGATGAACCCCGGAAAAATTATTGACACCCCTGCGTTTAATGACAATCTGCGACTATCACCAAAAACAGGCAGTCTCACTCCGCCCACTGTCCTAAATTGGGATGAATGGGGAGGTATCGCACGGGCAGCAGAACAATGTAACGGACAAGGAGCATGTCTGAAAGATGTCGGGACAATGTGTCCGTCTTTCATGGTCACAAAAGACGAAGAGCATTCCACACGAGGCAGAGCGAATCTACTCAGGCAAGTGCTCAATCAGGGGTTGCCTCCAGAGGAGCTCACGGGCGACCGAATTCATAGCGCTCTTGACCTGTGCGTTGAATGCAAAGCTTGTAAAAACGAATGTCCTTCTGCTGTTGATATGGCCCTCTTGAAGTCAGAGGTACTGGCCCTACGCCATGCGAAGCACGGCGTACCCATCAGAGATAGAGTGTTCGCTGGTATCGCTGCCGGTGCCAAATTAAATCAGTTGCTGGGCATAAGAGCGTTAACAAACTACATCAGTCGACACCCGATAGCAAAAGTATTACTTGAGCGATTTGTTGGAATTCACAAGTCGAGACCTCTTCCTGAATTTGCACAAGTTTCGTTTGTAGAATGGTTTCAAAAAAACCACAGTGTTGGTCGCCCAGCCACCAAAGGATCAGTCGTATTTTTTGTGGACACATTTACAAATTATTTTCAGCCACAGGTCGGGAAAGCTACGGTGAAAGTATTGGAAGCACTTGGCTATGCCGTTCAGATAGCCCAACAAAATGAGTGCTGTGGCCGGCCTATGATATCCAAAGGCTTGCTTGGTGATGCCCGGGACGCTGCGGCAAAAAACTTAAGAAGTTTAGAGAAATTTATCGAGGCTGGAACCCCTATTGTAGGCGTGGAGCCATCCTGTCTACTAGTCTTCCGAGATGAGTACCCTCTGCTACTTCACAATTCTACGGAACTAGCAAAACTGGCTGATACTGCAGCAAAGCAGTCGTTCCTCATTGAAGAATTTATTACTGAACGCGCCGCTGAAAATGAAAATTCGGTTCGAGATATTTTTCAGGGTGGAAGTAATGTTTCCCTTCATGTCCATTGCCATGAGAAAGCATTGGTCGGCACAGAACAGGCCATGAAAGTGTTAGAACTTGCCAATATATCGGCCAACTTAATTGATTCCGCGTGTTGTGGCATGGCAGGATCCTTCGGCTTTGAGACAGAACATTATGAAATTTCTAAAGCAATGGCAGAACGCACTTTAGTCCCCGCAATTCAGAAAATGCCTGAGACTGATCGACTCCTCATCACTGGGACTTCCTGCCGACAACAACTGGACCACTTCGCCTCAAAAACACCTGTACATCTAGTCGAAGCATTAGCCGAATCGTTAGTGAACAGATAAATCAACTGAGAGAATTCTAGTCAAGCACCATGAGACCCATGGTGCAGATGCATATATCCTAGCTATTCTATATTTAGGTATTCGGACGGATTAAATAAAATGTCTAAACATCACTACAGAAAGCAAAAGATTGCAGTACTGGGGCTTGGAAGATTCGGGTCAACATTAGCCCGAGATCTGCAAGCAATGGGACATGAAGTAATTGGCATCGATCACGATACCAACACCATAAAATCTCTATCAGCCGAGCTATTTCATATTGCAGAAGCTGAGGCATCCGATGCGCATGCCCTAAAACTTTTAGGAGTAGCCAACTGTGATGCCGCCGTCGTCGCATTTTCAGCCCAAGATTTAGAAACGAGCATTCTTGCAACGCTCACACTGAAACAAGAGATGGAAATACCTCGGGTAATAGCAAAGGCCGCGAATGCCAGGCATGGTGAAATTCTTGAGCGTGTTGGCGCTGATGAAATCAAATACCCCGAGAGAGAGTCAGGCCGCCACCTCGCGCTGGCCTGGTCTGATCAAGGGCACGAAGCCGACAATCTTGAAATCAGTGATCAATATCTGATCACGCGAATTAAGGCGCCCTCACAATTACACACTGAAACGTTCGGAACTATTAAAAATCAGTATCCCAATCTTGACTTTATTATGTGGCTGAATCATGAAGACACGCTAACCTTGCGACCGTCGGATGACGATGTCCTTCGAAAAAACCATCTCCTAGTAGTTGGAGGGAATCCAATCGAGATTGAGGACTTTCTTGACGCCGTTCGTGAAGACACTCCTTAGACTTTGAGATAAAGGGATTTGAAGCCACGAAGTGTCATTGTCCCTCCCCATTCCAACTTTTGAACTGTTGGAGGCTCCTCAGCTATCGACAGCATCGCCAAAAGGGTCTCCTGTGCTAACCCTATCGCCGCTCCCGCGCCCACACAGTGGTGTTCTCCGGATCCAAATTGAAGTTGTCCACGGAATTCCCGGTCAAGTAAAAATTCATCTGGACGATCAAATCGATCGGGGTCTCTACCGGCTGCCGTGACAACCGCCAAAACACCTTCCCCAGGACTAATTGTTCGATTACCAAGAGTAGTGACCTCCGTGGCGAAGCGTGGGATAAACTGCGTCGGTCCCTGTAAACGTAATCCTTCGATTACAGCCAAGCTTATCAACTCAGGTTCAGTCTTCAATCGCTCAAAGAGACCTGGGGTTACAGCCAAAATCCACAACATTAATCCAATCAAAAACGCCGTCGCATTATTTCCCGCAATTGATAAATCAAATAGAAGTTTTGCCGCATCTTTCTCTGATATACGATCTCCAGATACTGCCTCTTGTAGCAACGTAATAGCCCCGTTTGGCTCAGAATCTGTTATAAATGCTTGCCTGCAAATGTCTCGCAATGCAGTCTGGGCTCGAACACCCTGAGAGCGAGCAATCGGACCAGCCCCCCTGTGTGCTCGCCAAGCTTGAATATCTGTACCTAAGGATTGATAATTAGGTCGGTCCTCAAGAGACGTACCCAGTAACTCATATACCATCTCTATTACCGCCTGATTCGCAATACCACTCATTACTTCAAACGATTGACCTCGAGCTGTTGCAATCGCACCATGTGTCCATTTCCAAGCAATATCCTTTACTATTTGTCCGTAGTTATTCACGTTATAGGCCGGTGACGCTAGCGCTCTCTGCTGCTTATGCTCTTCCAACCCCGTCCGAATAAACGGGACATCATCTTGCCTATTATCCTGAACCGCTCCAGCTAATTGCCTTGCCAGAACACTCCGCTCGTACTGAACCGCGGCGGCGGCGTCTGACGAGAAAATTGACGGTTGTCGCAGCACCGTGTCGCAATCTTCATATCGGGTCAATACCCAAGCCTCAAATTTCGAGTCCCAATGCACTGGATCTTCCTTGCGTAGCCGTGCAAGAGCCGGATAAGGATTTTTTAAATAGGACGGACGATCAGGTTTCCATTCGGCCATATTTCCTCAATTCACTTTGATGCTCAGCTTTAAGCTACAATATGCACTCTATCAGCAGCTCTCCGGAAGGAACCACGATGAGCGACGCAAATTCTGAAGCGCTCGCTTTGATTGAGGCACACTTTAACACTTTAGAAATAGGTTCGTCTGTAGAATTCGACTCTGTTTTTTCAGCAGGTCAAATCAAAGACTATGCAAACGAAAACAACCTCGACTGGCCGGGTCAGTATGTAGATCAAAACGGCCAATCTCTAGTAATCCCAGGAATGATATTTTTTCGCCCAGCAGTTGGATTTGGCCTTGGTGACCCTAATCCACCTTTGACTCGGGCCGGCTTCTTTACACGAACGAGCCGTGCCTTCAGCCAGCCAATTCGCGTGAACGAAGCTGTCCATTTCAGAGGACAAATCAGCGACAAATACCTTCGTCGAGGCTATTACTATATCGTGGTGGACTGGACGGCAACTAGGTCTGATGGAGCAATCGCTGCAACCGGGCGCGAATGGCACACATTAGGATGGGCCAGGTATCCGAAAACCCATCCGAAGGGAATGTGACATATGACTGACTCTATAAATCCTGTAGGTTTAGAGTTCTCACGAGGTCCGATACAGGGGAACTCAGCAGTTGGCGGGTCTGATTTGGCCACAAATAGCAGACCTGCAGTTCCAAATGTTTTTCATTTTGCGCAAATGACTGAACTCTTGGTAAGCCAATTTCAGCAAAATTGGTTTACGGGAGGACGACTTTCGGTTCGATATCTCAAGCCACTGCAACAGGGAGAAGAATTAGTCGTAAAGGCGAAAATAATCTCACTGGCCGATGACGATCCTAATCGCGTTAACCTCAGTGTTTGGTGCGAAAATATTAGTGGTGAATTACTTGCTAGTGGTGATGCCTCGTGTATCTGGACCGCTTAACTGTCAAGTGATTTTTGCATGAGCAATGCCGCATATTCAACAGCAAACCAAAGCACAAATCCTCCAGATCGATCGTCATGACCTTCCACGGTTGGTCTGTCTATATATTCGATCAATGTAGACAAAGGTCCTGTTCCGGCACAGGCGTTCGACACCTGTCCTGCCGAATTAATATAGCCGCTCATTCCTATCCAGGCTTTCTCCAGATGACGAAAATAGTCTTGTGACAGCCACCCTCTCCTAAGGCCTCGAGCCAAGACATATCCGAGAATCGCGGTTGATGTCAATTCGAGGTACGTATCTGGATTGTCTATAACTTGTGACCACGCGCCTGACTCATGTTGAAATGAAATCAAGGCATCCAAATGTGCGCGATGCTTGATCACAGATTCCTGAAATTCAATTTCTGTCTCCGGCATATATGACAAAGCCTCTGCAAATCCCAAAGCTGCAAAGGCATTACCTCTACCCCAATAATACGGAGATGAATTCGAATGCCACCAGAGGTTTGAGCCTGGCTGTGAATCAACTTGACTTAAATATGCAAAAAGAAAATTTGCATAGGTTTCACGTTTGGTGAAATCATAAGCGCGTCCCAGCAGTGCACCAACAAAAAAGATGTCCTCCACACGATTGTCGTCATCGATAGGAGAGCTATTTGTTAGATATAAGTCCGCGATTTTGACTAATAGATTCATATACTTCGGATCACTAGTGAGACTCGTCAGGTCGTGAGCCCAAAGATAACCACTGTGAACTGAGCCATCCAAAAAACGAATTGAATCAACATCAAACTGATTTACGGTCGAACTAACCAAATCTTCAATCGACGGAATTACCTCTTCTTCATCGTTGAGTAATTGTGCTAGTCGCAGACGACCGCTAATTGGCACGCCTCGCACGTAATTAACCGGCGACACCGTATTGCCATATTCACGTGCAAATACAGCAGCGACATCAAGGAATGGGGTCTCTGGATTCAAGAAATTCTCCTTCCAAAATCATTCACAGAAGTCCGTACAAGCGATTCAAATCTTCAAGCTTTAACGGATCCAAGTTTTGACCAGCAAGTCCTTCATAATCAACTCCATACCGATAGGCTCTAAATAAAAAGCCCATCAACTCGCCGTTATTGGTCGAAGGATTGAATATCGGGTTCCACCACTCCCACACCGGTTCACCCTTATCTGTAATCTCGAATACACGACCAGAGGTGCCTTCACAGATAAGCGTATTGCCATTTGGTAGGCGAATAGCACCTGAAATGTGGCCGCTGAAAAACTGGGCAGCAGGATGTCCTTCATAACTCCAAACCACATCCTCTGAGGCAGGGTTTACTTCTATCACCCTAGAGGTCGGCATACCAAGTCTTCGATGCATTCCATTATCAAATATCTGAATATTGCCATTTCGCAGCCAGGTAGCGTGATGTTGATGTGAGGTGTTAGGTGACCCGAATTTCCAGGACATTACACCGTCGCGGTCTATTATTGCGACTCGACTGTTGTTCCTCGATGAAAATAGAATATCGCCGGTGTCATTCACGTCAACGCTATTAACGTGAGTCCATTCTGCTCTTCCCTCCAGAGGGCAAATAGGATCATTAACTGGATCAAACAACTTCCAAGTCTCGACCCGACGGACTTCCTTCCCATGCGTATCAATCTCTACTATGTCGTCTCCCAGCATCGGTGCCTGATCTTCGTGAGGTAACTGCACCCCTCCCTGAACAGCATCAGTTAGATCCTTTGATAACTCGACCCAAACAGGGAAAACAGTATGGCCATTGGCCAAACGTTTGAAATCATGATGGAATGACAACTCTTCATGACTCCACTGGATCTCCCCAGCCCAGTTAACTTCTACCAGAAGAGAACAATTAGCTCCCAATCGTCGAATTCTCTGCTCAAACGGCTCGGGCTCAGAGTCGCGAACAGGAGATTGTGGTACAAGAGCTGGATCGAGTCCTAGAACAAGTAAATTGCCGTTTTCAAGTAGTTCGACCTTACGGGGAAGAAGGTTATTAAATTTCCAGCGATGCACAAATCGACCCTGCAGATCAATTAAAAATACTGAATCACCACTGTGTGGACTGACTAAAGTGTATCCCTTGTAACTCAACTGGGAACGATGAAATGTCAGTCCGTACTGTTGCGCTATTGACCAACCCAAAACTCGCCTCCAACACTTCAGTTTCTGCCACCAATGTGTCCAACTCTAGACCAATTTGCACCCGTAAAACAAATAACTTATTAAACATCTTCCAGTTGGAGATAATAGCCATTCCTGTTAGCATGACACTTCGTGAGAATAGCTCGAAATCATCTCAGGTATTCTTCTGGCGGGGGTAGCTCAGTGGTAGAGCGTCAGTTTTCCAAACTGAATGTCGCGGGTTCGATCCCCGTCCCCCGCTCCAATTCATCTCACGTGCTGACTAAGTCTCAATATCAGAATAGAATCAAACTATCAAATTAAATTCTATCTAGAGAGCCTAATAATCATGCCCGCCCAATATTCAGCTACAGATTCCAGTACCGGACTCGAAGTGACCGTAACAGGTGAGTTTCCAGAAGAAAAAGACGACAGGGTACGGATTGCTCGAACAACCAATTTATTCACTCGCCTGATGGCTACCATACTGTCCACTGAGTCAACAGAGGAGCGTAACCAACGTTTTCGAGCGATCGAAACACAACTTGAAATAGCTGACTCTCTGATAAAAGGCGATATGCAGGCGGTAGGAGATCTTGTTAGAGATACTTTGAATGACATGGGGATAACAGAAGATCAAATTCGAGATGCTGAAGAACAATGGCGAGAACAAATAGTAAATTTGGGTGGAGACCCAGATTCAATTGAAAATATATTCCCGTCCCAAACTGCAGATGACACTGTAGCTGGGGAATCGACTCTGGAAGATTTAACATCTGATGATATAGAAAATCTTTTCGATAGCAGCAATTCAGATGATGATGATGACAAAAGTGACGAGAAATAGTCTAAATGGCTCGTAATGAAATCAGCATCACCGGTGCAAGAGAACACAATTTAAAGAACATAAACGTATCAATTCCACGAGATAGTCTTGTGGTCTTGACTGGCGTATCTGGGTCCGGCAAATCATCGTTGGCCTTCGATACAATTTATGCAGAAGGCCAGCGCCGATATGTTGAGTCGCTTTCCGCCTATGCCAGGCAGTTCCTTGGGCTTATGGAAAAACCTGATGTTGATTATATTGACGGCCTTTCACCATCAATATCGATCGACCAGAAGGGCGTGTCACGTAATCCCAGATCTACCGTTGCAACAGTTACAGAGATTTACGATTACTTACGATTATTATTCGCTCGAGCAGGGACACCACATTGTCCTAATTGCGGACAGAAAATAGAGCGGCAATCGCCCCAACAGATAGTCGACTCCATTTTGACTGAAGAGTTAGAAGCGCGAGCCATGATTTTGGCGCCCGTGGTCAGACACAGACGAGGTGAGCACGCTCAAATTTTTGAAATGATACGAAAAGCCGGTTACATACGAGTGCGAGTTGACGGACAAATTCTCTCCATTGATGATGACATCACACTTAATCGACAACAACATCACAATATCGAAGTGATCGTGGATCGTATAGTTATCCCTAGACTTGATCATGAAAATGGTGATCATGAGCGGGGCCGTATTGCGGATTCAGTCGAGCAAGCTCTTCAACTAGGTGAGGGCATTTTATTCCTAGCGTTGCTCGACAAAAATGGTGAAACAGCCGAAGAGAAGACTTTTTCTGAGCATTTCGCATGTACAAAACCCGAATGTGGTGGATATTCAGTTGGCGAAATCGAACCGCGAAACTTTTCTTTCAATACCCCGCACGGGGCTTGCCCAGCTTGCACTGGGCTAGGCTATCAAATGAAAGTAGACGAGAGTCTAGTTGTCCCTAATAAAAGTCTGTCCGTAGCTCAAGGCGGGATCGTTGGACTTAACGGTTTCACTAAAGCCGCTTCATGGTATCGCAGACGATTGCAAGCGGTCGCACGCTCTACCGGGTTTGAATTAGATACGCCACTAAATGAACTAAGCCAACTCCAGTGGTCGGCTCTCATGAATGGAACCGGCGACACAGCGATTGATGAACTTGAATTCCGGTCAAGCTCGGATACCGCCTCTGTCAGAAAATTTCGCGTGCGGTGGGAAGGAGTTCTCAATAACCTACGTCGACGACACCGAGAAACTGACAGTGATTGGGTTCGTAATGAAATTGAAAAATATATGGCCCGGATTCAATGCGATAGTTGCAATGGTGCGCGCTTAAAACCAGAGATACTTTCTGTTTTCATTGACAAGCAATCGATAGTGGATGTCACTGAACTTGCGGTTGCTGATGCTCTAAGTTGGATTGAAACACTGCAAAGTGAGACTCAAAGCCCGCTAGGCGTGCGCGAGTTCGCTATTGGCAGGCAAATACTGAAGGAAATTCAAGGACGACTTATATTCCTCCGGGATGTTGGGCTTGATTATCTTTCATTAAATCGCTCTGCCGCCACCCTATCTGGTGGAGAGGGTCAACGCATCAGATTAGCTACTCAAATAGGATCGGCTTTGATGGGTGTGCTGTATGTCTGCGACGAGCCAAGTATTGGGTTGCATCCAGTTGATAATGAACGTCTTATCTCTACACTCACGCGGCTCAGAGATCTGGGGAATACCGTACTAGTAGTTGAGCATGACGAGGCGATGATGCAGGCCGCTGATCATCTGATAGATATAGGACCAGGTGCGGGAGAGCACGGCGGTAATATAGTTGCGACTGGCACTCCTACACAGGTGGCAAAAAATCGTAAATCGACAACGGGTGCATACTTATCCGGGCGTAAAACCATATCAGTGCCCAAAACACGCCGTTCGGGCAGTGGCAAAGTGTTAAGTATCGTCGGTGCAAAAGAGAATAACTTAAAAAACGTAACTGCAAATATTCCGTTAGGAACTTTTGTAGCAGTTACTGGGGTGTCAGGTTCCGGCAAATCATCACTAATCAACCAAATTCTTGCCCGACAATTAGCATATGAGCTCAACGGTGCGCGAAGTGAAAAGCCAGGTGACCATGTCGAGCTCTTGGGAATTGAAAATCTTGATAAAGTAGTAGTGATCGATCAGTCACCGATAGGGCGAACCCCGCGTTCCAATCCTGCCACTTACACACAGGTATTTACGCTAATTCGAGACTTATTCGCTGAAATGCCTGAAGCCAAAGCACGTGGCTATAAACCTGGACGATTTTCATTCAATGTAAAGGGTGGAAGATGTGAATCATGTCGTGGAGACGGCTATAACCTAATCGAGATGCAGTTTCTTCCTGACGTTACTGTGCCATGCGAAATTTGCCATGGAGCCAGATATAATCGCGAAGCTTTGGAAATTCTTTTTCGTGGGAAGAATATCGCTGATGTTCTTGGGATGACCGTAACTGAAGCTCTTGACTTTTTTGAGGCATTTCCCAGACCTCGCCGAAAGCTTGAAACCATCAGAGACGTTGGTTTGGGATATATTAGGCTCGGACAGCCGGCAACTACATTGTCCGGTGGTGAGGCACAAAGAATTAAGCTGGCAACAGAGCTATCGAGACGCGCCACAGGATCCACCCTATACATTCTCGATGAACCCACGACCGGGTTATCTTTTCCTGACGTCGATTCATTACTGCAAGTGCTGCAAAGACTGGTTGATTCAGGTAATACCGTTGTAGTAATTGAGCATCATCTAGATGTGATTAAAAACGCGGACTGGATTATTGATCTGGGACCCCATGGCGGCGAGAAAGGTGGTCACATTCTTGCCGAAGGGACACCAGAACAGATTGCAAAAAGCAAAAAGTCGATAACTGGTCGATATCTGAGGCCAAATTCAAACAGTGCAACAAAAAAGAAATCCCGCCGCTAATTGTTTCGAGTTGATCGGAAGCCCGTATGTGAGACCATGCCTAAGAGTGAAGGGAGCAGATTATTTCTGGCAATAAGTACACCTACCTAGATTTACATGTCCATTCGGTTGACGGGTCTGATGACGCCGGAGCTCATGTTGAAGGTTATCTAAAATGGATATCTTCTCGGCGAAAAAAAGGATTCCAAATCGATGGTTTCGTGCTCACGGAACATCGGAACTTTGATCAATCTCTAAATTATGAGGAACTTGCTTCAAGGTATGATGCGATAGTTCTACGAGGAATTGAAGTCGAAACAGATATAGGACATGTCCTCGTCTATGGAGCCGGACCTGCTTTTTTTGAGGCCTTTGATTTGTCAGATATATCACTCCCCTATGAGGATGTGTTCCGGGTGGCATGGGACAGCGGTGGAATAGCTGTAGGTGCCCATGCTGGCCGACCCAGAATCGGCGCACTTGAACACGTAGATGAACGAAATGTGGCTCTCACCGGAGTCAGTGTTCTGGAGACACTAAATGGGGGGAGCAATGATTTCGAAAACGCACGAGCGCATGAACTTGCTTCAACCAGAAATATACGTGAAGTTGGAGGGTCTGATTCTCATTTCGTATCAACTCTGGGTGCCTGCTTGACTCGATTCGAAGGACGGGTAAGTAGCATAGCTGAGCTCGTCGAAATTCTACGCAATGCTAATTCTCAATTTATTCCGTTAAAACTCGAGGAAACTCTACCAGGTGCCGACATTCCTGAATCGAGACCCTCGTCAGATCAGTTAATACCTCACACCAGTGGACAAGGCGAACTGGGTGGAGAAGAACTTGAATACGACCGTAGTGTTATCGGTAAGGAAATATTTGGTGGAAAACTTGAAATTACGTCCGACGCAATCAGTAAGTACTGTGATGCTATTGACGAGACAAATCCAATTTATGTAGATAGCGAATTTGCTGAAAATGGCCCTTATGCCGGAATCATTGCCCCGCCTGGAATTTTACAAACTGCGCAGGTGGAATCTCCACCAGATCCAGATGTAAAATTCGGAACGACACAATTCATGGCGGGCTCACATCAGGAATATCTATTGCCGATTAGACCGGGAGATAGGCTCGAAGCTTACGTGCAAGTTAAGGAAGTCTACGAGAAAACAGGTCGCAGTGGTCGAATGGTTTTCATAGTGCGGCAAACCCGATGGGCCAATCAATTTGGTGAAAATGTCGCGCTGCTGGAAACTTCCATGGTGATCCGGCAAATTCAGTGAAGGATATAGGTGAATAGAATGACAGATACAGCCACAAATGCTCAAAGATACTTCGAGGAAGTTGAAATCGGAGAGGAATACATCCAGACACAGCTGCCAAGCAGAGAAAATGTTCTTGAGTTCCTAAGTACATGGTCCGATCCTGGCGACGAAATTCGAGGTCGATTCACAGATCAAGCGGGCGCAAACAAGGATGGGCTGCAAAAACCAATTGTGCCAGGAAACATGTCTGCATCAATGATTACAAGATTAGTAACTGACTGGGCCGGCCCGTTGGGGAGGATAGTCAGCCTAGATATTTCATTTCGACGTCCGGTCCAACATGATGATCAATTAACGTGTTTGGCCCTAGTCACCGAAAGAGATGATGATCTCGCCGAGGCTGGTGGTCCGGCAATTGTAAGTATCGATGTCTCTTTTGAAAATGAACGAGGAGAAAAGCCTGTTCAAGGCAATGCACAAGTAGAGCTACCACGACGTGACGCCGAGTAATCTACGAAAACAATTCGAGTCGCCTGACTCGCCTTTGTCTCAATGGTTGGCCAGTGAAGTACATGTAGATGAACCTCGACGAATAGTAAGAACTGATGACACTACTATCCTCCTGTCGAAAGTTGAGCCTGGGTTTGCTCTGGAACTGCATAATACTCTTGACTTGCTAGGGTTTACCAGTGACGATGATTTCAAATTAAAAATTAAAGAGCGCATGTGGGATGCCTATCCGGAGAGCATGAGCCGCGTCGAAGCTTGGCGAAAAAGCGTGAAGGACATCCTTGTTCAATCAGGCGACAAATCCTCAATCCCTACCGCCAGACTGAATGAAATACAAATCGGTGTAGACTCTGTGGCGGCCTTACTGGACGCAACATTGTGGACCAGTCCAGCTCTTGCAGATGGTTCCTATGAACCAGAATCGGGAGAATCAAAAGCGTACCTAGAAAACCTGCAAGCGCTTACTGACGGATCAGATATCTTTACGCGTTTCTACGGATACTACGAAGGAAAATCTGTGATGAATCACTGTCCAGGCGCCTTGTTTGCTAGAAAGCTATTGGCAACTGGATGGGAAATCTGCACCGGTATAAATACGCCTGATGCTAAAGACTAAACAGTGATTCGATAACTGCGTAACGCTTTAGTTTTCCGGATGCTGTTCTTGGGAGAGGATCTGAAGAAATCAACCAAATTCTTGGTAGTTTATAGCTCGCAATACGATCCCGAATATAGTCGGCAAGGTCTTCCTGAGTGACTATTGAACTAGCCTCCGTAACTACGGCTGCCGCAATTCTCTTGCCCCACTCACTATCATTCAATCCTACTACCGCTGCTTCAATCACATCTGGGTGGGTCTCTAAAATTTGCTCTACTTCGGCTGGATGAACATTCTCACCACCGGTTACAATCAAGTCATCGGACCTGCCTTGTATTGTAAGGAATCCTAACTCGTCTCGAATTGCCAAATCGCCGGTGTAAAGCCATCCTTCCTTAATCTTGTCACTGGCAGAGGCACTCTCTTGGAGATAGCCTGACGTAACCGTGGCACCTTTGACAAGAATTTGCCCTGGTTCGTCAAAAGCGGCTTCATGCCCATCACCACTATCTAACCGCACAGTAGCCGCCAAGAGAGGTAATCCAGCGCTGCCCGCGCGCTCGAACGCATCGGAGATCGGAACTGTCGACACCTGAGATGTGACCTCAGTGAGACCATAAGTTTGTAAAAGAGGTAAGCCCTGTAATTGAGCTCGTCTGATAAGTTCTGGCGTTGCCGGGCCACCCCCCAACAGCACAGCTCGAATCGTCGCAGGGTATCTGATTTCTTTTGGTTGTATGGACAAAATTCTCTCCAGCATTGTAGGCACGACAGATAAGAGAGTTACTTCCCCTGAATTCAGAGCGATATTAACCACATTCTCATCAAAATCTTTATGGATATCGACCGAAGTGCCATAAATAGCAGAACGTAACAGTATTGACAGCCCCCCTACGTGAAAAAGAGGCATGCATGCGAGCCACATGTCATTATCCTGCACGCCAATATTGGTTGCAGATGCCACAGCGCTCCAGTAAAAGTTCCGATGACTCAACATCGTTGCTTTTGGATTTCCCGTTGTCCCAGATGTGAACACTACCGCAAGTGGATCAGTGGACCGCATGACAGGCTTTCGTTCTGTCACAGCGGGGGAAGATTGATCACGCAATGTGGATGCATGAATAAGAGTCACGTCCGAGATCTTCGCAAGTTCTTCTGCACTGGTTTTATTGCGATCGTCAAATACCAAATATTCAACTTCAGCATGGTCGAGCTGCCATCTCAACTCGTTGACCATCAGGCGCGTATTAAGCGGCAAAATCGCTCGCGATATTCGGATGGTTGAATGAAGAATTATAGAAAAGTCAACACTACTTCCTGTCAGGATCGCGATTGGTCTAGTACTTTTATTGATAACAGAAAGTAATTGACCTGCCGCATGGGACACTGCAATTTGAAGTTGTTCATAACTCAAGGATTCATCTGCAGAACTGATCGCGAGGACGTCAGCATGAGTTTTGGACCGAAGAGCAACCCAATCAGGCAAACCTATCTCGCTCATAAAATCATTCATATACTATCTCTTGCCATGGAGCTGTCGCGACTCTTTCCAACATATCGACCTCAGGAGAAATCCCAAGTCCAGGTCCCTTAGGAATTTGAATCTCTCCGCTCGTCGGGAGAGGTGTTGTGGCGATATCATTGAGCATCTGTTTGCCGGTGCTTAAACCATGAGCAGCCCGCCATGGCAATGAAGCTGCCGCATGGATTGCCATCGAAACTCCAATTGCTGAATCAAATGTTGTCGTTACGTAACTTTTGATCCCGTAATCACTTGCCCACTCCGCCATACCAAGCGTCTCACGAATGCCACCAATCAACATCGGCTTCAACACCAATATATCGACTGCCTGAGATCTAACGATCTGATTAGCCTTCTCAGAATCTCTATAAAGAGCCTCGTCCGCAGCGATGGGAATTGAACTAATCGCATGTACCTCGGCAAGACCCTCTAAGTCATCAGGATTTGTAGGTTGCTCTATCAGTTCAATATCGTATGGAATCAGTTTTTTGACCGCGGTCATAGCTGTTGCCAAAGACCAAGCACCATTTACATCTAATCGCAGTGTTGTATTGGGATACATAGATCTTATCTGATGAATCATTTCAAGGTCCTCGTCTAATGGCTTAACTCCGATTTTAAGTTTCAAAGTTGAGTATCCGGAATTGACCAAATCTCCCACCTGTGTGAGTGTCTGATCCAAAGTTAAATTAGCTAATAGTCCGTTTGTGAAAACTGCAAGACGGCGATCCCCTGGCCTCTTCACGTGTAACGATAAATTAAATTTGCGAGCCTCTACATCCAAGAGTGCCATTTTACAGGCATTCCAAGCCAGCATAGAACCCGTACTCGAAAAATCAAACATCCCCAACCCAAATTTTTTGTGCGATATCCCAGCAAATTGGCCACACACGTCAGCAACGTTAGCCCCCCTTGTATATTCGGGCATTGGATTCACCTCACCGAATCCTTCGAAGCCATCCGAATCAGAAATACCTAGCAAAATGCCGGTGCGAGACTTGATAACCCCCCAGGAACTCTCAAATAACTCAGACAGGTGTAGCTCAAAAGGACGCCACCGCAGTTTTCTAACCTGAATTTGCTTCACATGGAGACTCCAAATGAAAGCAGAAGTCCGAGCACCAAATGCAAACGCGCCGTCGACCGCAATGCGATGTTAAATGTTGGTCCTGGTTCATCACGTAAAACAGTCCGTGCTGGTCCAACAGCTAACGGAACAGAGATCCATACTAGAAGTAACCACCAGCTTAAATTTACAAAAAATATCGGAAGTAAGGTCGGAATTAAGTAGGCAGCCAATAACATAGTTAAGTAAAGGTGACGACTGACTTTTGAACCCAAAATAACCGCCAACGTTCGCTTACCTACGGCTTTATCTAGATCTAAATCCCTGACATTGTTAACCACCAATATCGCTGTAACAGTCATGCCCACTGGTAGAGATAGTAAAACCACCTCCGTATTAATAGAACCTGTCTGAACGAAAAAAGTACCCGCTACTGCTATGACACCAAAGAAAATAAATACAAACACTTCACCGAAACCGCGATACCCATAGGGCCATGGACCGCCGACATAGGTGACACCAGCAATAATCCCAGAAAATCCTATGACCAATACAACCCAACCCGCACTGACTATGAGATATAGGCCTGGAATCATAGCCAAGATGAAAACAAATATCACCGCACGAAATAATTGTTTTTCCGTGAGCAATCCACTCGCCGCCGCACGGACAGGACCTAATCGCTCTGGTCCATCAGCACCACGTCTATAATCCGAGAGATCATTGGCGAAATTAGCCGCAATTTGAAGAAGCAAAGCACCGAGCAACGCGGCCCCCGCAGGCAACAGATCGAATCCATCTACTAATCCGGACGCAGCAGCCCAGCCAACAATAACTGGACTCAAAGCGGCGGTGAGCGTTTGAGGGCGTGCAGCAAGAAAGTAAGCCTGAGCACGACCTCGTTGTAAAGACTCACGACTAGAACTAAAAACGTTACTCATAAGTCGTTGGCTTCTTCAAATATTCAGCCGTGAAATGGGAGTCTTGTGAACTTCCCAAAATCAGGTTTCCGCTTCGACTCTAGAAACGCGTTTCGCCCCTCTTTTGCCTCGTCGCTCGTGTAATACATCATCGTGAGATCGCCCGCCAGAATTTGAAGTCCCGTAACGCCATCGGTGTCAGCATGAAATGCGTTTTTCAAAAACCGAATAGCGGTTGGAGATTTCTCATTAATTTCGCGTGCCCAATTCACTCCTTCTTCTTCCAATTGATCCAGTGGCACAACTGTATTCACAAGCCCCATTTCCAAGGCCTCTTGAGCATCGTATTGCCTGCACAGAAACCATATTTCCTTGGCTTTCTTTGTTCCAACTTCGCGAGCAAGTAAACTCGAACCATAGCCAGCATCGAACGACCCTACTCTAGGTCCGGTCTGCCCAAAACGGGCATTTTCAGCAGCTATCGTCATATCACATACCACGTGCAACACGTGACCGCCCCCTATCGCATATCCCGCCACCAATGCAATCACGGGCTTTGGCATTTCACGAATAAATCGTTGTAACGGCAAAACATTTAGTCGAGGTCCTTCATCATCTTCGTAGCCTGCATGACCACGCACTCGCTGATCACCACCTGCACAAAAGGATCTCCCTCCTGCGCCTGTAAATAACACCACACCAATTTCATCATCCTTCGCAGCGTCAAAAAAAGCTTCGCTAAGTTCATCAAGAGTCTGTGGTCTGAATGAATTATGTATCTCTGGTCTATTAATAGTGATACGCGCTATTCCTTCAGCCTTGTCGTAGAGGATGTCCTCGTATTCCTTTACTAATTCCCAATTGATGTTACTCATTATTCCTCCAGTTCAATTCAGTGTCCCATTTCTCCTACAGATCAACACGATGTCGTAATAAAAAATCCTTAATCACTTTGTGAACCAGTTCCGGCTTTTCTATATGCGGCGCATGGCCCGCATCAGCGATGAGTTCTAGCCGACTATCCGGAATCTGTTCATCCATCTCTCTTGCTATCTGACTATATTTATCATCTAGGCTACCTGCTATCAACAAGACTGGCACGTCAATGCTTTCAAGCTCCTCACCTAGCCAAGATTGAGCCCCGGTTCCCATTCCCCGGAGAGAGTTCGCAAGTCCGATTTCCCGCTGTGCCAAACGCTGAGCTCGAAGGGCTATTCGTGAAGATTCAGATAAATTAATCTCCTGTGATTTCCATAACGACATCGATTCCCAATGACTCACAAATGCTTCAATACCATCTTCAATAAGCAACTGAGCTAATTCTTCATCCGACTCTCTTCGTAAATCTCTCTCC
>Ga0315316_10000713_pt1 | contig 22322 bp, 20 predicted proteins | sample M160m3416metaG_FD_203702 | JGI IMG/M metagenome (GOLD analysis project Ga0315316, IMG submission 203702) | Ammonia-oxidizing marine archaeal communities from Monterey Bay, California, United States - M1 60m 3416 | ecosystem: Environmental > Aquatic > Marine > Intertidal zone | place: USA... | reverse complement strand
TAATAACTTTGTAGATAATGAGTTTTTCACACAAGACTCACAAGCTTTTAGAAGTCATTATCAAGAAATAACCCCAGATATAGATATGGAAATTGTTATAGATGATGGTGGAGAGGGGGTAGAAATAACCGTCCCTATGACGGTTCAGTTTTTTTGGCCTTCCCTTAAGTTATAAGTTAGAAATACACAAACAAATATTTGATTTAATGTATTATGGAAAGGGTAGTTTTACCTTTCATGACTTATACTCAATGCCAGTCTATTTACGTAGATGGTATCTTCAAAAACTTTCTTCAACATACGAAGAAGAATCCAAACAATTACAAAAACAACAGCAGTCTACAAAAATGCCAAACTTCAAAAAATAAAGATTAGTGATATTTATTAGTAACCAATCTAAGGTATAAAATTAATATGGCAAAATATAGCTACAAAAATGAAAATGTTTTAAATGAATTTTTAGGAAGGATTTTAAAATCTCTTGCAAGCAAATCAGGTAAAAAGGCAGCCGCTTTATTGAAAGCAGACCCTGAAATGCAAAAATTAATGAAAAAGGGAGATGACCTTACTGATGAAATGAGAAAACTAATTCAGAAAAATAAAAAGAATAATCCTGAGTATGCACGTCAAATGGCTGCTATCAGTAGGAGCATGAAATCATAATAATAGTTTTTGTTTTTATTAATTAATAGTTTATATATATTTTCAATCTAAAATAGAGTAAATCAATGGCCATAAGTTCCGCAAAAGAGTTAGACCACAAACGAGAAATAATAAGAGCCACTAAAGAAATTAAGGCTTTAGAGAAAGACCTTTTAAAGTTAAAGGGAAAGGCTGCAGAAGCTGCTCAAAAGGAAATTAGTGCTTTAAAGGAAATAAGAAAGGGTGAAAGAGAAGTATTAAAAGGTTATCAGGCAGTAACTGAAGAATATAGAGATCAAATAGATTTGGGTATGGTTTTACAGAAGTCTCTGAGGAAAGAAAAGGGGATTGTAGAATCTTTAGAACATAATCAATTCATGTTATTAAAATATGGTAAGTCTAAAGCTAAACTTCATGTAAAAGTAGCTAAGGCTTTATCCCTAGAAGTAGATAATACTGCAACTATACAAGCAAATATAGAAAATATAGGAACTGCAGAATATCAAAATTTAGATTTAACTAAACAGATCCTTAATATGAGAAAACTTCAAGCTCAAACTGGTGATGAACTACTTAATATTACAATCAAAAATTTAGTGAAACAACAAAATTTAAATGAACAATTAAAGAGAATGCATGATATATCTGAAGCAACAGCTGAACAATTTTTAAAACCAGTAAAATATATGCAAGAGTTGGTTGGAAAAATACCTATAATTGGTGGGCTATTATCTAAAATGATTCCTATAGATAAGTGGGAAGATGATATAAAAAAGAAAATTGGCGATAGTGTTAAACGGGCATTTAATATTAAAGAACCAGAGGTGCCATTAGACGAGCATCAAGCGTTATTAGACTATAGAAAGTCGGGGTTAGCTTTTCAAGGAGTATCATTAGACGCATATAAAACAGAACGAGGTATTCAGAGTGATATATCTCACGAAACAGGTGAACAGGCAAAAGGACTTAAAAAGGCAAATGTGAAGATGCTTGCTTTATCTGGGGTAGCTGCATTAGTATTAGGTGCAGTGGTTAAAATGGTAGCGGGAATGTTTAAATTTGCAAATGAAACTGGATTTAGTTATGCTCAAACAGTAAAACTCGGTGGTGCACTTGCAGTAAATGCCGAAGCTGTTAAGGCAATGACAGCTGAATTTGGTAATATAAATGATATAACGGTTGTGCACGCAGCTCAGATGTTACGACTTAGTAAACAATATGGAATTCAAGAAGTACATTCTGCAAAAATATTAAAATTACAAACTGCAACAAGTGGTAAGTCAAAAGAACAATTATTGACTGTTCAAAGAGAAGTTGCCGATATGGCAAGACTTGAAGGTGTATCACCCGCAGCAGTATTTGAATCAATGGCAGCCGATTCTGAAGCATTTGCTAAATTTACAAAAGATAGTGGTAAAAATTTAATGAAAGCGGCTATACAAGCGAAGAAACTTGGTTTAGAAATGAGTGCAATAACTGGAGCAGCAGAAGGATTATTAAATCTTGAAGATTCTCTTACTAAACAGATGGAAGCTTCAGTATTATTAGGTAGAGATATTAATCTTGATAGGGCACGGTCATTAGCACTTGCTGGAGACATTAGTGGAGTACAACAAGAAATAGTTAAAGCGGTTGGTGGTGAGAATGAGTGGAATAGTATGAATCTTATTCAACGTAAAGCATTGGCAGACGCTGTAGGATTACAAGTATCTCAAGTATCTAAAGTGGTTGGAGCACAAAATGCTGTTAATAAATCAACTGAAGAAGGAGCTAAAAAACAATGGGGAGCTGTTGCAGCAGGAGCCGCATTAGGTGCATTATTACTTGGAATTATTATTGCTGCAATTAGTGCGTTTTCTTTAGGTACATTAACCGCACCAGCACTTGGAGCCGCAGCAGCAGGTTTTGCTGGTGGGGCAGTAATTGGTGCAGCTGGTGGAGCGACAGCTGGTGCCATATATAACAAAACCAAAGCAGCAGAACCAAAAAGTATTAGTGGAGCCACAATGAATCCTGGTACGGTGGCTAATGTTAGACGAGGTGAAATGTCTATTCACGCAGGAGAATCTGCAGTTAACACACAAGATTTTAATATGGCACCAATGGTTGAAGAATTAAAGGCAATGAGAAAAGATATGAGAGTAGGTTCAACAGAGAGAGCAGAACAATCAAGACAACAAATTAATACAATTAGAGGAATTGGGGCAGTTCAAGCATAATTATGGCATTAACAAACTTAACATCTAATTTAAATCAATTAAGTACTACTGATTACTTTACAGATGATACTGCTAGAGGATTCACTAAGGATTTTAAACCAGGAACATCTACTAAATTTAAACCGTTTAATTCTAATTTAGGACAATCAGATTATTTTACAGATGATTATGCAAGTGGATTTATTTTAAATATGAAATTCCCAAATACAGGATTTAAATTAAATAAAGTATATCCGTTTGAGAAGACATTTGGAGAAAGAAATTCAAGTTATAACTTTTTTGATTTAGAATTTAAGGTAAATAGAGGATTTAAAAAGAATTTTAAATTAAGAGAATCTCAATATAAAAAAGTACAAGGTAAGAATTTCACCTGGCCTTTAGATTTAAAAAGAGTAGATTATCAAGGTAATAACTTATCACCAATAAGTGATTTTAATAGACAATACCCTAATATGGTGGGTGGATTATCTTCTGTAATGTCTTATCCAGAAAGTAGATTAAGACAAGAGTTTTTACATTCTGATAGTCAGAGATTTCGATATAAAGCACGGTATGAATTTAAAAAAGAGAATCAAATACGATTAGATTCTAATTCAACCAAACATCCACTAATTTTACAATCATTAATGGATGTAAATAGATATGGTTGGGCAAAAAACAGACTTTCTAATGTGGGACACAATACAGATTTTGTTCGTGGTGGGATTGTTACACATTTAGGTACTGCATTAACAGACCAAGTTAGATTAACTAAATTTTTAACAAGTGGTGATGGTCTTTGGTGGTTAGGTAAACAATTTGTATTACAGTATTTACAACCAAGAAAAGAAACTCAATTATATAATCCTCTACATATTAATGCAAGTATAATTCCATTTGCTAATGTTTCAAGATTTCTGAATCTACAAGGAGTAGGTGCAGCAGAAGTAATGGGATTTGCAAAAGATGGTAAAGGGTTATATGAGAGAAGTGATGGTTATGATGAAGATATGCGTACTCAACCTAGTGAGCGAGGACTGAGGAATAAATTAGCTAAATATGCAAGAGATAGATTTGATCCACCTAAAAAATTAACACCCATACCAGGGTTAGATATTTCAGTTGACGATGTAAAGGAAAAAACAAAAAAAGAAATTAGAAAAGCTGCAGCAAAAGAAATATTTTCAAAACTTGGTGATGGGATAAGTGAGTTAGCAGGTAAATTTAGGGCAGAATCTAAACCTTCCAATAAAGTAAATTCTCAAGACCATTTGTATGGTGATTCACCAATACACAGAGAAAGATATGATTCAAGAAAATCTACAGATTATAATACATTAGATTATACGAATTTACGAACTGAACAAAAGGGTGGTGGAAATATAGCGTATGAGAAAAGTGTAACTGGCCCAAGAGAATTACAGGATGCTATTGATGGAACAGATTCAGATGCATTAAAAATTGCATCAGCTAATCAAATATCAAGACTTGAAGGTAAATCTAAAGTAAGATCCCTTGGGGATGCATCATCACCATCAAGTGTACATAAAAATGACGTGTTAGGTATGGTTAAACTTGGAAATGATGTATCGGATAAAGTAAATTTACAACCATATGGAAATACACCAGGTGAAGTAGAAGATTTTGTAAAATTTCAATTTTATGATAAAGTTAATAAAAAGTATATCGTGTTTAGGGCTACGGTGAATGGACTTACTGATTCAATCTCTCCAGAGTGGGCTTCGGAAAAATATATCGGTAGAGCCGATTCAGTCCATGTTTATAAGGGAGCAGAAAGATCACTTAGTTTCGGGTTTACAATAGCACCTAAATCAAAACAAGAAATGGTTACTCTTTGGGAAAAATTAAATTATTTAACAGGTTTAACATATCCATCATATAATAATAATAAAATGGTATCTCCTTGGATAGAGTTTACATTTGGTGATATGTATAACAAAGTTCCTGGTATTATTGAAAATTTATCTTATTCAGTCCCAGATAATGCACCATATGAAATAGATAATTTTCAATTACCTAAAGTGATTGAAGCAACTATGGGATTTAAATATATTGGAAACCATTTACAAACAATGCAAGGAAAACATTTTGATTTACCTTGGTTACAGTATTCAGATGGAGAAGAACTTACTACAGTAGATGATAGACCATCTGGTCAAGCATCACCGAAAAGACCAGCATTTGTAAATACAGCTTTAAATGATGCGAATATACTTACTTTACCAGAAGTTAAGTCATAAGTGAGAATGTAAATGCCAAGTTCAAGATACAAATATACAAAAAGAATAAAAAGGGGTAAAAAAACTGTACGTAAACCAACTTTATATCCTAAAATTCCTTTACGTGATGATGATATTTATATATATTCACGAGAAAGTGATAAATTAGAACATATATCGTATCGTTTTTATAATAGTCCTGAATACTGGTGGGTTATAGCAAAAGCAAATAATATTTCTAAAGGTTCTATATTTTTAGAACCTGGAAAACAACTTAGAATACCAAACCCAACTAGTATAACAGAAATTTTAAATTCTATGGAAGAATTAAACTCTTTATATTAGTATGTCATTTGCATTAAAACCAATAGATAAAAGAATACAACGAGTACTTGAAAGAAAATCAAAGATTTTCTCAAGAGAAACTTCTGCTCTTGAAACGGTATCAGTAGGTGGAATATCAGATGAATTAAAAAAAGTACAATCTAGAACCACTTGGATGAGATGGATTTCAGGAAATGAAAATCCTATAGTTATTCTTGGTGGAGTAGCTCATTATGATGGAGCTTATAATTTAGCTAAAGGATTTGATCAAGTATATGTCCCACCAAATATTGCAATTAAATACAATTCCCCTTCTCCTGATGGAGTTGAGAGTCGAGACTCAAGTAAATATTTTAAACCATTGGCAGGTGTAAAATCTATTTCTACTTCATTTGAAGGTGCAACAAAATCTTTAAGAAAAATTATTGTTAATTGGACGGTTTTTGATTTAGACGAATTAGAAATATTAACACCACATTTTTTATCTCCTGGTAAATGGACATTGTTAGAAATGGGATGGAATTATGCAGATAAAGTATTTGATAAAAAATTAATAGGTGATAAATTATTAGAGGATGATACTAAATTTGAAGATTTTAGTAGTGTGGAAGACATTATATGTGATAACGAAGGTGATTATGAAATATTAACTGGAGTTATTTCAAATTTTGAATATTCATTACGAGATGATGGTGGATTTGATTGTACTACAACTATGAGTACACACGGGATAAGTTTATTAGATGCGGGAAAAGATACTACTACTTATAATATTGAAAAATCTTTAAAACTTGCTAAATCAACAGATAAAAATGCAAAGGACGTAACAATTATGTTGAAAAATAATTTATCAACTACTGTAAATAGGTTAGATGATTATTTTAGATATAGTTGTATTAAAAAAGATGGTTCAGGTACTGTGCAAGGTAAATACCTCGGTAAATGGCCAACCACAGGCAATGGCCAAATTTCAAGGTTTTATGGAGATCCTGATAATTGGTTTATATATTCAACCAACGCCATACGGGCAGAAGAAGGAAAAACATTAGATGAATTGGCCAACGCCTTGGGAATGTCAGTAGAAGAATATAAGACTCATGTGGGAGAAGAAAATATAAAAGAATTTGAAAAAACTCAGGGTCAATCATGGGTTAGATGGGGTTGGTTTGAAGATAATATATTGAGTAAATTTATGGGTTATGCAACTTTGGATGTAGATGAAAACAATAAAATTCAGGGTATTGGAGATATTAAATTACAATTTAGAAGTATTGATGATGTATTGAATAGAACTGCAGCAGGAGTAGAGATTCCAGTTGAAAAAGGAAAAGAAAAAGAATCAGTAAGAATTTTATGTCATCCAAAAATGATTACAACGGATATTAATAAATTTATTTTAGTTGGTAGAACACATACTTTAAAAGATGCAGCAAATTCAGATTCGATTCGTGCTTCTCATATTGCTGGCTTTTTAGATGCAGCAACGAATATTGGAGAACGAAGTTTAAAACCATTTGTAGTACCAGGAAGTGGAGATGATACTGGGTTTCAAGAAGGTTATTTAAGAAACATATATTTTAATGTTAATTGGTTGAAAGAACAATTAAAAGGAACACAAACTCTACGAGAAGGCATAGATAATATATTAAATGGTTTAAATTTAGAATATCAACAATATTGGGACTTCGATATTACAGGAGATGAAAATGATTTAACTTTGGCCCGAATAGTAGATAGAAACAATCCAAGATATAATGTTGATAATTTTCGAATATCTAATATAAAGTTAAAAGATCCTGGCGATTCAACGTATTCGTGTTTTCAATTTCCAACTTGGACTAAAGATTCTATTGTATCCAATATGGATTATTCAGTTACAATACCTTCAAGTCAAGTTGCAGTTGCTGCTTTATCTGGAGGTGGTTTAGAGAGTGATACTCCAGCAGATAGAGGGAAGGGAGATATTAATGTTCAGCAATTTGTTAAAATTATGCACAAATCTTTTGAAGATCAAGAAGATAAATTTTTTAAAAATATAGTAAAAATATCAGACCATTTTGATAATTCAGAAATTGAAAAGTTTGGGAATACGAGTGCAGATGAAAATGAAAAATTAGAGGCAAACGAAGGCCCAAGTGTACTTGGTACGGTAGTAAAGAGGGATAAAGAATTAACTAATCCTACTAACAATATACCAGTTAAAATGGCAGAAAAACAAGATATTCAAGTTACATCGATAGCATCAGCACATGAATTTTTTCAGTCACCAGATTTTGCCGATCCCGAAAAAGACAAAATAGCAAGTTATACGACTTTATATACAAATACTGGTAAATTAATGGAAGGTGGTTCAACGACTTACAAGGAACAAATGCTTAAAAGTTTACATACCAGTAGAACAAGTGCAAAAACAAGATTAGTAGATTTATTGAATGGAATTGCACAAATTAAACTTACAATTGATGGAACTGCAGGTATTTTTCCAGGAGATGCTTTTACTTCAAAACATTTACCAAATCATTTGGTTAGAAAAAGTAAAACTGGAACATTACCATTAATATTTCAAGCAACTAATGTAGAGCAAGCATTAGGGCCAGATGGATGGAAAACTACTATAACAGGACAACCAAGATTAAATTCTAAATATTTGTATGATGGTGTAGAAGATGAGAGTACAAGCCCACTTGATTTTACAATAGTAGGAAATACAAGTTTTGCTGATGGAAATCAAGCAAAGTTAGCACATTTGGCGAAAACTAAAAATATATTAGGAATTAATGCATATTATTTAAACAAATATCAGATGTATCGTGGTATAATGAGAGTACATGGTAGTGATCCATATTGGGGTGATGGTACAGACCCTAAACAATCAGGGTGGGGCGAAGTTAATCTAAAAGATCAATCTACTTGGTCACTAATGAAGGATAACGACTACAGTAAACAAGCAGAACCAAATTGCGTATTTGATTACAACAACAATACTAATTATACGGATGATAATAAGAAAGAGTCATATTATATGGCTATTTTTAATAATATGTCTGTACAAAAGGCAATGTGGTTTAGTATGTATAATGCAATATTGTATGGAATACCGCCAGAAAGAGCATATAATAAATCTAAGCATCCATATTCTTCTATGGATAAATCTTTTAATCTAACATCATATTTTATGTTTGTTAGTGATGACCTTGATCCTACAAAACCAACTAAAAGATATAAGGATTCTGGAGACAGGACTATCCCAACGTATCATCAAGATTTTATTAATAAAACAAATGAACATTTCAAAGTGGCAAAAAATATGGGCCTCAAACTAATAAATACGGGTGGACGTTCGAGTGGAGCTATACGAAGTGGTAAAATTACAAATCTTTATTCACCGTGTCAATGGATGAAAGCTGACAAGGATGGACACTTACAGACAACTGTTGGTTTGAATGCTAAACAAGCAGAGAGTTATCAACAATTATTTAGTTTTGCTAGAATAACTCCTGCAAAGACGAAATATGAAGTTCCAGGAGTGAATACAAGCGATATAACTTGTATAATGAAATTATCAGATACGGGAAAACAGATATATAAAGAATTTTTTACGATGTTATATAGAAATTGGGTTGGTGATGATTTTGAAAAGCAGGTTTCATTAACTAATCGAGAAACAAACGGAAAAGATGGTAAGAAAAAAACTGTAGATAGCCAAAAGACTATTGAGAAGTTTGGATCTATGTTTAGAAATGGAGATAACCCGAACACTACTAATATACATACTTTTAATTTTGATCAAGAAGTAGATAAATTTTTAACAATGATGTATGATCATGGAGTTATGATTGCACCTTATTGGACAATGACATATAGTCCCTATCAGGGTACGACAACCTTTGCGGATCAAAATGCATGGGATGTTATAAAAGAAACTTGTGATGATGGAACAGGAAGTGTAGGGGACAAAGCTCAGGATCCAAACAAAAAACTAAAATTCTCATTCCCAACCGATGACGAAGTAGGAGAACTTTGGTTAGAAGGTAAATAAAAAATTAAATTAACAGAAATTAATTTAATACTTATAGGTAATAAAAGGTTATAAAATGAAAAAACAAGTGCTTAATAAAGGATTTGTTGAGGTTATAGATTCGTTAGGTTCAGATTTAACGGTAGTGAACTCGGCACGCGTATCCTTCGGTAAAAGAAAAGAAACATATGATAAGTCAGATAGGGCATTAGTGCGATATTTGGCAAAACATAAACACTTTTCACCATTTCGACATATGGTGGTTCAATTCCATCTCAAAGCTCCAGAGTTTGTAATGAGACAATGGTATAAACACGTAGTTGGAATAGAAACCACATCATCATATCCCACCAAAGACCATGCTTGGAACGAGATTAGTGGTAGATACACTCCCGTGTCAGATTATTACATTCCTGAAATATGGAGAAAACAATCGGAAGACAATAAACAAGCATCAGAAGGGGAATTGGATAAATTACAACAAAAGAGAATGAGTCATTTATACGAAAGATATTTGTTTGAAGTTGAAAGAGTTTATGATACAATGGTAGATGCAGGTATGGCAAAAGAACAAGCCAGAGTGGTATTACCATTATCACAATACACCGAAGTTTATTGGACGGCATCTTTTCAGGCAATTATGAATTTTATAGAATTAAGAGATGAAACAACTGCTCAATGGGAAATTCAACAATATGCTAAATGTTTAAAAGAAATGATGTATGAAATTTATCCTGAAACAGTTAAAATATGGAGTGATGTGTATTGGAAATGAATGGTTGGATATTATACAAAAATAAGTTAAAAGAATCTTATGAAACTCAAAAACTCGTAGATGAATTTGGGAAACAAGGGATTAAAGTTCGAGTGGTGCATCCAGAGGATGTAGATATTTTTGTCGATAGAGACGATAGAAAATCTATATTAGTTGCTGGTAAAGCAAGAGCATTGCCTGATTTTGTAATACCAAGAACAGGTAGTGGAACGACTTACTTTATTAAAGCAATTATTCGACATTTAGAGAGATTGGGAGTGATACTTATTAATGGAAGTGATTCTATTGATAATGTTAAAGACAAGTTATACACACAACAAGTATTGGGTGAATCAAATCTACCAGTACCAAAAACATTATTGGTCAAACATCCAATTAATGTAGATTGGGTAGAGAAGAATATTGGATTTCCTGTGATTATAAAGACATTAAGTGGTTCATTTGGTGCAGGAGTGTTTTTGGCAGAGAAGAAACGACAGTTTGAACAATTAGTTAAAATGGCAGAAATAACTAAAAAGAGTTATAATATCATAGTTCAAGAATTTATAAAGGATTCGTGGGGAAAAGATATTAGAGTATTTGTTCTTAATAAAAAAGTTATTGGTTGTATGATGAGACAATCTACAGACGAGGACTTTAGAGCAAATATCACAAGAGGTGGTGAAGGTATTCCATATCAGATAACAGAGGAAATAGAATGGTTAGGTGGTGAATCAGCAAGACTATTAGGATTAGATATAGCAGGAGTTGATTTATTATTTAATAATGGAAGTTACAGTATATGTGAGGTTAACTCATCACCAGGTTTTGAAGGAATGGATAATTACACAAACACAAATATAGCAGAAGATATAGTAAACTTTGTAAAACACAAAGTTGGTTACACAAGTGAAAATAATTGAGAATGATGTAGAATTTAAAAAGTTTTTAGAACTTTATAAATCTACAATTCCTTCTATATTTTACTTTTTAACAGATACTATAAAACATCCACATCATAATGAGATATCATTCTTATATGTTAAGATGGATGATGACTATGTTTTGCCCTTTAATCATAATGATTGTAAAAATTTAGATAAAAAATATATTGAATTATTAAAAACTGATAACAAAAAATATGTTTGGGATGTAAAATCATTAAAACATATTATAGATTTTAATAATATGGTGGATATAAATACTTTATATTATTTGAAATATAATAAGGAAATTGATTTATACGATTTAGAAAACAGTACAAGACAGTTTTATAATAGTAAATTTTACAATACAGAAGATTTAAATACTGTAATTCCTTTAATGAAACAAATTGAATTTTTAGAAAAACTTTCAAGAAGTTTAAATTTAGATTATAGTTTAGAGAATGAAGAATATAATGAAATTTCAGAAGCACTATTTAATATAGAGGATGTTGGATTATATAATAATAATGATTTAGTATATACACAATACAATCCATTTACATCAACGGGTAGACCATCAAATCGTTTTGGTGGAGTAAATTATGCGGCATTAAATAAAGAAGATGAAACTCGAAAAACTTATACAAGTAGATATGGTAATAATGGGAAGTTAATTGAGTTTGATTATGATGCATATCACTTAAGATTGATAGGAGAAGTGGTAGATTATAAATTTCCAGAAAGTTCAGTACATGAACATATGTCTAAATTTTATGGATGTGATTATAAAGAATCTAAAAGAAGGTCATTCCAGTACTTATATGGACATATTCCAATAGAAGTAGTACAAATTAACCCATTTTTCGGTAAAGTACAAGATTTTATAAATGAGTTGTGGAAGTCGTATAAAAAAGATAAATATATAGATACTAATATTTATAGTAGAAGAATATTTAGTCAGAATGTGTCTGATATGAATAAGAATAAACTATTTAATTATTTCATACAGAGTTTAGAAACGGAATCTAATATGAAAATGTTGAGTAGTTTATTTAATATTATTAAAGATTATAAAAGTAAATTGGTATTGTATAATTACGATTCATTTTTATTTGATTTTAATGTTGAGGATGGTATAAATTATTTGAAGTTATTAAAAAAAGAAATTGAACAAAATGGTAAATTTCCAACAAGTATAAGTTGGGGATTAAACTACCATGAAATGGAAGATATCACGGAGAAATTTGTTGATTAAACTTAAAGATATATTAACAGAAAAACAAGTTGGGCCAACTTGGATAGATAATAAGTGGTATCCTGCTCATACAAGAGAGGCTATGTATTGGATACGAAGAGGTGACCACATTCCTCTTACACCTAAGACCATTGAGAAAGCACTTGGTAAAAAGATACCTATAAAATCATTTCATATAACAGGACCTGATGGTTTATCAAAAATCAAGGGTGTACTTAACAGAAAAAAATCCATCTCAACATTTACAGCAACTCACGAATCTGAAGCATTAGCTAAAGGTCGTGGAATTCAAACTGGTATGGGTGGTATTATATTTTATATAGAGGGAAATCTGTTAGCACAAAGAGGTATGGACTTTGATACCGTACCCGATAAAAAAGGTCGTAGATGGGTTAGTAGTCATTATATATTTGATGGAGATAAAATGATATGGACAAATGCTGTTAAGAGAGCAAAACTTGATTGGAATAAATTAGAAAAGGAAATGACTAAAATTGAGAGAATATATCACGATAGATGGATGAATTTAGATTACGATGACCCTGAATTTTTGGAATATGAAGATTATAAGGCGGCAGTAAAAAAAGATATTGGGCCTTTGGTTGCTAAAATGATAAAAGATTATATTGATGTAGCAAATAAAACATTGATTAAACATAAAAAATTATTTAAAAAGAGTTTGATTGATTCCGATGTTAACAAAAAAACTGCTTGGTGGAATGAAATTCTTGTGTATAATACGAAGATAATTGATTTCTTCGTGATGGAAAGACTTATGAGAACAGACAATGGTTGGAGAATACAGAGTGATATAGAAAAATTAGCATCAGTAGCAAGTGCTAGTAATCCAATAACTATTGGAACACCAGCTCAGTTTAGAAAATGGTTCAAAGAACGAAACGGTAAAATTCACAAGGGTTAGTAAATGATTAAATTAAAACCGTATAAATATATTAGGTCTTATACAGAAGAAGAATTGGTTGCTGAAACTCAAGAATATTTTGATAATAAATATACGAGAAGGGTGATGCCAAAACTTGGTAAAGATAAAGATGATTTATTGAGTTTATTTCAATTACCGAATAGAATAGAATTTCTATCACACAAAGAATTAATGAGTTTACAAAATTCAGATGTACCAGAATTATTATCAATAGAAGATATACGAGAAAGAATTATGAGAATGAAAGACTTGGGAGATGAATATAAGAAACCTTGGCAAAGTGTATTAAAAGGAATGACTTCACTTCCACCAAATAAGTTTCCTACTCCGTTTGTTGTGAAGGATTCTAAAGAAAATTTATATTTATTTGCTGGGAATACCCGACTAATGGTTGCAATCTCATTAGGTTATAACCTACCTGTTAAAGTATTACCATACAAATTTGAATTTGAAACCGAAGGACTATCTACATTAGGAAGTCAAAATGTAGCAGCAGGTTCTTTATATAGGTGGTAAATATGATTAAATTAAAAGATTTATTATATGAAAGAGACGAAAATGACTCCAATGATATTGGGGGAGTTTTGTATTATTGTTTTGATACAGTATTATTATGTTTGAGTTCAAATTCGGGTAAATGGCATATTCCTAAAGGACACATACAAAAGGGGGAAGAACCATTACTTGGTGCAATTAGAGAATTTACAGAAGAAACACAAATAGCATTAAATGGTGTTCCAGAATTAGCAAACACTTATAAGAAAGATAATGGTGGAAAATTTTATTTATATATAGTTAAAGGAAATCAAAAAGTTATTCCACGAATAAACCACGAACATTCAGATTGGGGATATTTTGATATTGATAATTTACCAACTCCGATAAATAAATGGGTTAAAGAAACTATTGAGAAACAAAAATGATTACAGATTTAAATAAAATATTTGAACTTTGGAAAGATAGAGTTGGTTCTAAAAGAACTCCTAATCCTAAGAGTGCCGAACATCAATACCAATTAAGAGAAATTTTGAAAGATTTTAATTGGGATGAAGAAGTTATAAATGAACTAATATATAATTTGACTGAAAAGCGGGAGCCAGGTGAAACTTGGCAAACTCAAAGTGGATGGGCAGGATTAAAACCAGGCGAAGATAGTGCAAGATATGGGATGAGTAGTAAAGAAGTTGCTGATGCATATGTTAGTGGTAAAGGTGATGAAAAGGAAGAAGAATCTGAAGTAAATTTCGATGATGAAAATGAATTAAATGATGAAAAACATAGAGAAAAGGTTCGTAAGCAATACGAGAAACAAAGGGAAAAAAGAAAAAAGGAATATGAGGCTTTAATAGCAAAGTATCCAGAACATAAGGAAAGGCTTACAGAACTTTATGAGAAGGTAGATAAATTTTATAGTGATATAGATGAGTATTTGTCTGAGACTGATCAGACAAAAAGACAAGAACTTGGTAAAAAACTTTTTGAAAACCATAATGTTGCAACTAATAAAGTTGTTGAAGGCAGTAAACCAGGAGATGACAACTTAAAAATATATCATAACGATATATACGAAAATAAAGAATTAAGGGAAGAATTACCACCAGAAGTATATGCAGAAATACAAAAGAGATGGGGTAAAGTTGTTCCATCAAGTGCTGCTGGACATTCATTGGCTATGGGATTAGAAAAGGATGGTGTAAAGGTAAAAGATCCATCTAATACGGCAGTTCAAAATTTACAAGAACACGATAAAAAAGTTAAAGAAGTAGAAGATAAGTATGGCCCAAAGAGTCCAGAAGCAAGAGAAGCAAGAAAAATAAGAAAAAAACTTGAAGGTAAAGTGAGAACTGCACTTGTTGGAAATACGAGAAGAACTTCAAAACCTGAGATGGGGAAACCAAGGCCAGAAATTCTTAAAAATGGTGAACCAGATCCTGTGGTACAAAATGTTATGTCCGCACCACCGTTAGATGGAATAACAAGAAATCCAGATGGTAGTCCTAATTCAATGTCGGGTTTATTTGGGCCCATTGACCCTGACCCAGATGGAGCAGTGGTTTCAGCAAATTCAGATGAGGGCAAACGAAAACATTTTGAATATAGTGTAACACAGAATACTTCACTTGATAATACAATAGAAGAATTAGAGAGACAACAAGAGTTAGGTGTTGTAGGACCAGAAATAGTAGATACTGTAAAAAATCATAAAAAAAGAATGGAAGATATTCTACGCCGAGTTAAGAGTGGAGAGTTAGAATATCCTTCAGAAGAAGCCTCAAGGTTGGTATCAAAATCATACCAACAAATGTTTGATGAACTTGCCAGTTATGAAACTGAGGAAGGAAGTGCAATAGTAGATGGTCATGGAAATAAGACAGAAAATAAACAACCTGGAAATTCTATGATAGCAAATATGGCAGAACAGGCATTATTTGATACTGAGTTAGCTGCTGGAGACGAAGTTTATTTACCATCATCTGGAACATTTCCTGGGGGAGATAAAGTTAAAGTCACGAGAGAAGGTAATGTAGTGGAAAGAGTAGAGTCTATAAGTGTAAAAGTAGGAGATACTGGAAAATTTTATGGATTCCCTGGAGAAGTTAAACAATATCAGAAATATCATAATGATGAAGGAAGAATAGAGGGAGAACCATCATATAGAGATAGACACAGAAATAATAGTGGTGAACCTGGATTTGCTACGGGTATAGATGATAGATTATTATCTGAACCTAAATATTTTAATAAAATGTTAGAAGAGAGTGGGTTGTCTGATGCTATAAGAGATCCAGAAAAATTACGAGAAACATTGGATACAATGAGTAAATGTATTGCAGGTAAAACTGCAAGTGAGGGTAAAACTACACCTAAGAATAAAAAAGAAGTTCAAAAGTGTGTAGCTGCAGCCAATGAACAATTATCAGAATTACTTGACCCAGAAAAACTTGAAGAATTAGTCGGGCCAAACAATGCAAAACTTATTTTGGGGGGTGGCGAAGATTCAGCATTAGCTTTTACTAATATGGTGAGTTTTTCAGCCATAATACAAACTTCTAACGGACTTGAGGGATTATCACACAACCATATGGATATGGAAACTCACGAACAACATACTGAAGAAGGTAGTTCAAGTTTAAGAGATTATAATTTTAATTTTAGACACGGTGAATCATCAAGGAATGGTGGGTTAATAGCTGGGATGTATAAAGAACAAGTTCCAGATGAAGTGGAAGTAAAGGTTAGTTAATATGATTAAATTAAGAGAATTATTATGAGAACACAATTACTATGCACATTTACTAATATAAACGATTTAAATGAAATAATTGATATTATTATTTCGTGTAATACTATAATGTATGATAAAATATATGTATTTCAGAATGAAGAGGATAAAAATCAATTAGTATGTACATATAATGTAGAATACGATGATAATTTTATGGAAGGTATTCCAGATACAATTTCTTTACATAGAAAGAAACAAACCAATACACTTTATACAATCAATGCATTGAATGATATAATTAGAGAATTAAATGATGGAGTTTTAGATAAAACTTATATTGTACCTTGGGAGAATTATAGAAATTCAATTTTATTAAATAATGAAAAAGGTTTAGTGAGAATAAAAACAAAAATTTATAAGATAGTGAATATTACAGAATGGGGAACAACAGAATAGGTTATAGGAATTTTGACGGATTTATTTTATCCTGATTACATACAACATCAGAACTTAGTTAAAGAACACGAAGATTTGGGAAAAATCTATTCTCAACCGATGGCTATTTGGGTGGGTAGAGATAGATACCATAAATTGAAACGTGTGCCTTCAAGAATTAAACGGTTGTTAAAAAGAGCAAAAAATAAAACAGTTGTATTTGTAATCTATTCTATTCCGAATAGAGATATTAGTGGAAGACATTCTATGGGTGGAGAAAAAGATGAAAAATCTTATTTAAAATTTATAAAAGAAGTTATTGAAGGAATTGGAAATAAATCACCAATAATAATATATGAACCAGATGCATTATGTGATGGTATTAAATTAACTAAAAAGAAATCACAACAACGAATAAAGTTGATGCAAACTTCACTTACATTATTAAGTAAAACAAATGCTAAAATTTATATAGATAGTGGGCATCCAAACTGGTTGAAAGTAAGTGAAGTATGTTCGTTACTAAAAAGGTTTAAAAAAATACCGTATGAAGGATTTACATTGAATTGTTGTAACTTTGTAGATACAGATTCGTGTGTAGAATATGGTTCAGAGATAAGTAATTACATTGGTAAGAATTTTGTTATAGATACTTCAAGAAATGGGTTAGGATATACAGGAAATATATACAATCCTACAAATATAGCAATAGGAGAGTATCCTACATTGAATACAGAGATTAAAAATTGTGATGGTTTCTTATGGTTGAAACCATTAGGAGAGTCGGATGCAAAGGTTGATGGTACGCCAAAGGCTGGCCGATTCAATTTAGAGTATGCCTTAAAAATTATCGAGAATAGTAAAAAAATAAATGTATTTTAATAATATACATGATATTTATATGTGAATATGGTTACTTCGTTATTACGAATTACCATTGACAAATATAAAATAATAAATAAAACATACATATAGGAGATTAACAAATGGACTTAGAGAAAGTCAAGCGACGTTTAAATCAGTTACAAACATCAACACAAAGAACTTCAAATCTTTGGAAACCACAACCAGGAACACAACAAATTAGATTAGTACCTTATAAATTCAATAAGGATAATCCGTTCATTGAATTGTTTTTCCATTATGATTTAGGAGGAAAATCCCATTTATCCCCAATTAGTTTTGGTCGACCAGACCCTATTGAGGAGTTCGCACAGAAATTAAAGGCATCAGGTAATCGTGATGATTATCGTCTTGGTAAAAAACTCGAAGCCAAAATGAGAACTTTTGCACCAGTGATTGTTCGTGGTGAAGAATCACAAGGTACAAAGTTTTGGGGCTTCGGTAAGACAGTTTATCAAGAAATACTTTCTGTTATCTCAGACCCAGATTACGGTGATATTACAGACCCAGTAAGTGGTCGTGATATTACAGTTGAATTCAAGACTGCAGAAGAAACAGGAGCTTCATTTCCATCTACCGCAATCCGCGTTAAACCAATACAGACACCAATAAGTGAAGATAAGAATATTCTTGAAAAGGTAGCAGATACCCAAAAGGATATTACTGAGATTTATCAGGAAAAAACTTATGATGAACTTACGGAGATCCTAAATAATTGGTTAGAAGGACGAGAAGATGATCCAGTAGAAAACACTACAAAGTCAGTAACTACAGCACAGTCTGTAGAATCGGCTAAAAGTGTTGAGAATGTTTCAGAGGCCTTTAACGAACTTTTTGATAAGTAAAACTAATTGGAGAAGATATGTCAGTTAGAGACGAATTGGCAAATGTATTAGCCGATAGTTTAAACAAACAATTCAAGGATATGAAAGTAGCATATTTCTTGGACGGGTCTGATACAACACCCACAGATATTAAAGAATTTATTTCGACAGGTTCGACTATGTTGGACTTAGCAATTGCTAATAAACCAGATGGTGGTATTGCGGTAGGCCGTATTACTGAAATTAATGGTTTAGAATCAAGTGGTAAATCTTTAATCGGAGCACACATACTTGCAGAAACCCAAAAGAAAGGCGGAGTCGCTGTTTATATAGATACAGAGAATGCCGTTAGTGAGGAGTTTTTGAAAGTATTAGGAATAGATACATCACAGTTACTTTACTTACAATTACAAACTGTAGAAGAAATTTTCCAGGCAATCGAGGAGATTGTTCTTAAGGTGAGAGAGGCTGAAAAGGATAGATTGGTTACAATATTAGTTGATAGTTTGGCTGCTGCTTCCACACAAGTAGAGATAGACGCAGATTTCGAAAAAGACGGTTGGGCAACTTCCAAAGCGATTATTATATCAAAAGCTATGAGAAAGATTACCCAGTTGATTGGTCGTCAAAGAATAGCACTTGTCTTTACAAATCAACTAAGACAGAAACTTGGAGTAATGTTCGGAGATCCTTGGACAACTTCAGGTGGAAAAGCTCTTCCTTTTCACGCTTCTACTCGTATTCGATTAAAGAATAAAGGTAGAATAACAGATACCAAGAAAAATGTATTGGGAATGACAATACAGGCACAAGTTGTTAAAAATAGACTTGGGCCACCATTAAGACACGCCGAATTCCCACTATATTTTGAAAGTGGAATTGATGATATCGGTTCTTGGTTAGAAGTAATGAAAAAGCATAAGTTGGTAAAGTCTGCAGGAGCTTGGTATACATATACCGATGTTGCAGGTGAAGAATATAAATTTCAATCTAAAGATTTTCTTAAAATATTAGAAGAAAATTCTTTGAAGGATGAAGTTTATGATAGAATTTGTGAAAAAGTAATTCTTAAGTATGATATAAAAGATATGGACGAATCTGAACTCGTGAAAGAAGAAGAGGGAGATGAATAATCGATATTTTAGTATACTTGAGGAAATTAAGAAAAAAGGCGGTAAATTAGATGATGGTCACTTCAATGATAAAGTACTAATCATAGATGGCCTAAATACTTTTATACGAGTATTTAGTGTTATGCCAACTCTCAATGATGACGGTGTTCACATTGGGGGAATAGTTGGCTTTCTGAAAAGTATAGGTTACGCAATTCATCTATTTAATCCCACCCGTGCCATTATAGTATTTGATGGTAAGGGTGGGAGCACCCGCCGCCGTAAGTTATTTCCAGAGTATAAGGCAGGTCGTAAAGTTAAGAAAAAACTTGTTCGAGCGTATGATTTTAATACACAAGAAGAAGAACGACAAAATATGCTTATGCAACTCACACGGATTGTCGAGTACTTGGATTTATTACCAGTTTCAACACTTTCAATTGATAATATTGAGGCAGATGATACTATTGGGTATTTATCTAAACAAGTATTTGATGAAAGTAAGATTACTATCATGTCTACCGACAAGGATTTCTTACAACTTGTAAATCATAGAATTAAAGTATATTCACCCACGAAAAAGAAAACTTACGATAGAGAATCCTTGATGGAAGAATATGGAATACCATCAAAGAATTTCTTAACATACAGAATATTAGAAGGAGATAAATCTGATAATATACCTGGAGTTAAAGGAGCAGGATTAACTACGATTAAAAAAAGATTTCCAGATATAATAGATAAAGACAATTATGTTACTTTGAAAGAAATTGTTGAATATTCTGAAAAACATAAAGACGAATTAAAATTATATGAGAGTGTTGTTGTTTGTAAGGAACAATTAGAACTTAATGATAAATTAATGCAGTTAAAAAATGTAGATATTTCTGGAAATGCTAGAATGAAAATATTATCAGGTATAGAGAAACCAATTACCGAATTAGTAAAATATAAATTTGAAACCATGTTTATGGAAGATAGATTATTTACATCTTTACCAAATTTACAAGGTTGGTTGGCACAAAATTTTACACAATTAAATAGATACGCTAGGATGAGTCATGGGAAGAAAGCGTAAATACTTTACTTCAGAGGAACAACACGATGCTCAGAAACGCTGGCAAATGGAACACTATGAGCGCAATAAGGAAAAATTACGAAAATTGGCCAGAGAACGGTATAAAAAGAAAAGACAATTAGAAATTGAAGAAGATTTAAGAAACGGATTATATGGCGAAGAAAAAATATAATCATGAGTGTAGATTATAATGTATTAGAAAAGTTTGTGGATATAGATGATTTAGAATTAAATTATCATAGAGTTACACACAATATAAATTCTATTGATATTGAAGACGGTATTAAATGGATATTTAAATACTATAGAGAAAAGGGATTTCCACACTATACAGTACGAGAAGAAGAAAAGAACTCTCATATAAATTCATTAAGAAAATTTGATACGGATAGTATTTTCATAGATAATCAGATTCAACAAACAATGCATGGATTAAGATTGGCATGGAACTATTTTCCTCATTGGGTAGATGTTAAATGTGGTAATTCTAAAATGCCACCCATTGGATATTTTAATGATGATGATTTACTTAAAACAATAATTAGAAAAACTTGGAAGTATGAAGAAAAACACGGTAATAACAAATTTACAGAGAATAGATTTAGACAATCATTAAAATTATATCAAGGTTCACAGGCAGTGAGTAATTTTAGACCAAGTGCGGCTAAAGTTATTTATGAGAAGTTTGGTGGAGATGGAGTGATACGAGATATGAGTTGTGGTTGGGGTGGAAGATTGATTGGGTTTTTAGCTTCAAAAAATACTAAACATTATATAGGTACAGAACCTTCAACTAAAACATATGAAGGTTTGTTAAAAATGAAAAAAGATTTTTCATATTTGGGAAAACAAATAGATATATATAAACAAGGAAGTGAAGATTTTATTCCAGAAAAAGAATCAATCGATTTATGTTTTACTTCACCACCTTATTTCGATACCGAAAAATATTCGGATGAATCAACACAAAGTTTTAAAAAGTTTCCTACTCAAGATGAGTGGGTTAATGGTTTTTTAAAAAATACCATAAAAAATTGTTATTATGGATTGAAAGAGAATGGTTATATGTTAATTAACATTGCAAACACACCAAAATATAAATTCATAGAGAAAGAAACAGTAAATATATCAAACGAGATTGGGTTTACAAAAGAACCTACTGTAGATTTGATATTATCAAGTGTTGCAGGTAAAGGGATAAAGACCGAACCAGTATTTGTTTTTAGAAAGGGTATTAATGGATAAAGATTATACAGAAAAACAATTAGAACACATATATGGTAAATGGTTATACGAATATGGTGGTGCACAAGATGTAAAAACTTTTAGAGAGTATGTAAATGAATACAAAGGAGATCCCGATAAGTATGGGAATTGCCCTTGTTACACTTGTCAAACAGGGGATTATTAAAAAATGGATAGTAAACTAATCAATGGAGATTGT